>JAABUS010005437.1_pt1 | contig 16723 bp, 16 predicted proteins | sample 5560161 | NCBI WGS metagenome assembly JAABUS01 (sample SAMN10711885, study PRJNA513376) | rock metagenome | isolation source: Antarctica rocks | place: Antarctica: Victoria Land, Trio Nunatak nord | collected 2016-01-04
TCCCGGCTCCTCCTGACGCTCGTGGGCACGGGACTGGTCGCCGGCGGCGCCAGCGCCTGGAACCAGTATCTGGAACGTTCCCGAGACGCCCTGATGAGGCGGACCGTCGGGCGTCCCCTGCCCAGCAGCCGCCTCACCCCGGCCGAGGCCGCCGTCTTCGGCGGGGCCCTCGGATTGCTGGGGACCTCCATCCTCGCCCTCGGCGTCAACGCCGTCGCCGCGGGGGTGGCGGCGACGACCTTCGGGCTCTACGTCTTCGTCTACACGCCGCTGAAGCCCCGCACGACCTTGAACACGGCCATCGGCGCGGTGCCGGGGGCCCTGCCCCCGATGATCGGCTGGGCCGCCGCCACCGGACGGCTCGGCATCGAGGCCTGGGCCCTGTTCCTGATCGTCTTCCTCTGGCAGTTCCCCCACTTCCTGGCCATCGCCTGGATTTACCGCGACGACTACGCGCGGGCCGGCCACCGGATGCTGCCGAACGTCGACCCGCGGGGCGCGATGACCGGCCGCCAGTCGGTGGTCTATGCCCTGACGCTGATCCCGGCCGGGCTCCTGCCGGCGACGATCGGCCTGGCGGGGCCGTATTATTTCGCCGGGGCGCTCGCCCTGGGAGTGTTCTATCTCGCCGCCGCCGTCCGTTTCTGGTCCGACGTCTCCGAGGCGTCGGCACGCCGGCTCCTGCGGGCGTCGTTCGTCTATTTGCCCGCGATCCTGGTGCTCTTGCTCCTGAATCCGACGCCGGCTTGAATGCCGGCCCGGCCGCGCCTTTCCCGAGGGTGGACTCTTCGATGGCACACGCCGCCACGCTTCCGACCGACGCCGAGCTCGCGACGCACGTCACGCCGGCCGGCGCCTCGCCCATGCAGCACCCGCCAGTCACGCCCGGCAAGGTCGCCATGTGGCTCTTCCTGGCCACCGAGGTCATGTTCTTCACCGGGCTGATCGGCACGTACATCGTCCTGAGGGCCGGCAGCCCGTTCGGGTCGTACAGCCACGATTTCCCCCCCGGGACCGAGCTCGCCACCGTCTCCAGCCTCGCGGAAACGAAGCTCTTCCAGTGGCCCAGGCCGTACGACCACCTCGTCAACCCGCTCAGCATCAACCTGACGGCGTTCAACACGTTCATCCTGATCTGCTCGTCGGTCACGATGGTCCTCGCGCTCTCGGCCATCCAGCGAGGGGATAAGCGCAAGACGTCGCTCCTCCTGCTCGCCACCGTCGTCATCGGCTCCATATTCTTGAGCATCCAGGTCTACGAATATTATCAGTTGATGCTCGGCCACCATTACCCGCCCGGCGTCAGCGCCACGGGGCACTTCCGGCCCAGCTCCAGCCTGTTCGCCTCGTGCTTCTTCACCATGACCGGGTTCCACGGGGCGCACGTGGCGGGCGGCGTGGTCATGCTCGGCTGCATCTTCGTGCAGTCGCTCCGGGGCGTCTACACGCGCGAGCACCACAGCCCGGTCGAGCTGGTCGGCCTGTACTGGCACTTCGTCGACCTCGTCTGGATCCTCCTTTTCACCGTCGTCTACCTGCTCTGACCCGACACGGCGACCCCCCTTCGCCCTTCCGTTCGCCCTCGCAGGAGGAACACCGCCGATGGCCGAGACGAACCTGACCGTTGACCAGGAGATGCACGTCGAGTCGCACGCTCCTTATCTGAAGGTCTTCTTCGCGCTGCTGATTTTCACGGTCCTGGAATACTTCTATGCCATGCTGCCGGTCTCGTTCCTGGCCCTGGTGGTCGGCTTGATGGCGATGGCGATCACCAAGGCGACGCTCGTCGGCTGGTACTTCATGCACCTGAAGTTCGAGGGGCGCTGGGTCTACTTCATGCTCGTCCCCGCGGGCGTCCTGGCGACGATCTTCGTCCTGGCACTCTACCCCGACATCGGCATGCAGCCGATCAGCCAGGAGCCCGCGAGCGAGGAGGAAGTCGGCGTCGTTATCCCCGGTCCGCCTGGCGTGGTGCCGGCCGTCCTCCGCTCCTGAAACGCCTCGACACCCCCGGGGTTCGCCGAACCGTGGACTCTTCGTACCGCCTTGGCCTCTCGATCGTGGCGTCGACCGTCGTGGGATCGGCGCTCCTCTGCCTGGCGACGGTCGGCCCGATCCCCGCGCCGGCCCGCGCCGGCCACGACCTGGGCGACCACGCCTTCGAGCTCGGCCCCTTCCGGCTGGTCGAGCGCTCGGGCCGGGTCGTGACCGAGTCCGACCTGGCCGGGCGGGTCTGGATCGCGTCGTTCATCTTCACGCATTGCCCGCTGTCGTGCCCCCGGATCACGACGGTCATGCGGGGCTTGCAAGATCGGCTCGACGGGACCGACATCCAGCTCGTGAGCCTGTCGGTCGACCCCGAGCGTGACACGCCGGCCGTCCTGGCGAAGTACGCCCGGACCTTCGGCGCCGACATCGGACGCTGGTGGTTCCTGACGGGCTCGAAGGCGGAAGTCCACGCCCTGATCAACGATCGCTTCAAGCTCGGCGTCGTCGAGACCGGCGCGGCCGACAGGCAAGCGGGGGCCGAGGAATTCTCGCACAGCGCCCGGCTCGCGCTGGTCGACCGAGGAGGGGTCGTCGGCTACTTCGACTCGAATGACCCGGCCGAGGTCATCAAGCTCGTCACCGAGGCGCGGCGCCGCCAGGGGAAGGGGAGAACCTGGGCCCGTCGGCTCCCGGGGGTCAACGCGACCCTGAACGCCTCGAGCGCGGCCCTCCTGGTCCTGGGCTGGGTCCTCATCCGCGCCGGCCGGATCCGGGCGCACGCCGTGACGATGACGCTAGCCGTCGCGGTCTCGGCCCTTTTCCTCGTCTCCTACCTGGTCTACCATTACCAGGTGGGGAGCGTCCCCTTCCGCGGCGTCGGGCCGGTCCGGACCGTCTACTTCACGATCCTCCTCTCGCACACGCTGCTCGCGACCTTGGCCGTCGTCCCCTTGGTCGCACTCACCCTGACGCGGGCCGCCCGCCGCCAGTTCAAGCAGCACGCCAGGATCGCGAAAGTGACTTTCCCCATCTGGCTTTATGTCTCGATCACCGGCGTGGTCATCTATCTGATGCTCTATCAGATGGACTTCCCGGCCTCGCCCGCCGGATAAGAGTTTGGAGTGCAGACGCCATGCGACGTATCCAGTGGCTCGTGCCGGTCGTGGCCTTCGGAGTCCTGCTCGGGGCGGGCGGCTTCGCCTCGGCCTGTCCCAACTGCAAGGAGGCGGTCGCCGCGCAGCCGGCCGACATGGCCGCGACCGCCCGGGGCTACAGCTGGAGCATCATGCTGATGATGTCGATGCCCTTCACGCTCCTCGGGACGGGCGCGTTCATGGTCGCCCGCGCCGTCAAGCGGGGCGCGATCCCCGAGATGTGAGCCCGTCGATGTCCGACCTTTCGCGGGCGTCCGCGCTGCTGGCCCGGGCGGGGCACGTCGCCGTCATGACCGGTGCGGGGGTCTCGGCCGAGAGCGGGATCCCGACCTTCCGCGGCCCGGGAGGGCTCTGGCGGGGGCGCGACCCGATGACCCTGGCCACCCCCGAGGCGTTCGCCGCCGACCCGGGGCTCGTCTGGGAATTCTACAACTGGCGACGAGCCCTCGTGGCCCGCGCCGGGCCGAACCCCGCCCACCTCGCCCTGGTCGAGCTGGCGAGTCGTGTGCCTCGCCTGAGCGTGATCACGCAGAACGTCGATCGGCTCCATCAGCGGGCCGGCAGCCGCGACGTCCTCGAGCTCCACGGCAACCTGGGTGAGGTCCGCTGCACTCGGTGTCGCGCGGTGGACGACCGCTGGGGCGAGCCGTTACCCCCCTTACCCCGGTGCGACGCCTGCGGCGCCCTCGTCCGTCCCGCCGTGGTCTGGTTCGGCGAATCGCTCCCCCGCGACGTCTGGCTCGCCGCCGAGTCCGCCGTGTGCTCCGCCGACCTCGTGCTCGTCGTCGGCACCAGCGCGGTCGTCTACCCCGCCGCCGGCCTGATCGCGACCGGTCGACGTGCCGGCGCCGCCGTGATCGAAGTCAACCTGGAGCCGACCCCCGCGAGCGGCCCGGCCGACATCGGCCTGTACGGCAAGGCGGGAGAGATATTGCCTCGCCTCGTCGCCGGCGAATCCACGTGACCTCGGTACGACGCCGCGGAGAAATGGCGACGCAACCACGCCGACGCGGTGGGCCTTGACGCGGTTCAGACGTCTTTCAGGCCGAAGAATTTGGCATAGACATCGAGCTTCTCGCCGAGGGACTGGCGGCGGGGACGGCCGGCGTTGTGGTGCAGGACCAGCAGCGTCACGTCGTCGTCGGCCGCCTCCCCCCGGCGATGCCGCGCCACGCCATCGAGCAGCGCGGGGCCCATCGAGCTCGGATCGCCCGGATCGAGCCCGCGCGCGATCTCCAGGAGCCCCTGCTCGCCGAGGAAATGCCCCGAGTCGTCGCCCGCCTCGATCAAGGCGTCGGTGTAGAAGAGGACGACGTCCCCCTTGTCGAGCGCGACTTCGACCTGGTCATACGACGTCTCGTCGGTCAACCCCAGCGGGAGGTTGGCCACGCCATGTTCGGCATCCACCGTCCCCTGCTCGAGCAGGGTCCAGCGGCCGGTCGCCACGCGATAGAAGAGCGGTCGCGGATGGCCGGCGTTGCAGACCGAGAGCCGACGCCGGGAGTTCAGGTAGGTGGCGACGACCGCCGTGGCGAACCGCTGCATCTGGGCCAGCTCGGCGAACTGCCGGTTCAGCGCCCGGACGAGCCGGGTCTGGCTCTTGCAGTTGATGTTGCGCCTCATGATCGCCCGGAGCGCGCGGGCCACCTCGGCGACCGAGGTCCCGTGACCCGAGACGTCGGCGACGATCAGGCGTGTGATCACCCCGCCTCCGCAGAGCGAGACGTAGTGGACGTCTCCCCCCTGCGCGGCCCCTTCGTGCGGCATGCTGTAAATCCAGGCGTCCAGGCCGGGCGTCGCGACGAAGGTCTCGGTCGCATGGCTCCCCCCCCAGATTTCCATACAGCGCATCGCGTGACGGGAGCTCGGCCCATCGCTCGGGTTCATGGTCCCCCTCCCCCGGCGCCCGCACGACAATACGCCCCACCACGTCGGCTCCGGAAGAGTGGACGCAGTGGCCCTCGCCGTTATTCGTTGCGGTGCGGTGCGGTCGGGTGAACCCTCACGAGTCGATCGGGTGCGGCATGACGGCGGATCGACCGGGTCAGGCGAGTGCCGTCCCGCCGCAGGCTGTATTTGGACCCGGCTCCATTCCGTGTGCTCGGACTCGTCGCGGTCCCCTGCGTCGTTGCCCCCGGTCCCCCGTGATGGAGGAGGGAGCGGCGCGTCGCTCCAGGCGACAATGGCTGGGTCTGGACCTAGCCGACGTCAATGCTGGTGGGGTTCAACCTCGGCGATCACATCCGACATTCACCGACGAGCAGATCACACAAACTAGGTCCAGCCCCTCGGGAACGTGGAATTTGGTATAGTACTTGGATGATCCGAACGCACCCAGGCGGTCGTAACTCGCTCTGCCGGACAGGGTCCGGTGGAACAGCTGAGGACTCTTTGAGGAGTTAATCCACGTGAGCATAGAAATCCTCAAGGCCGTCGCAGGGTTGTGGCCGATCGCCCTCCTCGCGTTCCTGACGCTGTGCGTGCTGGTCTTCAAGGGGCAGCTCCGCACCTTCTTGAACGAACACTTGCACTTCAGTTTTAAGAAGGGCGACACCGAGATATCGTGGAACAAGCGGGAGAAGGCGCCCGAGCCAACGGCCGAGGGTACAGGTGAGCAACCGGGGCCAGAGAAGGCCGGTATGGGTGAGTCCGATAAGAATCCGGAAGAGGCGTCACCGAACGGTCTGGTCGATCGCTACGACAAGGCGCTTTCGGAGAACAATCGAGCGGAGCTGGAATCTAGTTTCGAGGATATCCAGCGGGCCGCACAAGACCCCGGCGCGCGGATATACAATGAGGCGAGGCATTACTATCACCTCTATGGCCGGGTGGGCGACGAGTCGGCTCTAAGGAAGCTCCAGACTCTTGCGAAACGCGAGGAAGCCGACGCTCCGACAAAACACTGGTTGGCATTAGCCTATGTGAAGGCTGGTGACCACGCCAGGGCCGCCGAGACGTTTGAGGAATCAGCGAAGAGCTGTGATGTTGAAGAAGAGCGGGCGCGCAGCATCGCCAGGGCGGCCGACAGCCTCTACGAGTCGGGGAAGCGAGAAGAGGCGTTCGCGCGAATCATGCTGGAACTTGGGAAGGCGGGCTCGAAGGAGGTCGAGTCGCACCTTTACGAGGGGCTGGCGACCCTCTACGAGAAGGCCCGGGAGCCGGAGCTTCGGGCACTCGCCATAGAGAAGGCGCTGGAGGGGCGGCCGAACAACCCGAGTTTGCGTTTCCAGGCAGCGCTCGGATACGACCACGAGTCATTCACCCGGCTCGCCTTGATGCATTACCGGAAGCAACTCGATTTCCATCCGGACGACGTGGCGTCGCTCAACAACATCGGCATCGAGTATGACCGGCTGAAAATGCCGATGCGGTCCGTTCGGAACTTCAAGAAGTCGGCGGAGCACAATGAAACGCTCGCCATGGCCAACCTCGCCTACCAGTTCCTAAGCGCCGGGTTCGCCTCGGAAGCTACCCAAATCCTCGATAGGGCAAGGACTATGGCCGACGTGCACTCACTCGTCGGAAGCGCGATAGCCTATATGGCGCAGATGGAGGAGGCTGAGAAGGAGGTCGAGGAGAAGTGCATCGAGGCGGCGCACGACCAGCAGCGCTTCCTAGCCGCATTCGGCGAAGCCTTCTTCGTCACGCAATCCAAGAAGCAGCCTGCGGCGAATTTCGCCGGTCGGTGGAAGCTGCCGGACGGGGTGGAAATCGACGTCACCCAAGTGGATGGGACAATCCAAAGCACGTGGGAGGTCGGCACGACCAAGCTCTCGCTTACGGGGATCGTTAGGAACCGCGGATTCAAGGGGGTGATCGGAGAGACGCCCCAGTACACGTTTACCGCCAGTAAGAGCAGGCTCTTCGGGTACATGGCGGATAACTCCGACGAATTCCAGGTACTGCGGTCAGGCAATGCGGACGACAATCATGCAATCGTTGTCTATAAGAAGGTCGCCGCAGCTGAGGCCCTCGCTTCGCTAGGTGAGGAGCCCGTCGCGGCGGCGAGCTAATCCTCCCGGATGGGGACGGTAACAGGTCGTCTTCAGCACAAATCTGCCCGCAAAGCGACAAGAATCCCGAGAAGGAGCCCCGCCCAGCCCGGATTCCGGGCCTTCTGGTGGGTCTCTTGCGGCTGCGCCGCCCGGAGAACCAGTTGTCCGGGCCACCCCACCTCTATTCGTGAGGCAGTTTGTGGGTTGCGTCGGACCAATGCCCCGCTGCCAATCGCCGAGTGCGACGCGACTCGTGACTCGAATCCAAGGTCTCAGCGTACGGGTCCCGAAGCCGATCCACCACGACGGCCCGATCCTCGATGCACCGAGCGATCCAGGAGAATTGTTGAACCCGGCATCAACCGGGGACAAGACAGTCCCCGATGGGCTGAGCATGGGGACTGACGTGAGATGTTACGAATAGTCAAAATTTGACGATAGGGAACAATGGGTCCGCTCGTCCCTCCGATACGTCTGCGCGGGCCCATTTTCACCCACCTTTGACCCACCTCCGATCCACCTGTCCTCGGACACTCGTCTGCATGCCGGACTCTCGCCGATGGCCCGGCTCGACGGGCTGTGATATCGTCGAGACAATCATCGACGAACACCCAAGGCGAGCGAGCTCCATGACCCTCGCGATCGAGACGCATCAACTGTCGCGGTACTTCAACGACTCCTGCGCCGTGAACGGCATTGAGCTGGCCGTCGAGCGTGGGACCTTTTACGGGTTCCTGGGCCCCAATGGCGCGGGGAAGTCGACCACGATCAAGATGCTGACGGGGCTCCTCGCCCCTTCCTCCGGGCGGATGATCGTCCTGGGGCGGAACATGCTCGACCCGCGCGAGGCGCTGGAGGCCAAGCGGCACATGGGGGTCATCCCGGAAGACCTGGCGCTCTTCGATTACCTGACGGCGCGGGAATATCTGACGTTCGTCGGCCGCATCCACCTGATGCCGCGGGACACGATCCGGAGCCGGAGCGATGAGCTGCTCGCGCTCCTGGGCCTGCAGGACGAGGAGAAGAAGCTCGCGCTGGAATACTCGCACGGCATGAAGAAGAAGCTGGCCATGGCCGCGGCGCTCCTGCCGAATCCCGACCTGCTCTTCCTCGACGAGCCGTTCGAGGGGGTCGACGCGGTCACCTCGCGGGTGATCCGCGACCTGCTGGCGGGGTTCGTCGCCCGAGGGTCGACGGTCTTCCTGACGTCGCACGTCCTGGAGATCGTCGAGCGGCTCTGCACGCACGTCGGCATCTTCGTCAGGGGGGAGCTGGTCGAGCAGGGGGCGCTGGAGTCGATCCGACGCAGCGGCTCGCTGGAGGAGTGCTTCCTGGAGAGGGTGGGGGCCGACCCCGAGGCCACGCGCAAGCTCAACTGGCTCGAGGAGGCGGCCCCGTGAACTGGCGGCACTTGCAGGCCTTCGTCTGGCTGCGCTGGCGGCTGCTGAGGAACCGGTGGAGGCGCGCCGGCACCCTGAACGCGGTGCTGATGATGATCGTGACCTTCGGCGTGCTGGCCACGGCGATCCCGATCTTCATCGGCTGCTTCGTGCTCGGGCTGTACGCGATCCCCCGGGCCACGCCGGTGCACCTGATGTATGCGTGGGACGGATTGGTCGTCGGCTTCCTGTTCTTCTGGGGAGTCGGCCTGATGACCGAACTGCAGAGGGACGAACCGCTCTCGCTGGCGAAAGTCTTGCACTTGCCCGTCTCGGTCCACGGGGCGTTCCTGGTCAATTATCTCAGCTCGATGGTGCGCCTCAGCTTGCTCCTCTTCGCCCCCGCGATGCTCGGTTTTTCCCTGGCGTTGATCCATGTCAAGGGGATCGCGCTGTTGCCCGTGCTGCCGCTCCTGGCGGCCTTCGTGCTGATGGTGACGGCGCTGACCTATCAGCTCCAGGGGTGGCTGGCCATGCTGATGAGCAATCCCCGCCGCCGCCGGACGGTGGTCGTGGCGATCACGATGGGCTTCATCCTGGTCTCACAGTTGCCCAACCTCCTGAACCTCTTCGCACCCTGGAGTCCGCAACGGCGGGCCGATCGGTCGGCGATCCTCGTGCAGGAACTGGCGAAGTTGCAAGGGGCCTATCAGTCGAAGCAATTCGACGCCATCGAGCACTTGCGTCGGCAGAAGGAGGTTATGCATGGGCACGAGCTCTCGACGCAGCGGGCGGACCGCGAGAGCGTGGAGCGCTGGGAGCAGGCCGGCCGGCTCGCGAACCTGGTCTTGCCCCTCGGATGGCTGCCGCTGGGCGTCATGTCCGCGGCGGAGGGCCGCGTCATGCCGTCGCTCCTGGGGCTGTCGGGGATGACGCTGATCGGGACGGCCAGTCTCTGGCGCGCGTACCGCACGACGATCGGGCAGTATCAGGGGCAAGCCACGAACTCGAAGGGCCGGCGGGTGCCGGCGGTCGCATCGCCGTCGAGGGGACGGAAGCCGGGCATCCTGGGCCTCGAAGCGCGCCTCCCCGGCCTGTCGGAGCCGGTCTCGGCCGTCGCGCTGGGCGGCCTGCGTTCGCTCCTGAGGGCGCCCGAGGCGAAGATGATGCTGCTGACCCCGCTGATCATGGTCCCCATCGTCGGCTCCATGACGTTGAGGGGAGGTCACACGATCCCGGGGTCGTTCCGGCCGCTGGTCGCCATCGGGGCGATGGTCTTCCTGCTCTTCGGCATGATGCAACTCATGGGCAATCAATTCGGCTTCGACCGCGACGGCTTCCGCGTGTTCGTGCTGTCGGCGGCGAGTCGGCGGGACATCTTGCTGGGCAAGAACCTGGCATTCGTCCCCATCGTCGCGGGAATGGCCGCGATCCTCCTGCCGATCGTGCAGGTGGTCTATCCCATGCGGCTGGACCACGTGCTGTCCATCCTGCCGCAGTATGTCTCGATGTTCCTGCTGTTCTGCATCCTCGCGAACCTCCTCTCGATCTACGCGCCGGTGCGCGTCGCCGCGGGCGCGCTGAAGGCCTCGCGTCCGTCCTTGAGCACGGCCCTCTTGCAACTGGCGATGTTCCTCGTCCTTTTCCCGATGACCCAGGGGGTGACGCTCCTGCCGCTGGGCATCGAGGCGTTGCTGGAGTCCCTGGGTTGGACCGGAAGCGCCCCGGTCTGCCTGCTGCTGTCCCTGGCGGAATGCGCGGCGGTCGTCATCCTCTACCGAGCGTCCTTGGGTTGGCTGGGGGGCGCTCTCCAGTCCCGCGAGCAGAGGATCCTGGAGACGGTGACGGATCGGGCGCCTTGACTCGATCCCCTTTCCTTTCCCCCGGTCCGAGGAAACACATGGGAGCCGTGCCCTGGTCGTCTTCCTTCCGCCGCAGTCGCATCGCGATCGAGGGCACGCCAGGTCGCGTCCCGGGAGTACCGAGCCATGCAGGAACCGTCGTCGAAGGGTGAGGGGCCCGATCCAACGGGCGTGGACGTCATCGAGGAGCTCGCCCGCCGCCTCCACGAGGCGGAGCACCTGGAGCCGCGAGCCAGGGGGCAGGTGGCCTCCCTCTTGAGAGAGCTGGCCGCGGAGCTGGACCGGCCGGAGCCGTCGCCCCACGCGCAACACCTGGCCCGGAGTACGGCCCAACTGGTGCACGCCGTGAAAGATCGGCATGAGCCCGGACTCATCGAAGCGTCCCGGGAACGGCTCGAGGAGGCGGTCGTGAGGGCGGAAGCGAAGGCGCCGGTGGCGACCGGCATCGTCCTCCGGCTGATCGACGTGCTGGCCGCGACCGGCATCTGAGCCGGGTGCACATCCTCGCCCGGCCCGGGCCGACCACAAGGATCGCATCGAGCTCGGCGGGGGATGGCGCCTGGCGGGCTCGATGCGACGTTTGCCCGACGTGACCTGGCACGCCCATTGCTGCGTAGACCTGGAGAGCGACCTTGCCGCATGGCGAGGCAGACCCGATCAATGAGGAGATTATCATGGCCGATGAGCATCCGGACAAAACAGCTGCGTCGCTGTCGGAGAGCACAGGCGCGGTCGGATCCCCTTCCGACATCCGCGAGCATATGGAGGTCTATGGCTCTTGCGGCACGAAGGTCGGCAAGGTGGATCACGTCCAGGGCGACTGGATCAAGCTCACCAAGAACGATAGCCACGACGGCCAGCACCACCTGATCCCGCTCGCCTGGGTGGCGAAAGTCCACGACCATATCCACCTGAACAAGGACCACAAGGAAGTCCTGAGTCAGTGGCAGTCGGCGTGAGCGAGGCCGAGGGTCGCCGTGACGGCGCGCGGGCCGGGGGATCGCCCCGGCCTTTGTCGTCCGGCTGCATCAAGTGGGGGAGGCAGGATCGCCGGGGCTATTCGCGGTGGTGCGCCACCCCGGCGTCCTGTCCGGGTTCGCCTCGGAGGCAAGTTGGCCACGGCGACATCGTGCCCCCGCGCGGTCAGGCGACGGGCGAGGGTGCTCCCGATAGCCTGCGCCGATGATGCCGATGCGGAGCCTACGCGGCGTGGACATGAGGGTACTCCTTCAGCGAGGGTCCGCGGCCTGGACCTGGATCGCGAAGCTGAGATGGTGGGCGCAGTGGATGCACTGGATGCGATCCCACTCCTCCCTGGTCAGCGGACCGAACAGGCGGTGGGGGGCCACGGGGCCGGGCGAAGCCTTGTAATGGGCGATGGCCCGCCGCAGCCCCTCGGCCTCCTCGCGTTCGTCGAGCGACTCCGACGGCAGGACCGCCGGAGGGGCCGGGATTCCTTCCGGGATCATGCCCGACTCGAAGACCTGCCGCTTTCGCCCCTCCCCGACCTCCTGGGTCGCGTCGTGGGGCGTCGATGCGGGGAGGTCGACGACCCTGCGCATGACCGTCGCCACGTGGCGGCAGATCTGCGCCAGGGACCAGTTGCCGACCGTCGTGTGGCCTTCAAGCAACCGCTCGACGTCGGGCATGATGGCGTCGAAGCTCTCGTACCGGAGCGGCCTTCGTCCGGGCGTCATCTCTGGCCTCGCGGGCTGGAGGAGCGAATCGCGTCTCAGGGCAGGAAACGAGTCGTATCCTATCCCAACCCGCGTCGGGCGTCTCCCCACGTGAGCGGGGCCGTCGTCGCGGCGGGCATGATCTGGCCTTGACCCCACGCCCCTCGATCCCGCCCCCGTGACCCCGACCCCCATCGAGCCCGACATGAACTTGCCCACGGCCCTGGATTACCCGATCATCGCCATCGCCGACCTCCACGGCCAGCGCGAGGAACTGGAGCGGCTCCATGCCCGGCTGGAGGCGCTCGACGAGTGGCCCGAGTGCGCCTTCGTCTTCCTCGGCGATTTCGTGGATCGGGGGCCGGACGTGCCGGGTACCATTGACCTCGTGCTCCGGCTCCTCCGGCGCCCGCCCGGCGGATCGGCGGTCATGGGCAATCACGACCTGGCCCTGGTCCGGTCCGCCCGGCTCGACGACGGGCCACCATCCCCCTACTGGACGGACCGCTATCGGACGGTCTACGAGGCGAACCCGACATTCCAGGCGTACCTCCGCCGCCCGGCCATGCACGAGGGCGCCGCCTGGCTGGACGACCTCGAGGCGCTCCGGGAGGCCATGCCGAAAGAGCATCGCGATTTCCTGGCCGGCCTCCCCTGGGTCGTCGAGGCTCCCGGCCACCTCTTCCTCCACTGCGGGCTCTCGGACGAACTGGGGGCGAGCCCGGAGGAGCAGGTCGAGGCCCTCCATCAGAGGCGTTGGGACCGGACCCTGCTGCGGCCCGTGGCCGGGACCTACACGGAGACGCTCTGGGAGCCCGAGTACCCGGCCTGGCTGGGGGCCGATCGGAGCCTGTCCCGCTCGCCCCTGCCCCATCCGGGAAAGGTCCAGGTCACGGGCCACGAGCGGGTCGCCAGGCCCGACGCCAGCCCGGTCCGCATCCGGCTGGACACCAGCGGCGGCCGTGGCGCGTTGACGGCCTGCCTGTTGCGGTCGGCCGACGCGGTGCCGGTGTTCATCGACGGTCGGGCGGATGCCAAGTCCGTCACGAAAGGAGAATGGAGTGGTTGAAAATGCGGATGTCTGTAGGGCCGTGCCCGGGAGTCCGAGAATGTCGCCACGAGCGTTTGACAGGCACTTTCCGTCCCGGCAAACTGGACCGGTTTCCAGTCACCCTCTGCCCCAGTGTGGACGAACAATTCATGCGCGCCACCTTCGGAGCTTTGATGTCGCTGTCCTTCTGGCTGGCCGCCTCGACGGTACATGCCGGCGAGGAGCCGAAGACCTACCCCCTCTACCCGAATGGCGCCCCCGGCGCCCAGGGCAAGGAGAAGGGGGACGAGTTCCACTCCGGCGACGTGCCGACGCTGACCGTCTTCCGGCCCGAAGAAGGGAAGGCGAATGGCGCCTCAGGGGTGATTTGCCCCGGGGGCGGCTACGGCTTCCTGGCGACCGAGCACGAGGGGAAGGACGTCGCCCTCTGGCTGAATTCGCTCGGTGTCACCGGGGTCGTGCTCAAGTACAGGCTCGGCCCCAAGTACCACCACCCGGCCATGCTCCACGACGCCCAGCGGGCGATCCGTACGGTCCGGGCGCGGGCGCAGGAATGGGGCCTCGACCCGGAGCGCGTCGCCGTGCTGGGATTTTCCGCGGGGGGGCACCTCGCCTCGACCGCCGCCACCCACTTCGATCGGGGCCAGGCCGACGCCTCCGACCCGGTCGACCGCCAGAGCAGCCGGCCCGACCTCGCCGTGCTCGTCTACCCGGTGATCGCCCTGGCCGCCCCGAATGGCCACAGCGGGTCGCTGAAGAACCTGCTCGGCGATCGCCCGTCGAAGGAGGACGTCGAGGGCCTCTCGAACGAGCGGCAGGTGACGAAGGAGACCCCGCCGACCTTCCTGGCCCACACCAACGCGGACGCGGGGGTCCCGGCGGAGAACAGCCTGCTGTTTGCCCTGGCCCTGCGCAAGGCCGGCGTGCCCGTCGAACTGCACCTGTTCGAGAAAGGGGTCCACGGCCTGGGCATGGGAACCGGCTGGGCCAGTCACAAGATCGCGCCCGACGAGGCGTTCCAGGCCTGGCCCAAGCTTTGCGCCGCCTGGCTCAAGGGGCACGGCTTCCTCAAGCCCTGATCCCGGATCGGGGCCTCATCGCGGGAGGCACTCCTCCCCTCCCGCACCTGGCCGCAGGCGTCGAGGTTCGGCCCGTGATGGGAACCTCGTTCTCCATCCCCCGACTCCGACTATTTCAGCTCCTTGAGCCGCAGGTTGCGGAAGCGTACTTCCAGCTCGTCCTCCTGGGCGCCGACTCCGTGCACCTGCAGCGCGATGAAGCCGGCCTTCGTCGCCGAATCCTTGAGGTCGGCGGCGGGGATGCCGTTGATCCACGTCCGGATCGCGTCGCCGCGGCACTCGATCCGGAATCGGTTCCAGTCGCCCGGCCGGAACGCCCTGCGGGCCTCTTCGTTGTCTTTCAGGTCGTCCAGCCAGCCGCGCCGGGCCTCGTCGTAGATGCCCCCGGTCCAGGCCCGCGGCGACGGGTCGATCTCCACCTGATAGCCGTGGACCCGCCCGGCGGCAATTTTGTACTCCTTGCCGGCCCACTCGAACGTCCGGGGATCGTCGAAGCAATGGCTGCGGACCTGGACGCCCGAGTTGAGCCCCTGCGGGACCCGGAATTCCAGCTCCAGGATGAAGTCGGAGTAATCCTCCCGCTCGGTGCAGAGGAACGAGTTGGGGGTTTTCGGCACGGAGATCCCCACGATCTGACCATCCTCCACGCGGTATTTCGCCTTGCCCCCGCGCTGCACCCACCCCTTGAGATCCTTGCCGTCGAACGGGCTCACCCAGCCCGCCTCGGGCGATCCGTCGGCCTGCTGGGCCGGGGCCGAGCCGGGGAACCCGACCATCGCCAGCGCGACGGCCACCGAGCATGAGAGCGTCGAGAGAGTCTTCACGAGCGTCGTCTCCGGAGGGTGTTACCCGGCCGCGGAGGCCGGGCAATGGGTCGAGTTCAGGCGGGCGTATCCCCGGAATGCTACACCGGCGGACCGGGCGGCGATATCCTCGCTGCGAAGGGCCTGCCTTACTGATTCCTCAGCCAGGCCTCGTACGAGTGCTTCCGGGGGCCGGTGTACTTGTAGGTGTCGAACACCGCCCCCCGGCCGAGGATGCGGGGGTCCTGGTCCTTCCGGAGCAGGTCCTCCATCTCCTCCCGCAATCCGGCCTTGATCGTCGCGAGCGCCGGGTCTCCGGAGAGGTTCTTCACGCAGTCGGGGTCCTTATCGACCCGGTAGAGTTCCTCCGCGGGCCGCTTGCCGAAGTTGAGCTTGTAGAAGGCGTCGAAGCTGCCCAGGATGTGCCCCTTCGTCGGCCCGTCGTCGCAGTTGCGGTAGCCGGTCTCCGGGTTCCCCACCGGCCAGCGGTCGGGCGCGAAGTTGCGGACATAGAGGTACTCCGGCGTGCGCAGGGCGCGGACGGGGTAGCCCAGGTCGTCCGGCCGCCCGAGGTCGTGCCGCTCCTTGCCGACGAGCATCCGGTTGCGGGACGGGTCGACCTGGCCGGACTTCTCCGACCGGAGCACATCCAGGAAGGTCCGGCCGGTCATCTCCGCGGCCGGCTCCAGACCGGCCGCCCGGAGGAACGTCGGGGCGAAGTCGCGGACGTTGATGAAGTCGGCCACCGTCCGTCCGCCCTCCACCTGCGCCTTCCAGCGGATCGCCAGCGGCAGGTGGAACCCGTGCTCGTAGATCTGCCCCTTGATGCGAGGGAACGGGGCGCCGTGGTCGGACGTGACGACGATGAGGGTCTCATCGAGCTCGCCGACGGCTTCCAGCGCCGCGAGAATTCTCCCGAGGTGGGTGTCGAACCACTCCACCTCCAGGGCATAGTCGAGGAAGTCGCTGCGGATCGCCGGGGAGTTGGGATAGTAGGCCGGCAGCACGACGGCCGCGGGGTCCCGACCCGCACGCACGCCGGCGCCCTCCTCGTACGGCCGGTGCGGCTCTTGCCCCCCGTACCAGAAGCAGAACGGCCGGCCCGGCTGCCGCTTCGACAGGAAGTCCTCGAAGTTGCGGGCGTAGTCGACCGTGGCCATCGCCCGGTGAGGCGGCGCCTTCCGGAAGCGGTTGTACTCCGGGCCCGCCGGATTCCGTTCGAACCCTCCGGCCTTGTAGTCGCCCGGCCCCCACCCCTTGCCGGTGTAGCCGACGTGGTAGCCGGCCCGCTCCAGCAGGTCCGGATAGACCGGCCACTTAGCCGGGAAGATGCCGTTGTGGCAGCTCGCTTCCTCCAGCTGCCACGAATTCCTCCCGGTCAGGATGCTCGCCCGACAGGGGCTGCACTTGGGGTTGTTCGTGAAGGCGTTGGTGAAGAGCACGCCCTCGCGGGCCACGCGATCGAACGCCGGGGTCTCTACCCACTCGCATCCATAAACCCCGGCGTGCCCATGCCCCCAGTCGTCGGCGATGACGAACAGGATGTTCGGGCGAGGCGGGTCCGAGGCCCGCGCAGGGCCGGCCGCATCGAGCAGGGCCAGAGTACCGATCACTGCCGCAATGACTCCCCGCCTGATCATCCCTCGTCCTCCCGGTTCCCGCCCGGTTCCGCTGACGTGGCCTCGGACATCTGACCCTCTGTGCTCGCTACGGCGAGGAGGAGCCGCGTCGGCCC
>JAABUS010005439.1_pt1 | contig 16714 bp, 21 predicted proteins | sample 5560161 | NCBI WGS metagenome assembly JAABUS01 (sample SAMN10711885, study PRJNA513376) | rock metagenome | isolation source: Antarctica rocks | place: Antarctica: Victoria Land, Trio Nunatak nord | collected 2016-01-04
CTCACGCAGATATATTGAATATTGAACAAAGTGTAAAAAACACTGAATTCAATACAGAAGATCAAAATACCTCACTTTAAGAAATCATGAAATCAAGAAATTGAATATCTGACGAAATTGCAAATCGGATTTGCAAAAAGTGAAACTCATGAAACAATCAATATGCACTATAGAGAATTAGAAAGAATTATCAAAAAGACGAAGAACATAGTGATGTATATCAACGCATCGCAAATTCAAAAAAAGATAGCAGAGATTGAAACAGAAATCGAAACAGCAGTGATATTCACGCATGAGCTCAGCAAAGCGACAAGTGTTTCAGACAATTTTTTTATTTTTTATTTCTTCATTAAGTGCATGCAGTCTATGACTATGACATTGTTTAGACGCTATGTGTATGCTAAGTTACATGTAATCTGATCAAAGTCACTGCTTTATATCTTTTCATTGATCAATCACATCGATAGTTTGTGCATATGAGCATGTGAACTGTCTATATGATCAAGTGATCACATAAATAATCTCAAATTATGAAAGCTGATCACTTCAATGTAAGCTTTCAACTTGTCTATATGATCATCAAGCTCAGCGAGCTAAATGAGCTTTGATTTATGTAGATGAAAGCTGATCACTTCAATGTGAGTTTTTAAGTTCGTTGTATGATTACTCAGCTGAACGAACTAAATGAGCTTTGATTTATGTATTTGTGACGCATGTAAATCGATCAGAAAATCGAAAAATCGATCGATTTACTGCATCATGCAAGCGTGTAGATGCGCAAAAGCTGAGTCATGTCTTTGCAATGTATGTGTGTGTGATGTATATGAGTTGCAACGCATGCGCAAAGACGTTGCTGTCGTTCTGTATATATGAGCAAAGACTGTGTCATGTCTTTGTAATGTATGTATTTGCGACGCATGTAAATCGATCAGAAAATCGAAAAATCAATCAATTTACTGCGTTGCATCAATGTGTATATGCACAAAAGCTGAGTCATGTCTTTGCAATGACTGTGTGAATGTCGTATATTAGTTGCAGCGTGTGCGCAAAGACGTTGCTGTTATTCTGTGTATATGAGCAAAGACTGTGTCGTGTCTTTGCAATGTATGTATTTGCAACGCATGTAAATCAATCAGAAAATCGAAAAATTGATCGATTTACTGCATCACATTGATGTGTATATGCGCAAAAGCTGAATCGTGTCTTCGCAGTATATATGTGTATGTTGTATATGAGTTCAACATATGAATAAAGCGTTGTTACTGCTTTGTGTGTGATTAGGCTGCATGTAAATCAATCTGAAAATGCGAAAAATCAATCGATTTACTGCATCACATCTGTCTGTATATGCGTAAAAGTTGAGTCATGTCTTTGCAATATATATATATATGTTGTATATAAATTGCAACATGTATACAAAGATGTTGCTGTTCTTCTGTGTATGTGCAAATCTCAACACGTTGATGATCACGTTGTTATTATCTCACTTTTCAACTGTGTGTGAACTCAATGCATGAGTAAAGCATTGTTACTGCTCTGTCAATGTTAATGAGATTATTTAGCTTTTCTGACAAGCATAGCTTGCAGAAGATTCGTAGTCAGAATCTTATATAGATAAATCTTGTTGTCAATCAAGCATGAAGAGTAAGAAGTGATGTTGACAAGATAATGTATTATGATAATGCAGTTTATCTTTTACTAATAATTTTATAATCTGTTGCAATTATCAGAATATTATTACTTTAATAATTTTAACATACTCATTCTTTTCAAGATAAAGATAATTAATATCTTTACATTGATGTTATAAATAAGAAATATTTGATTTAATAATTTTGAAAAAACAATGCTTTGAATTTTTCTAAATTGATGCAAATGACTAAAAATATTCTTTCATGCTCAATATTCTTAATAATATTGAGTGAACTTTTAGTCTTGCTAGAAGAATATGTTGATGAAATCAATTATAAATGAGTTTAAAAATGATGAAATAAATTTTTTTTTAAATTCTTACTCGATTCAACACTCATTATGAATCTATGCAAGATTTTATATATTGTAGTGAGTGCTGCGCTAGCATAACGCTCTTTTTGTATCTACTATCGCTTTTTCTGCGCTTTATACTGTAACTGTTCTCAATGCAAGAACTTTATGAGCTTGTTTCTTCTTTATTTCTTCTTTCTTTCATCTGATTCTTTGATGACATCATAGTCTTAAACTGATTCAGTATGCTTGTTGAAAGTATTATTCAAATAATTGCTGTTATCACGCTTCTGATTTCTAGAAGCTTTTTCAAGTTCATGATGTTCTCTTCATATTGCATCATCTTTCATTCTGTCTTTCATTTAAAACATGTTAATAAAACATGCTTAATCAACATTTAATCTTTGTTGCACTTGCACGTTGTTGTAGTGATTTTAAATACTCATCTCTCATGTAGAAATTGATTAAAGTCAATTTTCTTAATGCGTAGCTGCGTCAATAATGCGCTGTGAAACTTTGCATGATTCTTGTGCAGTTGCAGATGTTAATGTGTCATCTCTGATGTCAAATATTGAAAATGAGTTGCGTTGAATCTTTCTTTTCAGATCATTCTTCATGTTTGTCTGATTTATTTCTGTATGAACATCAATCTTGTCATCACTTCAATGCATTGATGCTCAGTCAGCAATAAAGATAAATCATGTGCATTATCAGTCATTTTGTTCATCACTTCATTTTCAAGTATTTCTGCATGTTTCGCTACTTAATGTAACTTCAGCGTAACTTCTCAAGATTAAATGCTTTCATGTACAATCTGAACTCATTGCAGACATGTTTGATCTTTTGTTGATATCATAGCTTTCACTGTTTTCAAAGAAGTCTGACTATCACTGTATACTTTGTATATCTTTTTATGACACTCTTGATTCACTGTTACTACGTCTGCGAAATGTTTCGCTTTCGCGACTAATTCTTTCAGCTTATCATGATGAATGATGACTAAAGTCAATTCTCTTAATCTCTTATTTAGCTCTCAGTTCATTCTCATTGCAATCATTGTAACATCATCTTTGCTGTCACTATCATTCAAGTAAACTTTTTGCTTTGATGTAAATATGTTGAAATTGTATTATTTTATTGACATTTTCTTGTTTGCAACTATAACTATCTTTGATGATTCTGATCAAAAAGTTGCTGTGTAAAGATGACTTTGATTCATCTTTGTTTATTCAAGTGTTTCTTTCATTCACTTTTGCTTCAGCTGTAAAGATGTCTTATGCAGCTTTGATTTTCAATCTCTTTTGAATGTCAAATTGTTGTGAATTCAATGCATTGTCATCTCAATAACTTCATCTGATTTTCTAGAGTTCATGTTTATTATCGATCTTTGTATCAGCTTTTGTAAGTGAATATTTATCAACATCATTTTCATTTTCATCTGTAAAATCTCTGTTGATGTCACTCAATAAATATCAATGATCTGTTGCAATGCTCTTTCTTGCGTTGATCTCAGCTTGATGCTCAAACTCTTTTGATGATATTTCATTTTCTGTAATGTATATCATATGATGACTTCGTGACTAAGCAGAGAGTGTATCATCGCGAAGTATATTTGCTTACTCGTTATCATTGACAAATCTCAAGTAAATTCAATGATTGTCTGCATAATTTTTTGTTTAATCACTAGTTTTGCTTCAACATGATACATGTAAATCACTCATTTCAGCTTAAAGTTCAGTTGAACTTTTAAGACTCTGATATCTGATTTCAAATCAATCTGATGTTTCATCAACTTTACATCAACTTTCATATTGAATTATTTAGAAGTTTTTGTAAAGTGAATCAGCTTATGCTTTGTTATCAAGAATTTGATATTATGCATTTTTGATCACTGTTTGCATCTATCATAAATCTCATTAAGAACTCTGCAATTGCATTTTATAAACTCTTTGTATATCAAGATATTGATATCATTCATGAAGTTTGTAAAGTTAGTTTTCAGCTTGATGTCATCACATGCTTTTAACAAGTTCACATTGTAGAATAAATATAATATCAATGATAGCAAAGAGTCTTGTGATACGTTGATGTTCATGCTGTGTTTCATCATCATGTAATGATCAATTGTGATCGTGATGCATTGATCTTTCAGAAAGTTCTTCACAAACTTGAAAAACAGTCTAGAAACTTTTCTCTTTTTCATGTCATGTAAGAGTTTGCTGTGCATCATATTGTCAAATGCATTCTTTTCATTCAGACTCAGCAGTGAAACTACTTTTCTTCTCATGTCACTTTACACAGTATGTATCTTTTTTATAATTAGTTGCAAAGTCATATTTATTGATCTGTGCTTGCAAACTTTTATCTGAATGTTTAATATTAAGTTGCAAGCTTTTATAACATTTTGCAAACATTTAAATACAATGAACTTCAATACTTTGTTCAATGTATTAGAAGTATTTTCGACTCAATGCACGTTTCGATCTCGTGCACACTCTAAACTCGATTAGCAACCCATACTTTTTTTATTATTATTCAATCATCATTCATAGAATCAAATTGCAATTAATATAGAGAGTTGTCGATATCTATATGAAGCTTTCAAGCTATAAGAATCAATCATCAAATCGCTTAGAAGCTTTGAATTGCCTTTCAGCTCGCGTAGACCTGATTTGACTTGACTCTCTTTTCACCTTCTCAATAGCAACAAAATCAGTGAATTGCTGTACTTTCACCTCTTTAGACTTCTTCTTTTGCCCTTTCTGAAGCTCTTTAGTCTTCAGCTTTTGCTTCTGAATTAGACGTCGTTGCTTCAATTCCTTCGCTCGTAGCTTCTTTTTTCGCTTCGCTTTCTTCTCTCGCTTCGTCTTCTTTTTTTCTCGTTTCATCTTTCTTTCAGCTATTAAACGCTGTTTCTCTAGCTTTCTAAGCTTTCTTTGTTCCTTTTCTTCCGCCTTTTGAATAGCAGCTTGCTGTTTCTCTTCGATTCTTTGAATTTGATGATCACGAGCCGCCTGAATCTTATTAGAACTAAAAAACATTCTCTTTGCCTCACCATTAACCCCTAAATCGTCAAATAAAGGCTTTTCACGTCGTCTGCGACTTCTCTCAATACGTACTGTTCGTCGAAGACCTTCATTTTCTGCTTTCAGAAGAGCAACATCTGTAGTAAGCTTTTCAACCGTATTGTTCAACTTACGAGCTTGCGGACCAATTGCTTCTCCTACAACTGACTTCATTAATCGTCGAACCTTTCTCCAATCAGCTTCTGACAATGCTGAAGAAGAAGAATGGCTTGAAACAGGTCTAGCGTCCGATTTAATCTGCTTTATGACCTGTGACGAATTGAAAGGCAGCAATCCTGTCTTTTCCCATTCACTTTTGATGTTGGCAGACGTGAAAGCAGCTTGATATGCAGGCCAAAATAGGTCAAAGAAGTCTCTTTTCGATATTCGAGAAAGTCCTTGACTCTTAAAGATTCAGTCGTTCAGGTTTTGCGAGTAGTAATTGGCCAAAGGGTTGAATAAGCTGACATTCAGAGGTTGAAGACGATGCGTAGAATGAGAAGAATATAAAGCCACGAGCATCTTGTTCTGCTCACACCAGTCAAGAAACTTCATGTTGATATGACTGTCATGCTCGTCAACGAATAGAAGGCGATAATCGCGTGAATTTCTGGCTTTTGACCTCGTATTTCGATCAAATACGATAGTGAGTCAAGAGTAGATCAATTCATCGTTAGTTCAGTCAGTAGCGAAGAAAGCAAAGAAGCAGAATTGCTCTTTGAAATCATATTCAGTAAGTCAGCTGTTCTGAATATTGCCTGATATCGTCTGATAAATGATCAAAGAAAGTATATGAGTCATATTCATGCAAATGATTGCAATCAAGATAATTCATTCTCTATTATTGTCTTGATCAGCACTCAGCAATTTGTCACTGTCAAGATGCTTTAAACTAAAGACTCTTCGAGTCTTTTGAAGAAGTTCAAGTAGAAAGCTCTTTTCGTTCATATTGTATGTGTTTGAAGAAAGAATCTCATATTCTTCGATTTTTTGCTTTACCTACCCTTATATTAGTATGAAACTAAACGTAATGAAGGCACTTACAAGGTCAAAATAAAGCTAATATTGAGATTGAATTTCTTTGCAGTTGCAGTGTAGTTAAATGAGTCTTGCAAAGCTAGATCTGCAAGCGCTGTCTCAATTGAAGTCATTTGAATTTGTAATTGATTTTTGAAGAAAGATGAAAGTAGTAAAGTGAGATGTGCACGAGATCAAAACGTGCATCGAGCCGAAAATACTTCTAAGTAATGCAATTGATTTATATATTTTTGCATTGAAGTAGTTTTTCTTGTCTGACTTTTGCATTACTATTGTGACTGTGCTTTTGAACTGAGTTGACTGTATTTTCTTCTGTAAACATCTTTTAAAGAAAAAGCATATTTATTCTGATGTATTATCAATGAGTCTGCACATTATTCTATTTATGTATCTCATGTGTTTCAATGTCTTGTTAGATGTCACTTTGTAGATAACTCTCTTAATTTCATGATGCATCAATAAAATGTCATCTTCAATCAAGAGTGAATACTTGAAGTCTATTATGTTCAGCATGAAAATCTCTGAAGATGATAAAAAGTGAGTTAAAAACATCATCTTTGCTTTATTTTGCATTGTTGTGATGATGTCAGAATACTCTGACTTGATCAGAAAAGAAATTGTCACTTAAGTCAATGTATCTGCAACTGCATTTCTTACTCATTTCGCAGTTTTAAACAGTTCTCTTGAGAATTGTTCAACGTTCTGCATGATCTTTTAATATTCACTGCATTTCTGTTTTCTGATGATCTTGCTCTTCTTGTCATATGCTTTCATATACTTTGTTCAATCATCAATGATTTAACAGCTTTTTCTTATTTGTTGCATGCTCTTGATGATTTTCATACACTTCTTTGTTCATTCTGCTTTGATCATTTCATGTAATTTTGCTCAGAAAGTGAAAATCTCAATGATCTTCTTCAATGCATTCAGCAGTTGCTTAATGTATTCATTTATACATCGACATTTTATTTTATGATTCAACAATGATTTCAACATTTGTTCTTTCAGAATATTAATGAATTTCTCTTCATTTATTATCTTACAGTTGCAACGCGATTTTCATGCTGACTTTTTGCAGACTTTGAAATCTATAATTGTCTGTATCAACAAATGATCTGAGAAGTTTTTCATTTCTTCATCAATTTCACATTGTATTAATTGATTCATAATGTCATCTGTCATGAAGATCAAATTTATTGTCATTTGAGATTCTTGATAATTTCTCATAATTATGTCTTAAAATAATGTTAGCGATGCATCAATGTTTATGATCATTTTAATTAACTCATTTAACAATAAATGTTGTTTTAAATAAAATGATTCTTCTCATGTGAAGTGATGCAAATTGAAATCTTCTACAAGAATGCTTTCTTTTGACATATGCAGCATTTTTTTGATGTTTGAAAAATTTTCTTTTTCATGAATAATCTTATGATCTTTGAATGATGAATTGTATGCTTCATGAATGTATATAGCTCTCTGAATCATTTGTGCATCATCTGTTAATGTTTATAGCATGATTATATTTACATCTTTGAAGTATCATGTTGAGTATCAAATGTTGCTGTCAATTCTCTTGTTTATGTAAAAACAGATTTTATCTTCATTATTCTTCAGCATGAAGTCAACAGTTGCTGAACAGTATGCTTTGAAAATGTCATCAAATCATCAAAGTTCTTAAAGAATCAGAATGTCATAATTCTTTATCTTTTTCTCATGTAGTAATGTTATCATCATTTTGATTCTGAACTTGTGAACGTTGTACTGTAGTATTCAAAGCTTCTTTTGCTGAAACATTAAAGTTTACATTTTAAACTATTTTGTATTCTCTTGAATGTTTGCAAAACACTTGCTTCACTTGTAAGATTCTCAACAAAAGATAACATTGATAACAATGTGATTGACTTTGACTTTGATTCATTTAATCTTGACTTCTTGATCAAATGATTCATTATAGTGTTTTCTGATGTGATGACTGTGCTGAGCAAATAACTTTTATTCATTGAGCGTTTCTGCTTTCTCTTCAAGTCATTGTTCATCAACGATTTCAGATTGATAAATGTTTCTGTGAATGTCTTTAATGTTGCTGTCTTGAGTTCTTTCTGCTCTCGTACGACATGATATAAAGATCTATGCTTTGTGACTCTCTTTATTCTTTCTTTTTCAGCTTGTCATTTATGACATTGAGAGTTAAAGACTCTGTGTATGTTTCAACATGCTTCACATTTTCATATGTCTTAAGTTTGTTTGTAAAAACAGTGCTTCAAATGATGATTCAACATGCAGTAAATACATTTCTGTTTGTTTTTGCACTTGTACATCTTATGATCATATTCTTGATACTTTAGACACTGATGCACTCTGCAGCTTAAGTCGTAGAACTGTGTGATCTTTATGTTAATCTTATGACATACTTTCTCATTAATCAGCTTGTTCATCATTTCAGCACTGATTACACATATCATCAGCAAGATGTATCTCTTCTGCTCATTCTTTTTTGTGAGTCACTCAATCTTTTCAATCATCATTTCTGAATGTATGTTTTTATTGATCTTGATGAGTGTTTTTGCTTCTTTCTTCTTTATGTTCTTAAACATTTCTTTGATTTTAATCTCATGTATCACTACTTCAAAACTAACTTCATGCAAATATATGTTCAACAATATTTCTTTGATTCAAAAATCATTTTTCTTCAATGTTCTTTTGCTGTTCTTCATCTTGACTTGAAATATCAGCAGTTTCAATCATCTTTTCATCATCTCTATGTTTTTGTATGTTGATAACATCTCATTGACATCAATTTCTCTCGCTCATCTCACTACATTTTTTGTTGTTATTGTCATGATTTTCTTTATTTCTTCTTTTTCTTTGATGAAGATCTTTACTTCAAATTTCTTACAATAATTTTGCATTGACAATGATATGTTAACATTAAACACAAGATGACTTTCAACTGATGTCGTTAACTTTACGCTCGCTCTCTTCGCTCAGCTGTCAACGTGTTCTCTCTTCTTCATAAACTCTTTTTCAAGTTTGCTCATTATCTTTTTCAATCTCTTCAGCTGATTCTTCATGTGTTGATTAACAGTCAACACAGTGACGTGTTAACACGTCAGCTTTTCTATCATTTCTATCAAACTTTTTATCTTTTTTCAAAGCATCAGCTTATTGTTTCTACATTCATTGAGTTCATAAAGTATTTGCAGTTTGTGTAATTTCTTCTGTATATCTTTCATCTTGACTGAATTTTTCTGCAAGATAATAATAATTGCTTCTCGTTCATTCATTGACATCACGTCAATAATGCTTCTCATCTGCTTTTAATAATCAGAATGAAGTGCAAGCATCATGTCAATGATGTACTTTGTTTCTAGATAGTTTAAGTAATTCATTTTCGTGATTCAATTTGTTTTGACTTAAGTAAATAAATAATATTAATTAAGTATTACAATGAAATTATGAATTTGAATTTAAATGAGATTATTATTGAATTCTGAAATATTTATTGCAAAAAGAAGAATAATGATCAAAAGATCAATGAGTCTGCTGATTCATTTTAAGTATTTTTAAAGATTGTTTTGATGCAAATTTATAAATAAATCTGCAATATTGTCTTATTTATTAAAAGTCTTGCATTTAAAGTAAATACTTATTAGAAGTACAAGATCAGTAATGAAACTCATCTGTATGTAATGTTAACTACAAATTTACTGTTTAGCTACAGTAAAGTCTAAAGATTATTAAAAGTTTGAATGACATTGAAACGTTGCATGATGATGAAGCGCTGTGCATTGATCATATGCAGAGTTTTCATAATTATGCAGACTTTGATAATTTCAATACGCATGCTACAAGCAATCTGCATGCAGATAAGAAAGTCAAATAGAATGCAAAATTACAAGAAAAATCGCTTATGAAAATCATTCAATTCAATATCTTGTCATCGTGATGATAAGAACTGAGACAGAACATTCTTGCATTTGATCTGTTGAAAATGATTAGCAGAAAGAACTTAAATCATGAACATTCTAATAATAATAATAATAATAATAATAAATTCATACACTTTTGTGACATCGATTAAGTTGACTCATGAGAAACTCTATGCTATTTATATCGAGTGAACAAAACTCTCTGAGGTAGAAAATCACTCGCTGTTTATACAACTGCTTCACGCAGTCAAAACTATCATTATGAGACTATGTATCAAGTTAGTTCACGTTGATTGCACGTTAAAGAATGAGTGATTCAGTTACTCTAAATTGCTTCAGAAGCTTCGTTTTCATCATCATTCTTGCAGCTGCTCTGAGACTCTTCGTGATAGCGACAATTATTCAATAGTTTAAGAAGTCAACGTCTTGTAACATTCTTAATCGCAGATGCGATCAGTTCAAGCAATGCATGAGTACATGTTTCATCATTTGATGATTTCAGTTGCAGTTGCATCACACACTATCTGCGTCTGAAACGTTTCTGAAGTGCAGATAAGCATTCAGATTTATGCTTTCAATTCTGATATAAGTGACGAAAGTGCTTTCAACTTTCTGAAAATCATTTCGCATCTTTATCATCTTGTTGAACAGATGCAATCTTTGTGTCAAAATGATGTGAACATTTGCGATGCATTTTCTATATTTTTCTCATCATTGCTTTCACTGACTTCTATAATACTGCATTATTGCGATGCTGTCACTAGTTGAAATCATTGCAGCGAGAACTAATCACTTGCATCTTTGCTGTATTTTCGCATCTTCTTGAATTGAGTTGTTCAGAAGCGTCACTTTTTTGATGATGAGAAAGTGAGAAATGATGCAATTAACACTCATCAAATGAGCATATATCAGTTTGCATGCTTGTCAGATTTTCTGCATACGATCATTGATTCAACTGCGTAACGTGATCTTGTCTTGCAGCATGTTCAAATAAACATGCAGCGAGCTTGTGTACATTTCTGCTTTCAGAATCTTGATGCTTACTCTTTTAAACATCTTTGCAACGTAATGCAGAGTCTGATTCTGTAGTGTTTCAAGTTTACATTCTTTGTCTGACAGTTCTTTTTCTTTCTCTCGCTGATGTCAAACTGATGCTTCAAATGCAATTTCTGATTTTATCACTGCTGAGTATATTTGTTTTGCTTTTGTGAAGATTGCTCTTCATGTAAAGACTTCAAGTCAACTAAGTGCTAGCATTCATGTGACGTGATTCACTTCGATTTGACGAAGATGCACGTCTCATCGCAATTTCATGTTCAATTGTACTCTCAAAACTTGCACATCTGATTTCAACTTAATAACTGAGCTTTCTATTTGTATGCTGATCATCATGTTAAATCTCTTTGATTTTCTGATGAAGTGCATAAGTTCATACTTTTCTGATGCAAATGTTGCGTCATGAGTGCGAGCTCATTTCGCGCAAACGTCGTGCGCTTTGCTCAATGTTCTGCAAATTTCTTCAATGAATTTATTGTATGCTAGAATGTTAATGTCATTTATGAAGTCAAGCACTTCAATCTTAATTCTCAATGCTTTGCACTTCTCAATCAGACTTGTGTTGAAGAATAGAAAGAGAATTGATAAAATAAGAAATCTTTGTGATATGTTTGCATTTATCTTGTGCATGTCACTCATTTGCTCATTGAATCTCAGCAATGTTTCTTGATTCTCAAGAAAGCTGCATGCTCATTTGACTATGTAGTCTAAAGTTCTTTTCATTTTCAAAGTATGCAGAAGTCTGACGTGCAAGACTTGATTAAATGCTTTGATGATATTTAAACTTAGCATGAACGCTACGTATTTGATTTTGCAGTCTCATATCATGTGAATCTAATCTACTAGTAGATTTAATGTTGAAATCATGAATCGCTTGCATCTCGCTCTCATTTGAGCATCAGATAGCATGTGATGAGTCTCAGCTATATCACTCAGTCTTTTAGTCATGATTGATTTCAGAGCTTTGCTCATGATATTAAGCAAAGCAATGAGTCGATAAGTCTTTGAATCAGTATAATCGCTCTTCTTTAATTTGTGTAGTACTATCATTTGAGTCTTTTTGAACTGCTTTGAATAATATCTGCATGTTACACATGCGTTGAATAAACTCATCAGTATCAAGATCAGTTCTGCAAGATCTGTCTGCAGCATTCTGTTTGAAATGTCTGAAACATCTGATGCTTTGTCTGCTTTTACTCTTTTGATTGTTTGTCTCACTTCATCTTCTGAGATGTGTAAGTCAAATGACATTGTCAAGAATATAAATGAGTTTGCAATGTTGTTGATGTTTGTCTGAGAAGATGAAAAGAAGAATTTTTCTCGCAATATTTCGATTTTTTCTTCAAACGTCATTGTCATTTGTTCATTGTCACTTCACTTCAATGATGAAAACTGAGAAAGTTTTTTAGATAGCTGACTTTTGATTCTGACTCATTTTGCGAAGCATCGTATCGATTTAAGTGCATTGCTTAGTTTATGCATTTGTGATTTGAAATGTGCGCGCTTTGCTTGTTGAATAATCTTGTTTTTATGATCATTATGTTTCAGATATTCATTTCACGCATTTAATGTACTTTGTGTTTTTCATATGATTTGCAGTCGTCTTGATTTCGTTACTATCTCTGAGCAGTTCAAATATCAGAAGTTTCTTGCCTAACTTGATGATTTTGTCAAGAAAGTAGATTTCTCAATGATCTCTTATAACATCTTGATAACTTTGCACATTCTTTTGTTCATCATCGTCTTGCTGTTCAAAGAACGATTCGACGAAAGATACATATGCAAATACGCGCTCAATGCTTCTGTGTTCATTTTCTTTCATAATTGTTGAGTTGAAGACTGTACTGAAGTTGTTTGTAGACAAAGTTCTGTGACAATCAAAAGATGATTCAATTCTTGATGCAGATTGATGCATATCTTGCACTTGCATGTCATGAACTGTATTTTCTCGCTGCTAAAGACTAAATCAATAGTTGTAAACTGATTATGAGTCTCATGAGTAATAATGTCTGATTTCAGCAATAATTTCAGCTTAGCATTAGTAATGATGTCAAGTAAACTGTCAATCGCTGCATGTTGAGTGAAGCATCTTCATTTCTTTCAGTGAGAATGATGTAGATTAAAATCTTTCATGATCAGTTGTTTGCAGTCGTTCTTGAGTAGCTCGCTCAAGCGAAAGATGATTGAAGATTTTTCTGTAAATGTAGAGAACAGTGAACACGAATTGTAGATGTTTATAAGTTGAAACGTCTGCATTTCGTTGTCTGTGTTGCAAGTTAATATTCTGATTAAGCAGATGTCTAACTCAACTGTTTCTATCATTCATTAATTGAGTCTTAAGCATTTGTTCACATATATGCAAGTTCTTGACTGTGACGACGTGTTTTTCACTAAATAAAAGAAGTTGTGAGCTGAGTTAAATGACTGCATACTGTTAATGTTGCAACTCTGCTTCTGTATGATTACAATGTCAAAATCACGAACTTCTCTGTTGATTAGAAAAGATTTCTGAATTTTCAATGATTTTCTGATGTTGTACTGCAGTATTCATAGAAAAGATTGTTTCATCATAAAGTTATTTGTAGCTGTTGTTGACTCTGCAAAGAGAAGACTCTTTGAATACTCTCAGTCATTGAGAGTCTGTCTCATCTTCTGATTTGTCGTTTCTGACTCTGCTTGAACGACGTCTCATCTGAGTCGTTATTCACGCAAGAGAAACGATTGACGCGTCTTTTCTTGACTTCTACCACCTGTCATGTTGATTCATGAGCGACTAGACTGCGTGTTTTCAGCACAACTGTCGTTGAGCTCGACAAGTTCGCTGAACTGAAAGAGTTCGTGAATCTTAAAGAGTTTGTTGAACTTGAAGAGTTCATTGAATCTGCAGAGCTTGAAGACAGCAAAGAGCTCAAGAATTGCAAGAGTGTGCAATTGTATTTAGACGCTTCTGAATATCTGAACGATTTGTTTCTATAGATTTTGAACGCTTGTTTCATCTGCTGTCATTATTTGAAACAGATGCATCTTCAGAGTTCGTGATTTTCGTTGCAGTTAGTGCAACATCTTTTATTTGAAAACATCATGAATCTCTTGATGTGATGTTTGTCTGCGCACTTGATGCAGCGTTGATTCTTTCTGCAGAATCTAATCATGTGATCAAATTCTTGACATCTGAAGCACTGTGTGATGCAACAGTTCTTCTTGAACAGCTTGCATGTGCATTCATGATATGCATTTAGCATATTCACGTTCATCAGTCAATTCATCATCGCTTTGATTGCTATCTTCATGATGAGCAATGAATGAGTTTTTTCGCTCTCTGCTACTTTCTTGAGTCAAACTATTCTTAGAATCTTCAGATTCTCATGAAGCTTCGCGTTATTCTTTATCAGCTTGCTAATGACTTTCTTCTGATTGCTCATGTTGATTGTAGTGCACATCTCATGTGTCAGCACTGTGAAGATTCGTCGTGATATGCGCGTCAAGTTTGCAATTTCTTTTGCTCATTCTGAAATCTTTTTCAGATTTGCTTATGCATCTGAACTAACTGCGTGAAGAAAGATGTCTTTGCTACTCAGCTTGCAAAGAAACATGATCAAATCTCATTGACTTGTTGACATGTCTACTATTTTTTGAAGAATCTGCTCAATGATCTTCTTTTGCATCTTTTCTATTTCTTCTCTGTCTGCTATCTTTATCATGACTTCACGTCTCTTGCGAAGCGACGACGACTTTTCTCTGAGACGTTGCTTTCTCGTTGATGATTCTTCTCTTGTCACATTTGCTCATGACATGATTTTCAATGAGAAACGCGTATTTCTCTGCATTTGTAACTGCTTGCTTAGCAGTTGAACTGATGTCTTCAGTTTCTGTACATTCTTTGCGATGAACATGTTCTGAGTTATGTGTTGTTTTTCTTCTGATTCAAGTCGAAGACGATGCATCAGCTTCAGTGTTATTTCTCTTCACAAGTAATCTTTGCTCATCTCTTTCTTTAACGTTGATGTCTTTATTAGTAAATCTATAATGTCAGCTATCTTCTCTTCATCATTGCGTGAGCGTTGCAATCTTACGTCGCTGTTTCTTTGCAACGAGTCAACGCTGCTCGCAATCGTCATTGAATCAGCATTACTGCTGCTCATGCAATTTGTCATTGTTTATTCGTCTACTCGATCTTTTCTCTCTCGTTTATAATGCTCTTTTCAAAAGTTCATTTTGCGCGCGTTGTGATTGTTTCTCATGAACATTCTTTAAAATTACATGTTAACTACGTATAAATCTTGTTAAGACTGCATATTTTTTTTTCTATTTTTTTTTATTAAGTGCATGCAGTCTATGACTATGACACTGTCTAGACGTTGTATGTATGCTAAGTTACATGTAATCTAATCAAAGTCGTTGCTTTATATTTTTTCATTGATCAATCACATCGATAGTTTGCATATATAAGCACTCTTGCTCAAACTCTTGCAATTGTACTCTTGTTTTTCTTCATCTCTTCACATTCTTTGCGTTCTACTCTTTCATTTCTAATAGTCATTTTCTCGTTGCAATTTGAGTATTTTTCAAATACTTTAGTGTTGCAATTCTTTCGATTTTGATGATGAACAGCATCAATATGATGTTTGTGTTTTTGAGCTGAGTTTTTTTCTTAAGCTTTATCTGCTCTGATCTATAATGCTTGCAATTTAGTAGTAAATGCTTTGACGTTTGACTCACATTGCATTTTTCATAGCATTTGTTCAAATTATTCTCTGATAATCGATGCAAATAGCTTTTGAAATAGTCATGTCTTATTTTCAACTGAATAAAGATTGAAAACATTAATCTATTGATTTTTCTAAGCTCTTTTAGTGATTTCTGACTTAAATTCACGTTTGATATGTGCTTTCTATACTGATTTTCCTTCTTGATGCTGCTTTTTCAGACATTTAATCATTGTAATTTCGTCTCTTTGCAAATTTGCTTTATGATGAAGCTTATGATGATTGCTTTCATGTTGTTAATAACTGATAATTTTTGAGCAGCGCTTTTGATCAATTGATCTGCTTTTTCATTCTCAATAATGCTCTTGTGACTTGATATTCACTGTATGCAAATTTGACACTGATTCTGACGTAAATTGATTAAGTTTTATCGTATGTCATCAAATAACTTTGCATTGATGTTGCTCTTTGCGTTTAGTCTTTGCAAAGTCATTTGATTGTTTATGTACACTTAAATTTCGCTGTTTTTGAGTGCTTTTTCGCTGCACATTACGATTGCATCGCTAATAGCTTGCAGTTTCGCTTTCATTATGATAATTTTGCCTGAAACGCTTGTCGCTTTGCTGCATCTGACGAGCTCGTGCGTGAATATTACTGCTGTTTCGATTTCTGTTTCAATCTTTGCTATCTTTTTTTGAATTTGCGATGCGTCGATATACATCACTATGTTCTTCGTCTTTTTGATAATTCTTTCTAATTTTCTATAGTACATATTGATTGTTTCGCAAGTTTCGCTTTTTGCAAATTCGATTTGCAATTTCGTCAGATATTCAATTTCTTGATTTCATGATTTCTTAAAGTGAGGTATTTTGATCTTCTGTATTGAATTCAGTGTTTTTTACACTTTGTTCAATATTCAATATATCTGCGTGAG
>JAABUS010005440.1_pt1 | contig 16711 bp, 19 predicted proteins | sample 5560161 | NCBI WGS metagenome assembly JAABUS01 (sample SAMN10711885, study PRJNA513376) | rock metagenome | isolation source: Antarctica rocks | place: Antarctica: Victoria Land, Trio Nunatak nord | collected 2016-01-04
TTGTAATAGAAACAAACTCTTTATATTTAATTATTAAAAGATGCTTCTTTTAATATTAGATACAAGACTTTAAATATCTATTATCTATTATTTAATTACAAATAATTAAATAGAATAAACAAACTAAAGTCTTAAGTAATATTTAAGATATTATATTAACAATATTTATAATAATTAAATATTACTTTTATTTATAATGCAATTAGTATTTAATACAAAGATTTTAAATATTATTAAAATAATTTTATTCTTCGTTAATTATAACAAAAAATTAAACCTTTTCGAAAAAAAATATATACATTTGTTTGCGCAATTAATTATCGAAAAAGTAACAATATTAAAAAAGATATATAATAATATCTTAAAAATGCAAAAAAGATTAATTAAGTATTAAAACAAAAAATAAAAAACAACATCTTAGTTAAAAGAGAAAAATAAAATATATCTTTTTATAAAAAAAATTAAAACAAGAAAGTTAAGTAAGAAATTAAATTATATTAAAGTTAAATTATTTTTTGTTAAAAAAATTAAGAAATTAATCAATTATAAATTCGATTCACTTAAAAATATTAAAATATTTTTAGTATTTTATATTTTATTGTTAAAGTTAATAGACTTAATTACGTCTTTATAAAACACATTTTATTTTTATTTGCAAAAAAAGAATTAATTCGAAATTAAAAAAATTTTATAACAAAAAAATTAAAAGTATTTTATTAAATAAAAAGAATATGTTATCTTAAAAAATATATAAAAATTAAAAAAAAAATTTAATTATTGTTGAAATCTTTTAAAGAAATTTTATTAAAACAAGATATAAAAATAGTATTTTAATTTTAATTAATTAGAAATTAAAATTATTTAAACAATATATTAAATAATAACTTAAAAATCTTTGTAACAAATTTAACAAAATATATTTTATTTATCTTTAAATCGTTAATGTTTTTTTATTATATTATAATTATTTTTTTCTTTTTATTCTTTAGAAAATTTAGTTGTTTTTTTAGTCGACTTAGCTTTATATACGCATTGCGTACTTTTTTTTAAACATATTTGCTCTTTATAAATTCGTTTAATTAATATAGAAAAAATTGTTAAATTATAATTACAACTAGATCGCACACATTTTATACATTTCTTAGAATTATTATTTATATAATAAATTTTATTAGATATTGTACAATTATAACAAAGACGCATTGCTAAAGATATTAAATTTAAAGCGTTAAAAAAATTATTTTTTCGAAAGAAGAAATTTTTGATATTAATTTTTCTTAAAGATATAATAAGAAGACATTAAGTTTCGAAACAAAAACTTTAAAAAAAAGAAATAATATTACAAGTTTATTAAAACTATATTAGTAATTTAGATTTTACGTTGTTTAAACAAATTTATTATTATGTTCGCTCTATTTAAGAAGCGAACAATTTAAGCATAATATTCGCAATGTTTAACAAATAAATATTTCAAACAATTATACTCGCAATACTTAATAAACAAACAAAATAAATAATTAGTATTTTCTTAATATATAAAAAATAAAATACGACTCTCTTATAAATTGTGTTTAATTTATTATAGATTTTTACTTATTGTTACTTTAATTTATTGAATCTCTTTTAAAATTTATTAAACATAAAAACTATCTATAGTTGCAAATCTTTGTTATTAAGTAATTGCTTACATTGTCTAAAGACGCTTACAAATCTCTTTAATAGCACAATCTTACTCTAATATCTTTAAAGAAAGTACTAGCGTAACAATAAAGAATAAAATAATATTAATATATTAAGTTAACAAAGATATTATTTATATATTAAATTGGAAAACTTTATTAAAAATTTATTAATAAGATTATATACAATTGTCGATAATAATGGCGAGATGTTCCTTATTAGATATAGTGTCTACTAGGTGGGTTGCGCAATAAGAGGTAACTTGGCTAATTAGACTGCCAGATATAGGAAACTAGACTGTCCGGAGTAAACCTGGACTTGTGGGAGCTCGTGGGACCCGAGTTTGTGACCTAGTTGTTCTCGGCAGCTGATTCAGTCTTGCTATTGCACCCCACAGCTCTGGCAAGGATGGGTCTAACATCAATATATTTGCTTGGAGGACAAACAGGCTTGTTGGCATCTCCTCTCTGTCGCCATGCTGGGCTCTTTGTTCTCGCCGCTGGAGAATCGCATGCCAGTCCCGCCATGGTTCTTGCCATCATTTCTAGCTACGGGTGTAATAACATGTCTGCCGCCGTCGCGGTGGAGACTACTGCGGATCGCAATGGGTGCCCCGGTCTTTGCTGGTCTGCTTCTTCAGGCACCCAAGTATACCACTGGCGAGGTTGCTCTCGACTTCGTGACCGGCATCTACATGAGCGCTACGGTCATCAAATGGTTGGACTTCGCAATATTTCATGATACGGATCGAGAATTTTGGCGCTTGCCGGACTTACGCAGGCCCTGGAGGTCTCTTGAGGAGAAAAATGGTGCGGCCCAACCCCTTATTCCACCACATAAACCACAACAAGCCACCGAGATTACCTGGGACGTCCATCCTGAGAAGGCCGCAACAGAGTGTTACAAGAAGGAACCAATAACAAATGGTCACGTAGAGAAAGCGAGAAACAGTCATTGCACGGAGCCATCGATAAACGGTCACGCCAATAAGTCGGCAATAAAAGGCTATTCGAAGGAGGCTGCGGTGACAACAACGACCAGCCCTTCCGATGAGGAGGCCGCAGACTCGCGCGCTCGAACTCTCTCACAACCGGTTGATTCCTGGTTCGAAAGGCTCCGTTGGACTATAAGCTTATGGAGCACGACACGAGGAGTAGGATGGAATTGGATGGTCAAGAACGTACCGAAATCTGTACCTCCAGGATATCCAAAGTTGTAAGTCTAAAACAAGTGATCTCGGTCGCCATAGCATTGCTAACATGGGTCATGACATCTAGCAAATTCCTACGACACACAATGCATCGATTTCTTTTCACCTATCTCGCTCTCGACTTCGTCCACGCTTGCACCAGATGGTACACCCTCAGCAAAGGCGGTACTTTACCTGATGTCCATGCCGAACCGTTCCCGGTTCGCGCAGCAGTCGGTTGGCTCGCCGCCTTTGAGACTTACAACGCCCTGCAGTGGCCATACTACCTCTTCGCCACCATCACCACCGCGACTGGGATCTGCCGGCCTGAACAGTGGCCGAACCTCATGGGGTGCTTCAGGGAGGATATGTGGAGCGTTCGCCAATTCTGGGGGTTCGTAATGATCACAGAATATTCATCAATCATCACTAATACAGCCTAGAAAATGCTGGCACACCGAGCTCCGACGGACCATCACGCAGCCGGCAAAAGCGATCACGAAAGCACTCGGAGTACCTGGCGGAACGAAATTGTCGAAATACATGCAGCTGTACATCTCGTTCTTCATCTCGGGCCTGACGCATCATGCAGGTGCATATCTCGTCGGCAGAGATTCGGGTGGAATGTATGGTCTATGGCTGGGACAGGCCACGGTGATTATGTTCGAAGATCTAGTCGTACATCTTGGAAAGAAGGCTGGAATCAAGGACAGTAGTAAGTCACTCGCCGCATCTCTTTTTCATTCCCTTGTCCCGTCTTTCCCGCCAATATTTGACATCAAGATCGACTCTGTTTTGCAAGTCCGCTTTGAACCCCTTTCCTCGCACCCTTTCTTCCTACAAACTTAGAATTAACACAAAACCACATCAGTCTACCTCCGCGTCCTCGGCAAACTCTGGGTCTGTCTCTGGTTCTGCCTCCCATCCAACTTCCCCACCGGCGCCGCCGTTGTTGTCAACCAGGGCATGGGCTTCGATCCCCCTCCGCTCAATTTCTCCGTCTCCGCTTTCTTCCCCTTCGCCCGAGGTTGTTCGGACAATCTTTTCAAGGTGATAGCCAATCGCAGCGTGATACTTTGGATGCTCAGCAAGGTGCTTAGTATTATGGAGGCTGACACCTGGGAGGACGTTGCCGAAGCGGGGGTGGCTGCTGCAGGGGCAGTAGTCATGAAGCTTTGTGGGTAGTGCGTCATGTATACGAGTCTGCGTTCCGTTCTTGGCGATCTTTGTTCCAAGTCTATGTTCCTAATTCGGATAATGTTATTTACCTAGAGTACTCGCTCTGCTAAACCCACGATGGGTATGGTTCTGCCGATTCTTTGCCTAGCGGTTTTCCTCACCCAGTACCCCTAGCTGAGGGTCTTACCGAGAACCCGGCTAAATCACGACTCGTTTGCTAGGCTTCTACGAAATTACGCAATTTGACTCGGGTCTCTATCTTGAAATAGACTAAACCTGATCTTATTGGTCGTACGTTATACGGCTAGGATAGTATGTTCATCTTCGAGCAGATGCTAAAGTGTATCTGGGCGTAGAGACATCGGACGAAATCCAATCGACACGGCTAAGCTACGCCAGTGTCCGAGCCACGAGGCGCGTGTTGGTATTTTAGGGTACGTTTTTAGTAGCATCACTCCGGTTGAACATGATACGAGAGAAAGCGACCAGAAACATTATTCATAGCTTATCCATATGATCCTACACTTGCTCTTCCTCGGATCTCAAACCCGCTCATATTCGTTTCCACGCCCACCCAACTTGCACTATCCTCGCCACTAGGAAAAAGCAGCTTCCCACAAACATCGTGACGCCGCAGAAAATCTGCAGGTATAAGAAGCCGCCATTGTCCAAGCTGATCAACGCTCCCGCAATCGGATTGCCCGTCAGCGCAGCCAAGCTTATAACGAAGAAATTCGACCCGTTACGCACGCCAATCGTGCGCATATCTTTCGTGATCTGTGCGACAAGCGCGGGGATCATGCTGACGAAGGTACCACTTGTGAAGCCGAAGACCGCCGCGAATACTATAATAGGTGCGTTTGAGGTCGCGGGGATCCAGAGCGCGAGTACAAAGATGGTGGTCATAAAGGTGGTCACGATCATCACGTTGAAGCGCCCCAGACGGTCGCCGAGCCAGCCTGGAAGAATACGTCCGAAGACGCTGCAGGTGGTGGTTAGCAGTGAGATTGGAACGCCGAGCAGCGGTTCTAGAGACGTACCTAGTAGCATTCAGGATAGCGAGCAGGTATCCCGCCAAACCAACAGACATGCCATAGTGTTCCGCCTCGAGAATAATAAAATTCGTGGGTAAAAAGACGCCCCAGAAGAAAAAGAAGCTGCCCAGGGCGAGCATCTGGAATGGTGGTTCCTTGAACGGTATGAGAAATTCCTTGACAAGGAAGGGTGTAGGCTTGGGCTTTAACCGCGACACGACTGTCAAGTTGCCGATAAGGAGCAGGCCAAGAAAGAGGAATGCGCAGGCACGCATAGTCCAGCCGAAACCGATTTGCGGGATGAGTCGTTCGATCATGATGCTACGCGGAAGGAACATTAGCTGCCAATTCCAATTATGGTCATCCTGCTTACGGTAAGACCACACCTCCGAGCGAGCTCCCAGCAGAAATAATGCCAAAGGCGAAAGCTCGGTTTTTGAAGAACCACGTGCCTATGGGGTTTGTTGCGGCGTAGAACAGTGCACTCGCACCTAAAGCGCTGCATACGGCCTGCGCGAGGAAGAATTGATAATATTGCGTTGCCAGACTAGCCATCATCAGACCAAAGACGTGGCAAAAGGTGCCGAAGAGCAACAGATAGCGTGTGCCGAAGTTGTCGAAGATTTTACCGAATACAGGGGCCCCCATAAACATCATGAAAGTCTCTGTAGAGCTGATCCATGCCACAATGGATGGGGTGTACGAGGAGAGTTGGTTGCGCTGATAATAGTCCTGGAATACGCCGATGCAGTTGATCCAGCCGAACGAGGCGAACAAGCAGCACCACGAACCGACGACTACCGACCAGGCTTTGAAGCCTCCGTCGGGGAAGTCGGACGGATTGGGGCCTCCTGGCGGTGCCGCAGGACGTGCCGTTCCAGGGCCCTTTTCTACATCTTGCTTTCCTGAAATCGATTGCGTCTGGGAGTCGGCGGCGTCCCTAGCAATGCGCTTCTCACTTGGGGTCTCGGTATCGGCAACAGTGGAAGCGGATGAATCCGTCATGGCTCGGAAAGCTAGTGGAGGTGAGGGAGTGGAAAGCTCGGACAGCTCTCTATGTGCGAAGTACGGAGATTGGAGGAAACAGCAAGGTAGAATGAAGTGAGCGGAGTTGTAAGTTGCGGCGAGATAGGAGAAGCTGCCACCTGTTCAGCCAAGGAATCTGAATCATGGATCTATCTTCCCCAGCACAAGGCCACCATAATCCGACAGTGGCTGCATTGGTGCAGTTGGCAGGCAAATAAGCACTTGCTATCAATCAAGGGGACAGGGACACCAAGAATGTGGCTCTTGATATTGGGAATTACATTGTTTGCTGTCAGACGCCCACCAGCGGCGGACCCGAGTAAAGATTGAAGCAAGATAGCGTGGATGCGTGAAGGACGCTAGGGAGCCGAAGCCGCGGGAAGCTTAACTCCACTCTGGAGTTAAATGTGTATCTCCGTGTAAAGCCCGAGTAAGGAGTAAGCCACGATCCTGTAGCCACTCATTCATGCCTCTTTTTCCGAGGTCCTGGGCGGTGCATAAAGTAAGTATCCAGTCCCGCTCGTTTGTTTACTAAAATAGGCGGGAAATACACGAACCTCCCCAAGCGCGCACGTACACACGCTCTCTTCCGCGGGTACATGACCTACTCTTGATAGATGCCTGGTGCTTTTGCCCTCCGCAAGCCCTCCTTCACCTCCCTCGTCACTAGCACTGTGGCTTTATTTCTAGTCTACCTCTACCAGCTCCATAGCTCGTGGAGCACTTCGAGCGAGCCAGCGTCACCTGGATTTATTCTTGCCAAGCCTATCACATCTACAATCGCATCATCTAATATCATGACAGCCGCCACAATGCGCGCAATAGTCATGCACGAAACGGGAGGCCCTTCTGTACTCAAGCTCCAATCTCTTCCCCGACCCACCGCGAAACCAGGCCACGTGCTCATCCGCATCAAAGCCTTTGGCCTGAACCGCTCCGAAGTCTTTACTCGCCAGGGCCATTCTCCTGGTGTCACATTTCCCCGCGTACTGGGCATCGAGGCTGCCGGTGAAGTCGAGGATGCGCCCGGCGCTGAGTTCCAGAAAGGCGACGTTGTCGTGACGGCCATGGGAGGTATGGGCCGCGTGTTTGACGGGGGTTACGCAGAGTATACGCTTGTGCCAGCGAGTCAGGTGCTGAAGGTGGGGAAGGGTGCGCTCCGCGAAGGTGCGATCAATTGGGCTGTACTCGGAGCGCTACCTGAGATGATGCAGACAGCTTGGGGATCGTTATTCAAAAGCCTGCAGCTAGAGAGGGGAGATCGCTTGCTGATTCGGGGAGGCACGACGAGCGTTGGATTGGCGGCGGCGGCCCTCGCGAAGGAAAAAGGGGCGTTTGTGGCTGCGACAACGAGGAACGCGAGTCGTGAGACGATACTGAAGGATTTAGGCATCGACCATGTGATCATTGACGATGGGGTAATTGCACAGGAGGTGAGGAGGAAGTGGCCACAGGGGTTTGATAAGATATTGGAGCTCGTGGGAGTCACAACCTTGGAGGATTCCTTGAAATGTGCCGCACCGGCTGGAACGGTTTGCATGACTGGCATTGCGGGAGGCAAATGGACCTATGATCATTTCAACCCAATGATGTCGATTCCAACTGCTGTGCGGCTAACGACGTACGCCGGGAGTGCGGAAGATCTACTTTTGACCCCTGTTGACGATATCGCGGCCAAAGTGCTTTCCGGAACAATGAAACTGCCGATCAAGACTTTCAAGATGGAAGACATTGTGGAAGCACACCGATTCATGGAGCATGAGGGAGCAGTAGCAAAGATAGTTGTGCTGACATAGTCGAATGCAAATTCGTATCTCTGTTATTGCACAGATACATGTTATGCATAGTGCACTTTGCTCTGTCGGGACTGGAATTATCTTGGGGACTGGACGCGAAGACCGAGTATATGTTACTACGTAGCAGACAGAGTGTATGTATAGAGCTATTATCATAATTCTGTCATGTTCTATTCGGGCTATGTATTAGAGAGCGCTGCTCGCAAATTGCTAATTCCTTTCGACATTGTCCTATATGCTTCTATCTACTATATCTTTTATCTTCAAGATAAACTTACACTCTAGTATCGACACAAGACAATATTGATTCTGTATTGAGTCCAACTTCAATTGAACAGATGTACTAGTATATCTTTCTTTTTACAAATGTAGAAAGACAAGATCTAGAAATGAGAAAACATAATTAAAAGACCCGAAGGTCGAAGCGTGTCTCGTTCCCTAATTGTAAAAACCATAAAACACTGTAAAAAGCGGAGAAGCAATCTATCCAAAGATTTCTGCCCGTTCGCGAGAATCGTACAACGGCATTAGATTCCCAAAGCGCTATCTCCCAAGAATGGTTCGCGCTCCCCTATGTGGCGGGATCTAATACCAGGTCTTTACATCATAGATCAAGCAGCCCGCAGTAATCTCTCCACCACGTCCTTGATTGTTACCTGGGGGTTTAGTATTAGCTAATAACCAGGTAATAAAAATTGGGGCAAAATAGGACGAGACTCACAATTCTTCCACGCGTTATACAAGATATCCGCGCAGTTGCTAGTAGCCACTGGGGAGCAAGATTGAAGCCTTGCGCAGGAGTGCAGTTGTCCACAGACTAGATAGTAAAGTCATAGACATCATCTTGGACGCCCAAGCTGTCCGGATAATCGTATGCAATATCCACGACTGCACGACCCTCCTGTCTTGTGCCGGCGATAACGGTCGCTTCGTTCTTGATCGGAGCCTGCGCGTTGGTGTTGGTGGCGTGTTGGTCGCAGAAGTATTTGACTGCCTTGTGCAACTCGCCCTCATGCGCGTCTCTGACGGAGTCTGTGGGAACGGGGATACAGCTTGGCTAGGACGGAGGATCCACTGGTGCGACGACTGGCGGAATCGTTTGGGTCGCGGTGGTACTCTGGACTGCGGTAGAACTCTGGGCTGCGCTTGTGCTCTGGGTCGCCGTAGTACTCTGGGCCGATGTAGTACTTTGGGCCGCCGTACCTGGCAATGTGCAACCGGGGCCATCGCGCTTCTTCCTCGTCGGAGAGTTCGCGAAGTCCCTGTGCAATTTCTGGATCGCTGAGTCTACATCCTTCATGAACTGCTCAATATTCTTGGTCGGCGTGTATTCTAGATCGCGGAACTCAAACAATGGTGCAGCGCGCTGTGAATTGTATAAACTCTCCATTTGGGTGCCAAGGCCTCCAATCGAACTGTCAACGCTTTGGTCGAATCTTGAAAGTAGGTCTGGAGAGGGATCTGCTTTGCCAATACCTTCAATCCAGTCTTTGATGTTCACACTAACTTCGGGCGGCGCTGTGTTAGTATACTTCAGGCCGCTGAACTTGTCGCCGGGGACCGGGTTTGACGCGGTTCCCGTGCAGTAATCAGTGTCAAGCCTACACGCTGTCAGTCAGGCGAGCAAGATGAGGGGTATACTCACACAGCTTGGTCTGGTTGATCTTGAAGGGTCTTGTAGCATGCGAGGATGTTAAAAAGAGAGAAGAGAAGAGATCACCGGTGAGCTTGGGTTGACTATTTGGAACAAGGTGTTGAATTCGGTTCGGGGCATAAAGCTTATGAAAAGCTTCGGACTCTGATCTGGCTTGAGGTATTCGGTCGAGGCTTTGGCATAGGATAAAATCAGGGTACAGAAGGCGAGCACATCGTTCGTGATTACGGATTTGTCGATGTTACTTGGCTTGGACTGAACATAATCCTGGTTCACGAGCACAAGCTTGCTTGGGATATATCGGATGATGGAGCCGTCGAGAACGTTCCGTCCGTCCAGCGGATTTGCCAGGTTTTCCTTCATCAGACTGTAGAGCGCTTCTAGGGGCATTGGTGTAGTGATCTGAGGGGCCCACGGCAGATTCTCAGGTTTCGTCCTCTTACTTGGGCCATCAATCTTCCATGGGTTGCACTCGTTGTTATCAATTGTGAGGGTTACTGGCCAATCACCCTGCCACGGTGCCCAACCGATCTAACATCGTTAACAAAACAGAACGCGAAGTCCGATTCGCCGCAGTACTCACAAGGTCATCAGCGATGGCCTTACCTGCTTTCGCGCCATCCTCACTCCCGACTTTTATGCTCCGGCCGTCCAGAATATGCTCTGCCTGAAGCTCTCCCGCAACACCGGTTGTGTCTGCCGTCAATTCCCAACCCAGCCCCGTGCGCCCCTCGATGAGCGATTTCTTCGCCTTATTTGTATTCTCAAGACTGCAAATTTTGTTTATCAATTGAAAGAATGGACTCTCGAGCTCGGCTCCAATGCCTGCGGTCCCGTCGGCAGTGGGGCCATCGTTGTACACCAGATGATTGTCCTGCGTATCTTCGCATTGCCCACGGGGCTGTAGCGGTATTTTGAGCGCAGAAGCAGTAAGTAGGCTCAACGCGTACAGGAGTAGATGCGTAGTAGGTATATGTCTGCTGATGGGACAGGAGAAATTAGGGAATTTTTATGAAATGTAGACTTGGCTGATTTATCGAGCCTGAACAGGTACCAGCACGACATCTTATACCTTGTCGGAGCCATCCTACGTTGGAGGAGGCTACTGTCATCAATTTATTTGTTTCAGAGCCTTCCACTTGGATACCCAGCCGAGGGGGTTAAAGGACCCCTTGGTTTCACTTACTGGAAGGAACACAGTCGCGTTAGCTATGGAGCACGGCGATCGAAGCGATAATAAGGGTGTGAAAGTATGTATGGGACACGACGGCGGCGAGTGATTGGAAGCAGAGTTGTGACAACAGCGTAATAGGTGTAACAAGCAATGCCATGGGTGCAACATTTGCTTACTTCAAAAAGCGGCGCTGTAGACATTCGTACATAGAATTAACGGCAACAGGTGCGTATCATGCTGCGCCCAGCGGAGATAGATAGCAGGTCTTGGGGTGTGGTCTCATGCGGCGCAACGGAGTCTCATCATACGCTCCCGAATTGGACACTATACGCCGTGTATGTTTGTTGGATCATCGGAAACACATCGGAATTTCATATGCAGCACTGTTCTGTACAGGATCGCAGTAGTCCCGATGTACTTGTCGTTTCAACGAGTTGACGCAGTGCCAACTGCTCGGTATAGACCCAACGCCAACCCGCAAGACCGTGGATTCACGCCGCGGAAGATACGTGGGAGAGCTGGAGCACGAAGTCGAGGGCTGATGACACGAGTGCCTCGCCTCATGTTGTGTACTGGAACAGTGTTGAACTCCTTCGAACTGTGCCAAAACGCATCCATAAACAAAATTGCTTGCATCGGCTTGCTCTAAGACTAGGGTCTGCGGCGAGTTTTGACGCCGAGACCACGTCTTGCCGCGAAGCTTGTTTCCACCGCAGGATCAATATTAGAGTTTGAGCATGTGCAGGCTGAAAGTGGCACAGTATTTATTGAATCCTGGAGGAATGCACATTATGTTGGTAGAGTCCCTATTTACTACAGGAGTTCCTACAAGGCTTGTCTTAGGCTAGTCCTGTCCAAGACTAGTGCTTTTGGACGTCAGATTTAATTATTCATCCCTGCCAAGAACCTTATCACTCGTTCAACCTAGCCAACGCTCTCTCCAATCTCAAACCACCTCAACTACAACATCTTGAATTGTGACCATGGTGCTCACTTATCTGCCCACCGAGCTCCTTGAAAAAGTTATCGCGCACACCTTGCCAGAAGGCTTCGAGAGCGTAGCATTGTCATGCAAGCAAATCCACGCAACATGCACACCTTTTATCCAAAACCACAACACATTGCATGCGCGATTCCATGACTTTAATTACTACGAAAATACCTCGGAAGTGATAAAAACGATCAGAACAGCCTTCGAGGTAATCACTCGCATCGCTATAGAGCCTGTCGTGGCACGTTATATTCGGCATGCAGACTTCGCCATGGACAGCAGGTTCACTCAAGGCAGACCCCGCGAATCATTAGCAGATGTTCATTCTGGTGGCACTGTGCTCAAACTGCTGGCTAATTCTCCCCACCTAAGGCAAGCAGGTCTTGACTGGCAGGAATCCTATGCCACGATCAGAAGAGGATCTGGAAGCCGTCCGCTATTCCCAACATGCTGCGGCCTTTCTTATGACGCTGCTGCCCAATGTTGAGAAACTGGCCCTACCGAGAAGATGGAAGCCTCTTGGGGCAACCAACAAGCTCATCGATGTCATCGTTCGGATGGCCAACCAGTCGCATCTCCTGAAGACAGGCCTAGCCTCGCCCAGGTTACCAGATTTGGGCCATCTGTTTCATTGGTCCCCCAGGATCGATTTGATCTGAACTGGGTGAACCCCTTTCTGGCCTTACCACACGTACGATCTTTCCGCGGCCCCAGCTGCGTAGCCATTGGAGACGACGGCCACAAGACTATCCCATCCAACTTTCCGGAGGCTGGCTTCGGGAAGACTCTCATAGTGGTCGACCTCGTGGCCTGTTGTATCGACGAGGTGGGCATCGACGATTTCCTCCGACACACCACACGCCTGAGGACGCTTCGGTACTCACACTTGACCAAGGCGCATAGTGGCCCTCCCGAATGGAACATCTGCAGATTCATTACGGCAATTGGACGCGCGGTGGGGGGTCACCTTGAGGAGCTTTCCGTCTTCATTCGCGACTCCGCGGCCCCATTGCTCCTGGTAAGGTATCGATGCGTGGCTTTGAGCGGTTGCGGAAGCTTGAGTTTCCCCTCGAAATTGCGGCATGTAATATTACTGCCGCCACGCCCAACAGACCCCTGATGATCGGAGGTGGCTCGACGGACGAGCATCACGAATTGGACGACGATAAGCCATTCATTAGTGACCTTGTACCTGCGTCAGTCTCTCGGCTATCATTGTTCTCGGGCGGGACGGACGATCGTGCGAAGACTCTCGATGTGATGTTTCGACACTTCACCATCAAGAGGGAATCCATGTTGCCTGCTCTAAAGGAAATCCGAATGTCTTGCCCTACTAGTGCGGACGATGCGTACAAGGAGCAGTGTGCCAGACTGCTTGCGGAGACCGTGAAGGTGGGCGTGGTTTCGCATGTGGACCGTTGGCCGTCCTCTGTCTCTATAACGTGGGATATGGATCAGTGACCGTGTTTGTCGTTGCTTTGGCCATCGCCTTGACTCTAATTTTAATCACATATAGAGGGATTATATAGAGATACAGATGGAGTTATGGCTATAGATATGCCTGGCCTTTCACCATGCGGGACATATTACGATCTAATGGTTACATCTACAAGTACCTTAAGTTCTATCTATTCTCGACACAACCTGCAAGGTCCTTGCATTGACAGCGCAGAGTAGGCGAGCCGATGTACATACTCTTTCTCATCGCGCCGGCAACCTTGAGACAAGACCTCGCTCTTGCGCCCCTCCTTTCGAGAGACTGGGGGTAATGAATCACGTCTCCTCGAGAAGGCTTTCCCTTTGCCAGCGCGATCTTTGCATCGCAACCCTTGCATGGACAGGCAGATAGTCCGTCATCTTGACTGCGAAGCCTCATTCGGCCGCAGTTTCCTCTTTGACCGCGGATTCGTTCGGAAAGCGGTCAGGCGCATCAGCACCACTTCCACCGACCCCAAATCTCTATCCCCATCCATCATTAAGACAGCGATAACACAACGGCGACCGATGGATCCAAACCGAAGCAGCGAGAAGATGCACATGCGAGACGACGAGCCCTCGGGGAGGCTCTTGGCTACGATAATTGGAATATGCCCCAACGATTTGAGCAACTGCATGTAGGTAGTCTTCCCCTCGTTCGCGCAAAGAGTTTCTGAAGAGATAGATGTCGAGCAGAGAAATTATCCAGGAAACCATGCCTCTGGATCGACAATGGCGCCAGATCGATCCTTCGACACTGACAAAGGCCGGGGAAGCTCTTGTCGCAAAACATCCGGAGATCAACACTGGCAGTCTTTCGCCCGAAAATCGTCGAGGCTTGGTCTCTGACCAATGGAAGAGCTTAATGGACAGATACAATCGAGAAATCAAAATTAGGAAGAATGGGTTGTAGCATGACTTTCATGCTTCTGCGAAAGCGAGCTAATGAATGAACCGGCAGCATCGGAGACTAACGTTCAGCCAGAATCAGGCTCCGAGATAGCGTAGACTAAGGCTTCCTCTACATGAAATGGGTATATTTAATCCATGCACGGCCGAAAGTTGGGCAAGCCGAACGATCGCTTCGGATTTGAGCTGTAGTACAAGAGTGACACAGTAAATGATGTGCCCACCCATTGAATGTCTGGTTGCATTGTTGTGAGGCCGGGTCCAAAAGTGATGGCTGACTGCTCGGTACCTTAGTGATCAGCCACTCACAACAAGCATGGGGTCTTCCGGGTGTGCCTGTTCGGCTGTGCCGCTCGGCTGAAAACCGAATACGATCGGCTCCCCACTCTACCAGACAGCTGCTGCAGCCTGGAGCAGCATGGAGATATCTCAATTCATGCTCGTACCATCATGTTGGAGGATCTTCTTGCACTCTCCTCTTTTGCGACTCTTCACGCAGGACAGACAAGCACAGAATCCTCTAACATCGCAATTCTTGTTCGCGTGGCGCATTAGCTTGACTACCATCTCGTTCGTATGATAGGACGGACAGCATGTTACCACGCATTGTTCTCTTGGCCACTACTATGGCAGCTGCGACGCTTGCAGATATTCTCGTTGTACCGTCGCATGTCCGATTCACTGGTCCTATCAGTAATCTAGGATCCATCAGTTCCGACAGTGGAATCATCGGCGAGCTGGATTACCAGGAGAATAAAGCGGCTCCTGCCGGAGTGAGCCTGAGTTGCCCTCATTGCCCGTTCGCTGTGAATAGCAGCAACGGAGAGGGCTACACCTTTCAGAGCGCTTACGCCCAGAATGCTATTTCAGTCACGTTCGATACCGCCAACAAACAGTTGAACCTCAACGGCAACCCGTTCCTGGACTCCCAGATGAAGGACCTGCATCGGCCTCAAACCACAACCCAGACCGGGTCATATCTCGATTTCCTAAATATCTACAATGGCTCTCTCCCTATCACGTACGACGTCAGAGTTGTCCAGGTCAGGACTGTGCAGCTCGAGGATGGGAGCCTGATCGAATTTTACTCGATCGATGTGGAAGTACTCAGTCTTGGCGACAGACCAATCAATGTGCAAAAGGTCAACGTTCATGTTATCAAGCGGACAGATGGCGCGGTAAATATACCTGCTTTTTGTTACGCTTCCGCGTTTTAATAAGTCGGAACGCTCAGCTCGATCACCTCCCTTTCACGTACGCATTTCCAAAGGATCCGCCCTTAGCTGCGGTGTCTGTACTGGACTTCCCCAGCCAGAGCGGCACCGAGTCGTCCACTGCCACTTTCACAACAGCAATTTCACTAGCGACAGGCAGAACATCGCCAAGTGCCACAACATCAAGTATATATCTATCGACCAATAACACTTCAGGGGGATCGTAAGCATCTGACTCTCACATTGTATAAGGTGCAGTACTGACATCGACAGGCCCTTCGTTGCATCTAATAGCACTGCTGCCCCTAGCACTTTCACTGGAGCTGCTGGCTCAGTCGCGGTCTCCATGTTTCTTACTGCAACCATTTTCAGCTTACTTGCCATAAGCTTTGCAGGTCTATAAACTTGCTACGCTACCCTGTCTAGATGCGCTAGGAGCAAGCAATCGTTTCGTGGAAATGTATAACCCTATGCTTGTTGTTCTTCAGACTGCTGTTGTTTCACTTCCTGTAGAGGTTCTCTCTCCTAATAACTAATCCAGAAGATAGGTCTTACATTACTGAAAATGTGACCCAGAATATATTGTTAGTACCGACAAAACATCTATGGCCCTAGGCTTTCTTAAGAGTGTCAAGTATCATCCCTCCGTGAGCCACTGGAATTATTACTGTAGGGATCCAAATTTTGGGGCAGATATGGGTACTGCTTTGGCCACTAAAGAACACTCGATATATACATGTTTATGATACATTTAATTATCGACCAGCTTACTACATCTTTATCTCCACCAAGTGGATTACAGCGAAGACCTCCGAAGAGTCAAAGATCGCCGAAAAGCTACTAGCACTACATTGGAAGTCTACTAATCCTTCCCCTCCAATTACGGAAGAGGCATCCAAGTACGTGGCTCCCCAATTGAAAACCAGCGGAGGTGGCCAAGCGCCATCCCATTTGTATTTCTCGTTCCTGCACAGCCTCCCTATTACGCAGGCCGCTATAGCCTTGGTGTGCTTTTCCCTTGTTATATGTACGCTTATTTTGATCTAATAACTTTTAAGTACTTAATTTTACTTAGTTTTGCTAGCTTGCTTAAAGTAACTTAAAGTTTTAGAAAAAATTGTTAATAAAAATAAAAAATAGAAGAATTTATATATATATTAGAATAGAAATTACTTAAGTTTATTTTTATTTTTAACTAATAAAAATATATTAGAAACTAGTTTTATTATAAAGTTATAAAACTAATCTAGAATTCTATTAAAATTATCTTTTACTTATATTTTTATTAGTTTCTCTATAAATCTTATATATTATTAATATAATAATACTATTTTTATATTTAATATTATAGAAATACTATTAAATTAAAAAAGATATAAAAAGAACTTA
>JAABUS010005441.1_pt1 | contig 16708 bp, 16 predicted proteins | sample 5560161 | NCBI WGS metagenome assembly JAABUS01 (sample SAMN10711885, study PRJNA513376) | rock metagenome | isolation source: Antarctica rocks | place: Antarctica: Victoria Land, Trio Nunatak nord | collected 2016-01-04
CCTCGACGCGCTCTTCGAGGCCACGGGGGAGGCGCTGCGCTCGGTCACCGAGGAGGACGCTCGCGGTTTCTTCTCGCACTGCGGGTACTTCGAGCCGCAGGTCCACTCTTTATGAGAACTGCTCTAATCCTTCAGTGTGTCGGGCGCATTTATCCACAGGTGTCATGCAAGCATTTGTCTATTTATCAACAGAATAGTGTGCATGACCTAACTCTTCACTCAAAGGGTCTATGGGTCTACTGGAGATTTAGTCCTCTTATACCTCACTCTCGGATGTGGGTTGAGAATCGAGATCCACCCCGTGCCGATGCTCCTTTTCCGCTACTGATGTAACCACTTCGGAGATCAATGGGTGGCTAACCATAAGCTGGGTAGACTATCCTTACCACCCTAATCTCACCGTAGCGTATAGAGTATCTAGATGGTTTTAAACTTGCGGAAGCCTGCTGCGGAGCGCTTCCGTCATCTCGTTGTTACTTTGCGGTCTGCGACACAGATACGAGCATCGGATCTATTAATTTACCCTCTCTAGTGATTCCAGGATAGCATCAGTCACCTGGCCAGTCTTGGCTGAACCCTTCAAATCCGGCGTCCGAATATCGGTATCGGCTAGCACCGACTCTATGGCCGAGACTATCCCTAAAGCAGCCTCTTTGTGTCCGAGGTGCTCTAACATCATCGCTCCTGACCAGATCTGACCGATAGGGTTAGCGATCTCCTGGCCTGCTATGTCCGGAGCAGAGCCGTGTACCGGCTCGAACATTGAGGGGTGTTTGCGTTCAGGGTTGAGGTTGGCTGAGGGAGCTATGCCAATGCTGCCCGCTATAGCTGCCCCGAGATCGCTCAGGATATCGCCGAACAGGTTCGAGGCGACCACCACATCCAGGCTCTGTGGCTTTAGCACAAACGCCGCTGAAAGAGCGTCTATGTGATACTGCTCCGTCTCAATCTCTCCGTAGTTCGCGGATACTTCGCCAAACACCTCGTCCCAAAACGGCATGGTGTGGATGATACCGTTGGACTTGGTTGCCGAGGTCAGCTTTCCCTGTCTGGCTTCGGCCAGCTCGAAGGCGAACTTCGCAATCCTTTCAACACCCAGACGGGTAAAGACAGACTCTTGCACAGCGAGTTCCTGGGGCAATCCTCGGTACAGACGTCCGCCGATCTCCGAGTACTCGCCCTCGGTATTCTCCCGCACAACTACGAAGTCAATGTCCTCCGGGTTCGTATCCGCAAGGGGACTCTTGATTCCTCTAAAGAGTTTTATAGGACGGAGGTTATGTATTGTTCGAAGGCGCGCCTTATCGGTATGAGGAGACCCCACAGGGAGATATGGTCAGGGACTCCCGGGTAGCCCACGGCCCCGAGAAAGATCGCGTCATGATCGTGCAACTGTTCAAGCCCATCCTCTGGCATCATTTGCCCGGTACGGGCGTAATACTCGCAGCCCCACTCAAAAGGCTCCCACGTTATATCGAAGCTCCACAGCTTCCCCGCCCTATCGAGTACCTTCTGAGCCTCCGGTACCACTTCCTTGCCGATGCCATCTCCGGGGAGCACCGCCACCCGATGGTTCACTTTCTACCTCCCTGTTTCTAAAGACAAAAGGGTCTCCGCCATCCTCGATATCTCATCATAATTGCAAGTGAGCTAGTATCGTTTACGATCCCAATGGCGAACACTATATGCTGAGGCTTTCTACCGCCCAAAGACGCGGACGATTCCCGAATCGTCTTCCGTGCCAAATCCGAGCGATGCTCCCCGCGCGAAAAGCTCCTGGGCGGTGGAGGCCAGAGGAGCGTCATACCCTCTTTGCCTGGCCTCTTCTAACACGAGACCTAGATCCTTCACGAAGATGTCCAGCGCACTCTTGGCGGGGGTGAACTCTTCTGTGAGCATACGCTCTCCACGATCCTCCAACATGAAAGAGTTGGCTGCCCCATGACGAATCGTTTCGAATACGAAGCGTTGGTCTAGCCCAAGCGAGGAGGCGTAGGCGAGAGCCTCGCCAGCCACTGCAATGTGCGCGCCACATAAGAGCTGGTTTACGAGCTTTACAGACTGACCATCGCCCGGATCATCGCCGCAATGCACCACGGTGGATCCCATGACATCGAGGATCGGCCGGAGCTCATCGAATAAATCCCGCTCTCCTCCGGCCATGATAAGCAGCTCTCCCGTCTCCGCCCGTCTAACACCGCCGCTTACAGGAGCATCCATGATTCGCAGTCCCTGTTCAGCCCCTCGCCGGGCGAAATTTCTCACAGCTTCTGGACCTACCGTGCTCATCAGGAGTATGGTTCCTCCCTGAACCAGACCAAAAGAAGCTCCACTCTCTCCAAATAGTGCGTCCTCCGCTTGACTGGCATTTGCAACCATCACCACGATCACATCCGTGTCTTCGCTGGCTTCCTTGGGAGATGCGGCCTGAGAGGAGCCAAGCTCCAGGAGCGGCCGTATGCGTTCAGCGACGGGGTCGAACAGTTGAAGCTGAAAGTCGGCGTTTATTAGAGCCCGGGCCATGGGAGCTCCCATGGCCCCAAGCCCGATGAATCCCAGATGTTTCATATCATCTCCTCTCAGTCCATCCGAACGCTTCGAGCTTCTGCTCAACTACCTCAGAGACTGCCTTAGTGAGCTCTTCTCCCAAGACCTTGAGATTCAGCGTCTCAGACATTGGTCCGAGCTTCTCTAGCAGGCGTTCGAAGTAAGCAGCCCTAAGCTCGGTGTTGACATTGAATTTCGATATCCCAAGCAAAGCCGCCCGCCGGAGATCCTCTCCCGGAAGCCCGGAAGCTCCATGCAAAGATAGCGTATGGACGTTCCGGTGCTGGATCGCCTCTAGCCGGGACCAGTCGAGCGATGGGGTACCCGAATAATGCCCATGAACGTTTCCAATGGCAACCGCCAGGCAATCAGCCCCGCTCTCACGATTGAACTCCGCCGCTTTATCCGGCTCAGTCATCGCTCCGACGGTCGCCTCGCCCACCTCATCCTCATTGCCCTCGACTCTACCAAGCTCGGCTTCTACCCCAATTGCTCGATTGCTCATGGAGAGAACAACGGAACGAGTAAAGGAGAGATTATCCTCATACGGCAACCTGGAGCCATCAGCCATGACCGCGTCCACGCCGCATGCGGCGGCACGCTCGAACAAACGTAGATCGGAGGCGTGATCCAACTGAAGAAGAAGCTCTGTCGAGGCATCGTCCACCATGGCTCGAAACCCTTTGACCAGCCGCTCCCCTCCGGAGCTCTGGAAAGAGGCCGGGCTTATTAATACTATGGCGGGAGCTCGGAGGGCTTCGGATGCCATTATTACTGCCTCTAGTTCTTCGATGTTATAGCAAGTAAACGCTCCAACAGCTCTCCCAATCTTTCGCGCACGAGAGAGCATGCTGGTGAACTTTGTTTCGCTCACCGCATGCCCTGTCCGAAATATATGTGGCTGCAGATAAGTGCTACGACTGTTCTAGCGCCGTCTCTTTGACAGCTCAGATTGCCGAGTATCCGCCATCAGTCTGCAGGTTGCCCCCTGTAACGAAAGACGAGCGGTCAGAGGCAAGGAACATTATCACCTCGGCAATCTCCGATGGGGCGGCAAGACGACCGATCGGGTGGTTGGCAAGGACTTCCTTCTCCGCTTGCGCAGGATCATCCTGACCATCCAGGTAGATCTGCAAGAATTCTCCATCCACTGATCCAGGACCAACTGTGTTACAGCGAATGTTCTCCGCTGCATAATCGATAGCTATCTGGCGCGTCAGCTGGAATACCCCTCCCTTTGAGGCGCAGTACACAGCCTGCTCGGGAAGTCCGACCACGGCTGAGATCGAACCAATGTTGACGATAGAGCCACCGCCACCCTGAGCCTGAAACTGGCGGATGGCGTGCTTGCAGCCATAGAAAACGCCTGTCAGGTTTACGCTTATAACCCTTGCCCACTCCTCGGCTGTAATATCCGCGGCCTTCTTCACCACAATAGTCGCGGCGTTGTTGACGATTGAGTCAAGTCTTCCGAAACTATCCACGGCGAACTTGATCATCTCGGACACCGATTCCTCTTCTGTTACGTCGACCTCACAGAAAAGCGCCTCGCCGCCGTTGTTGCGGATACCCTCCGTAACCTGCTCGCCCCAGTCTTTGTTTATGTCGGCAACTATCACGTTAGCGCCGTTTTGGGAGCACAGCTCAGCAGTTGCCGCGCCGATGCCTCGACCACCACCAGTTATTACTATAGTCTTTCCTTGCATGTCCATTACCAGCATCCTCTCCTTAGTTTCCTCGTCGTTGCCTGTACGTGTTCAGCGCCACAGCGATAATAATGACCGTTCCAGTAGCCGCTTGTTGCCAGTATGACGAAACCCCGAGTTGCACCAAGCCGTTTGCGATCAAGCCCAGCAGAGTAGCACCCAGCATGGTACCCAAGATAGTGCCTACGCCACCGAACAGACTGGCCCCCCCTATAACTACCGCGCCTATGGCACTCAATTCGTATCCTACGCCAGCGGACGGTTGGGCCGTTGCCAGATAGGAGGTCTCGATGATGCTTTCAAGGGCCGCCAGGACCCCGGACACGGCGAATACGGTAAGTAATATCCAGTTCACCTTGATAGCCGAAAGTACAGCAGCCTCCGTATTGCTGCCAACAAAGTAGACATGACGCCCGATAGAGGTGCGACTAAGCACAACATGAGCCACAATGGCCAACACGATCACAATGAGGAACGGTACTGGGAGCCCAAACAAGGAACCCTGGCCAATCGCCAGGAACGCAGGGCCAAAGCCACTGGTCGTATTTCCTCCCGAGAAGCCTAACGCTACCCCTCTGGCTATGCCCAGCATACCGAGGGTAATGACGAATGAATGCACATGGGTCTTGACGACGAGAAAACCGTTCAATGACCCTACACCCAACCCCACGGCCAGTGCGACCAGGATCCCGACCACAAGGGGCAACTTGAGTGCGACCAGCAAATATCCCGTCAAGACGGAGGTAAGCGCCACGGTCGATCCAACAGACAGATCTATACCACCCGTCAGGATGACAAACGTCATGCCAATGGCGATGATGGCCGCAAGACTGATCTGGCGCACCAGGATGAACATATTCCCGGCCGTAAGGAAGCTAGACGTGAATATGGATAGAATGACGCAAATAGCCAGAATCACTATTGCAAGGCCCGCCTCACGAGCTCGAAGTATTCGCCCGAGACGTTGCTTGCTTCCCCAGGCCAACCCGTCTCCGGTGGATCTTTTTTCCGCGGATGTCCGCTCCTCAACCATCTATATCATCCTCTCCGTCCTCTGGGTGTGTCCTGTTCGCCCCGGTAGCCAATGCCATAATCTTTTCCTCATCGGCTTCAGTACAGGCTAACTCACCGGAGATCCGTCCCTCGCGCATCACGACGATCCGATCGCTCAGGCCCAAGATCTCCGGCAACTCGGAGCAGATGACTACTATAGCCATTCCCTCTTGGGCCATGTCCCGAATCAGCGCGTAAATCTCCGCTTTCGCACCCACGTCGACCCCTCTGGTCGGCTCGTCTAGAATCAGAATCTTGGGACCAACGTTCAGCCACTTCGCGAGGACTATTTTTTGTTGGTTGCCTCCGCTGAGGCTCTTGACGCCCTGCTCCATCGATGCAGCACGAATACTCAGCTGCTTGGTGGACTTCGCCGCAAGCGCTTTATCCTTCCGAGCCATGATGAAACCGCCCTTGCTGATACGGCTTGTGCTGGCAGCAGAGATGTTTTCGCGCACGGACATATTCAAGAAAAGCCCTTGAAGCTTGCGGTTCTCTGGCACGTATCCTAGACCCGCTTCGATAGCTTTTTGTGGCGAGTCTATCCGCACTGGTTGACCTTCGATCAAAATCTCCCCGCTACTGGCGCGATCCGCGCCAAACACGGCCCGCGCTAGCTCGGTGCGGCCAGCGCCAATAAGCCCAGCCATGCCCAGGATCTCGCCTGCGCGCACATGCAGGTCGATATCGTGCAACCGGTCGGCCTGGCTCATGCCGCGCACCTCGAGAGCTATGTTTCCTTGCGGGGCTCCCCCGACCTCCCCGTATATATCTTCCAGTTGCCGACCAACCATCATCGTTACTATCCCATCGTGGTCGGTACTGGTCGTCTCACGGACGCCGACAAGCTTGCCATCGCGCAAAACCGTTATCCGGTTGCTGATGCGAAAGACTTCCTCCAGACGATGCGAGATGTAGATTATGCTTACCCCTTGATCGCGCAGCCTCTCGATAAGCTCCAATAAAGCCTGAGTCTCGGTTCCGGCAAGCGATGAGGTAGGCTCATCCATCACGATAATCTTGGCATCGAGGGAGAGCGCTTTTACGATCTCGACCATCTGTTGACGCGCCAGGCTGAGATCGCCGACCCTGCCCTGAGGACGGATGCTGGTGTCGTGCAGCGCGTCGTTGAGAAGCGACTGCGACTCCCGATTCATCTTCCTGAAATCGACCAGTCCAAATCTTGTATGAAACTCGCGGCCAACAAAGATGTTCTCTGCAACGCTTAGGTGTGCGGCTAGATTTAGTTCCTGGTGTATGATGGCTATGTTCAACTGTTGGGCACACTCGGGGTTAGAGATCTCTACGACTTCGCCGTTGAGAAATATCTCTCCTTGATCAGGGGCTTCCACACCGGCTAGAGTATTTACCAGCGTAGATTTTCCGGCACCGTTTTCGCCCACCAATGCCATAACCTCTCCAGCGCGCAGCTCTAAATCCACACCGTCGAGCGCCTGAACGCCAGAGAAAGCTTTTCTTATTCCTCGCATCTCAAGGACCGGTTTATCTCGCATGGTCCGGAGTCTCCTGTCTCTAAATCAAACAAGTGAACCGGACGCTAAGGCGGCATCGTTCAAGCCACGCCACCTTAGCGCCCAGTAGCCTCAGTGTGGCTTCTTCATAAACTCCTTCAAATTCTTAGGGGTGACCAGGACTGTTCCAGTATCAACGCTTTTGACGTCAGAGGGCTTTTTCTTTCCCTTGTGCAGCTCGTACAATGTCTTGAGCGTCAAAGCACTCATTCCGTACGGTTTCTGCGAAATGATTATCTGGATACAGCCATCCTGCATCAGATTAACGGCCTGCGGAACGACATCGAAGCCTACGACTTTCACCTTGCCGCACTTGTTGGCCTCTTTCACCGCCGTGCCACAGCCCGTTGCGTCTGATCCGGTAATACCGACCAGGCTAACAAGATCAGGGTGCGCCTGAAGCAAGTTCTCTGACTGCGAGGTAGCTACCGACACAGACTCTTGAGTCGATTGAGTCGCGACGATCTCAATGTCCGGATAGGCTTTCAAGCCTTCCTTAAATCCTTGAATCCGCTGTTGGGCATTGATGGCACTGAGGCTACCGACGAGTATGGCGATTTGGCCTTTCTTGCCGATAGTCGGGGCCAGCGCTTCAGCCAGTTTCTTTCCGGCAACCACGTTGTCGGTGCCTATGTAGGCGATCGCCTTGCTATTCGGCACCGGAGAGTCCCATGCCAGAACCGGTATTCCTTGCGCTGTGGCTCGATCGACCGTAGCCTTGACCGTCGCCGGGTCGTTCGGCGAGATGGCGATGCCAGACGGATTCTGAGCGAGGGCGTTTTCGAAAAGCTGGACTTGCTTTCCAGGATCGGGTGTGTCCGGTCCGATGAATTTAGCCTCAACGCCCAACTTCTTGGCCTCCGCGGTCATGCCCTTTTTGCAATCAGCCCAGTAAGGATTGTTGAGCGACTTCGGCAAGAAGATATACGGTCCGGTGCCTCCCTTGGAACCCCCTCCCCCTCCAGAAGAGCTCGACCCGCTGCAACCAACAGCACCCAGCAACATGGTCCCCGCGATTCCAGCTCCGCTCATCCGCAAGAAGTCCCAGCGGGTCAATTCCCTCTCAATCTGGCTTCTTTGTTCTTGAGCGTCTTTCCCTTCCCCAATACTGCTCATCTTTCCTCCTGGTCCCTTTAGTTAGCCCCAACTAACATCAGTATTGCCATGACTTAAACAGAAACTACTCTCAACCGCACCTCCTTTAAGCCCCCTGAAAACCATCACGGTCCGTAGCCGTGGTCCCGAGACATCATGTACCCCGCCGGAGAATCTCGATTACCTCCGTCAGCGTGTCCGGTCCCCCAACATTGCCAGGGAAAATAACGTAAGGGAGTCCCGGAAATGCACTATCATCGGGTAGCACCCATACCGGTATGATCCCCGGCAGCATAGTTCCAGCTACCACCGCGCGCCGGACACCAAGACCACGGGTTCCCACGTCACTGGATGTGATACCTCCCTTCGCCACTACAAAGCTCAGTGGCAACTTCCGGTCTACACGTTGCATAACCTCTACGAGAGCATCGGAGACGGAGCGGCCGATCTCGAATCCTGTTCTGGTCCCATAAGTTTCAACGACCTCACGACTCGTATAGACGATAACGTCGTACTCCGGCAGACCTTGGTTGACCAGGTTCACGACTCGATCCAGCTCTTCTTTACGCTGACCCGGGTCCAGCAACCGCCTTACCAACATCTCCACGGCATCCAACCCCTCAAGAGAGAGTGCCCGCTCGAGCTGCCGGGTCGTCATCTCCACGTGCGAGCCGACCAGAACGAGACCATTTCCCTGCTTCGGCCTGCGTCCATAGAGCTCTCGGGCCCCTACGGAGCCCTTGCCCTCAATTCCACCGCGAGCCCGTATAAACGACGGGCCCGTACGATAGAGAAATGATTTCCCGGCATCCTCGGAGGTGAGTAAACCCATAACGAATAATTCCAAATCCGCATACTCGGCAGCGTTTACGACTACTGGCTGCCCATCACTCACGTTGCTTAACAACTGTGCTACCCGTTCCGGTCCTCCAACACGGATGTCTCTGAGTTCGATCCGCAATACATCGGATGCGGAGATCTGTCCAGCGGTTTTCTCCTCTATCCATGCCGTAAGGTTCGATGATGAGTAGCCGAAGTTGGCGTCCGAGGCAAACTCGGTTTGTCCGGCCGGAGTTAGCGAATCACCGTATCGTACCCAGTGGACATCATCGATCGTCAGGCGTCCCGCCTCCAGGAAACATGGACAGAAAATGATCCCGTCGATTCTTTCTCCCGCAGCCTCCAGTGTCTCGCGCAGCGCGTCGATCTCAGCCGGATAATGACCTCTTAGAGTGGAGTCGCTCCGGCTTGCGATGGAGAAACTCGTACCAACCTCCGCTGACACGCTCAACAAGCGCCTGGCTATCTCGCGGTTTAAGGCTTCGGCCTCCTTCTCTGGAAGGCTGCGTGAGTTGGTTAAGATGAAGAAGGTCGAAACTTCCTGGTGGAAAGCCCAGCGAAGCTCCTCATCGGACCACGTGGTGAGGACAGGTACGCCATGAACGCTCTGGGTACCCGTAGGGTCATCATCCAGGACTACCAGGCGTCGGCCGCTAGCCGTTAACCGATCCTGTATGGCAGCGGAGGCATTATGTTCTCGTTGAGGAGACGCTTGAGCTGCCAGGTAGCCGCGTGCTTCTATCGATTCACGGGGCTCGAATGGATGAACCGGTGCCACTTCCGCCCTATGCCCGTACCTGGTCTAGTTGCTGCCTGACGTATTCGACGCCCAGCCGTGGGCTGCTCAGCACTTCTAGCCCGGTCTCCTCAGCCAGGCGCGGGGCTAGTCGCGTCATGGAAGCCTGTGCTAGCACGATGATCTCAACCTGAGGCGCGAGCTCCCTCGCACTTTCGATTACCATCTGGTCGTGGCGCTCCTTTTCACCAGCCATGAGAGTCTCGAACGCACCTTCGCTGAGGCTACGAACAATCGCTATTTCCTTTTCAAGCTCCGAGGCTTTCTGCTCAATCAGGCTTGCGGTCGGTTCAAGTGTCGTTGAAACGGTTGCCAGCACCCCGATACGGGTTGCTAGCTCGGCTGCCCGGCGGGCCATCCCATCGTCGATCCTTACTATGGGTACTTGGACTGCCTTCTGGGCGGCTTCCATCGTCGGTCCAAGCGAGGAGCAAGCCGAGAAAATTATGTCCGCTCCTGATTCCTCCGCCGCCTGGGCCAAATGTACCATGCGATTCGTGCTCGCCTCGCTGATATTTTCCTCTCGCATCACCGTAGCAAGAACGTCGCTATCGACGAAGTGGACGATCTCCGCGTCCGGCAGGACCTCCTCGAGCAGATCAGTTACCGCAGGTTCGACATTTACGAAGACGAAGCTCGTGTGCAATACCGCTACCTTTTTCCCCACCTTATGCCTCCTGCTCCTTCGATAAACCTTGCTCATCGACCAAATCTCCTTGAAGATACTTGTCTAAGTCCTCCTCTGTTTGTACGAGGTGATCGTGCATCGCCCAACGTGCGGCTTCGGGATCCTGATCCCGTATTGCCTTGAAGATACGTTCGTGAGCCACGATCGCATGACTTCTTATGTGCATGTACTCCTTGGTCTGACGACGAGCTTGCCAGACGAGTTGCTTTATTGGATCGAACAATGCGGCGATGAACGCATTGCTTGCGGACGCCATCACCGCTTGGTGAAAGGCGATGTCTGCATCGGTGAATTCATCGGCATCGTTTCCTGAATCTTTCATCTTCTGGTGAGCATCCCGCATCGCTTCGAGATCCTTCTCAGACCGGCGAGCTGCGGCAAGTTCAGCAACGCCGACCTCAACTAACCGTCGGGTCTCGATAAGCTTTCTAGGGAGCACGCCTGCCCCTACTGAGTTTCCGGATCTAGCCGCCAATAGAGCCGGGTCGAAAGGAGACCATAAGGCTATCGGGTTAACGAGGGTACCGCGTCCATGCTTCACGTCCAAGACCCGCTTAGTCTTGAGAACCGCGATGGCTTCCCGAACCGTGAGCCTACTGACTTGCTCCCTCTCCGCCAGCTCAATTTCCGAAGGCAACAGGGAGCCGGGGGGGCTCTTACCACTCACAATGTCGTCTATGAACCTTCCCACTAGCTGATCAGTAAGTGCTTTCCTTACCATTACTCACCTATCCCTCATCAGATGAATTCATCTGATGTCCGATGTCTACGAAAATAGCATGCTTTGTCTGCACCGTCAACTCTAGTGTAAAGTGAGCGGGCGAGAACACCAGAGCAGGCTGTACCATGACGTCATGAAACTGATAAAGGACGACGCAGACTTCACCGAGGGTGCGGCGTATATCGACGGCGGATTCGTGCCGGTCGCCGAGGCGCGCATCCCAATCCTCGACTGGGGCTTCCTGCGCTCCGACGCGACCTACGACGTGGCCCACGTGTGGCAGGGGAGCTTCTTCCGCCTAGATGATCACCTCGATCGCTTCGAGCACGGCATGCGGCGCCTGCGCATGAGCATCCCCTACGGACGCGAGGAGATCGGAGAAGTCCTCTTCGAGTGCGTCAGGCTCTCCGGGCTGCGTGATGCCTACGTAGAGATGGTCTGCACCAGAGGAGTACCGCCCGCCGGTTCGCGCGACCCTCGCGAGTGCGCCAACCGCTTCTACGCCTTCGCCGTGCCGTTCGTCTGGATCGCCGACCCAGCCAAGCAGGACGAGGGGCTCCACGTAACGGTCAGCCAGGTACGGCGCATACCATCTGAATCCGTCGACCCCACGATCAAGAACTACCACTGGCTCGACCTCGTGACGGGACTGTACGAAGCGTACGATCGGGGCGGGGAAACGGTCATCCTGGTCGACCACGAGGACAACGTCATAGAAGGGCCGGGGTTCAACATCTTCCTCGTCAAGAACGGCGTAGTCTCCACTCCATCGCAAGGCGTGCTCGAAGGCATCTCGCGCAAGACGGCGATAGAGCTGGCAGCCAAGTTCGGCATACCGCTCGAGCTGAGGTCGGTTCCCGCCGAGGAGTTGCGCCGGGCCGACGAGGCATTTATCACCAGCACAGCGGGCGGCATAATGCCGGTGACGAAGGTGGACGGATACGTCGTTGGCGACGGTGAGCCGGGGCCAGTTACTTCACGGTTGCGGGAAGGCTACTGGTGGCTCCATCAGGATCCTCGCTACACGCTTCCGGCCCGATACTAGCCCGCGAACGCGCTCCTCTTCCGGTCTCGGAGAGAATATCGGCAGCGCTATCGTATCCCGGAGCCTAAAAAGCCGTATTTCGCCGAAGATAGGCATGGCAGGTTCCATAAAGCCGCTGCCGGGACCGCTAGAATAATCGTTGCAAGAGGCCCATACAGACAGTGTGCATAGTTGCCAGTCGAATTTAGCGAGCCGAAGAACGCATCACGCTGGAATATCGCCTTACCTCCGAGGGCACTACAGGCGCTCAGGAGCCACCATAAAGCACAGACAGAGGAGAGACTACGAGCAATCCTATGAGGATCCTACACGGTCCCGACATCGAACGGCACCAAGCGCCGAACACTGTACGCGAAGACGCGGACGGAGGCGTCCGTAAAGCTCACCAAGGCGATGTCTGACCGGGACGGCGGCATCACCTACGATGCGGGCAAGCTGACCGTGGGCGAGTACCTGGACGGATGGCTCAAGGATTCCGTCCACGTTACGGTGCGCCAGAGGACTTATGAGCGGTACGAATCAATTGTCCGTGTACACCTCAAGCCAGCATTCGGACGGCAAAAGATAAAGGCGCTCTCCCCCAACCTGGTCCGTGGACTCTACCGCCAGAAGCTCGACGGCAACCTGGAGCAGGGCGTGAAGCCTCTCTCCCCGCGAAGCGTCCAGTATATCCACGTGACGCTCCACAAGTCACTCAAGCAAGCCGTGAGCGATGGTCTGATACCCCGCAACGTGTGCTCAGGCATCAAGGCTCCACGTCCAGGTAAGCCGGAAATCACACCATTCTCACGGGAGCAAGCGCGGGCTCTCCTCTTAGCCGCGAACTCCTCGGGCGACCGCTTCGCCGCACTCTACGCAGTGGCGCTCCATACCGGGATGCGGGAAGGCGAGCTACTCGGACTCCGGTGGGACGATGTTGACTTGGACGCCACCACCCCCACCCTGCAGGTACGCAGATCCCTTTCGGAGACGAGGACCGGCTATACGTTCGAGAAGCCCAAAAACGGCAAGGGGCGGCAACTATCTCTCTCCCATGGAGCCGTGGATGCCCTGCGGGCTCACAGGGCGGTTCAGAACGCTGAGAGGCTGCAGGCAGGCTCTAAATGGCACGACAACGCCCTGGTCTTCCCCAATACGGCCGGGAACCCTCAATCAGGTCCGACGCTGCTCAAAAAGTCTTTTCGCCCGCTCCTTCAGCAAGCCGGGCTACCGGCGAAGTTCCGCATCCATGACCTGCGCCACACCTGCGCGACCATCCTGCTCCAGGCGAGGAAGCACCCCAAGTACGTCCAGGAGCTACTGGGACATGCCAATATTTCGATAACTCTCGACACGTACTCCCACGTCATAGAGGGCATGGACGGCGGTTTAGGCGACGCAATGGATGACGCGCTGGGTTAACGGTTGCGGATACTGCCCTATAGTTCTTCAGAGCCCTGTTTTGGGCTCTTTTTATTTGGGTTGCTGTACGGTTGCTGTATATCGCCCAAAAACGGCTCTCCGGGAAACTTCTATATTGTGAGTATTAAGCTTACCTATGAGGGATTCTCTTGCGCGCCCGGCAGGACTCGAACCTGCAACCTGCGGATTAGAAGTCCGCGTTGGGATTAATACTGGATGGATCGGCGCGAGGGTGATGACCCTTCCGGTCTCGAAGAATAATTCTCTCGACCTACGAGCTCTCCATCACTCAGAGGACACGTCCGGCCTTGTGCGATCCCACCCGGAGGTGGCCGTCCCGAACGTCGCCAGACGATTCTTGCCGTTCCGCTTCGCGTGGTACATCGCGAGATCTGCCTTTCGTATTAGTTCTCCAGAACCCTGGCGGGATTCGCCAACTCCTTCGCCATCATTCAGAGAGATCCCAATACTGGCGGTGATCGCCGTCTCGTATCCATCAATTGTGAACGGAGATGTGAGTTTTTCAAATAAGCGCCCGGCCGTACGTCGTGCGTCGCCCTCGTCTTTTACGTCTTCTAACAGAAGCGCGAACTCATCTCCACCGAGGCGGGCAGCGGTGTCAGAGGTCCTTAGACAACTAGCCAGACGCCTGGAGGTTTGGACGAGCAACTCGTCACCCGCCTCATGCCCATACCTGTCGTTGATCTCCTTGAAGCCGTTGAGGTCGAGATAGAGTACCGCCACCTTCTTGTCCTCCCTACTTGCGCGCTCCAGAGCGTGAGAGAGTCGGTCGTCGAACAGGCGTCGGTTGGCGAGACCCGTCAACGGGTCGTGAAGCACTTGATGGGCCAGCCGCGCCTCGCTTTCTCTGACCCTGGCGTGGAGGCGGGCCTGGCCTATGGCGATGCCCACGTATTCGCCGACCTCCAAGGTTAACCTCAGATCTTCCTCGGTGAGCTTCATCCCGCCCACACTCTCCACGTTGAGAGTACCGACCACCTCGCTCTGGTCGAATAACGGCACGCAACTCTGCGGCGGTGAAGCTCCTCGCTTTCGCGGAGGGCTTCCTCGGCCTGCTTGCGAGCGGTTAAGTCCTGGAAGTGGGAGATAAAGTGGCTCGGACGCCCTTGTGCGTCACGCACCAGCGAGACATCCGAGATAGCCCACAGCACCGAGCCGTCCTTCCGCACGTAGCGCTTCTCTAGGTCGGAGCTGGAGGAATCGTCCTCGCCAACCATCCGCCTGGTACGGTCCTTACTCTTTCTCACATCCTCGGAGTAGGTAATCTCGAACGAGCTCTTACGAAGCATTTCTTCCCCGGAATAGCCAAGCATCTCGCACAGCGCCCGGTTGACCCGCAGGTAACGATTGTCGAGTCCGATCAGCGCCGCGCCCGTCGGGGCGTCCTCGAATGCGCCGCGAAAGCGCTCCTCGCTCTCCGCAAGCGCCTCTTCAGCCCGCTTGCGATCTGTCATGTCAGTAATGACGCCCTGCCGGTAGAGTGGGCTGCCCTCTTGGTTTCGAATCAGCACCGCCTCATCGTGTACCCAGACTATCTCGCCGTCTCTTGCTACCATGCGGTACTCTATCGAAAAAGGGTCGCCCGTCTCATCGGTGACCTTATCCTCTGCCATGACCCCGCCAAGGTCCTCAGGGTAGATAAGCCTGTCCCAAAGCCCAGAGTCCCTGACGAACCGCTCGGGCGGATAACCCAGGACTTGCTCGACCTGAGGACTCAGGTACGTCACGATATATGGTGAGCTATGGCTGGCTCTGGATTCCTGGATGTAGACGATCGCCGGAACCCGCTCAACGAGAGTACGGTATCTCTTCTCCGCCCGCCTGAGCCTGTTCTCGGCCTCCTTGCGTCCGGTTACGTCGCGGGCGTTGATCACTACGCCCCCAACCTCCGGATCGGAAATGAGGTTTGTGCTCACCGCTTCGATGTGACGCCACGAGCCGTCAGTGTGGCGCAGCCGGAACTCGACGATCCGGTCGGTGGCGCGCCTCTCGACCACGTCCGAAAAGGCCGAGGTGGCCACTGACGCATCGTCTGAGTGAATATAAGCAAAGACACTTTTGCCAAGGTTTTCTTGGGGATCGTAACCCAAGGTAGTCTCGAAGGAACGGCTCAGGTAGAGGACGTTTCCATCGGCGTCAACGAGGGCGATCAAGTCTCGGGCATTTTGCACCAGCGAGCGAAAAGAGCTCTCGCTGACGGGGCTTCGCCTCACAGCTTGAACGTCCTTCGAATACGATTTAGTTACCTCGGATATGTCTCTACCCTCATCAGGCTTGGACAAGCAACCCTCCGCTACTCTTGTTTCGTCTTTATCTTCAGAAAGCCTCGGAAGATACTTCGCCGACGCGCACGATTCCCTCCCAGAGGAATTTTGACAAAGTATACTCTTTCGTCGGAAGGATAGATCAAATCTCGCCACAAATTGCCACCGGCGAGGGCTCGCCCAGCCGTGGGAAAACCAAGCACTCGCAACCACGCTCAGGCGCAGGCGCGACGAGTGGATCGAGGCCGGACTTATGGAGAGGCTCAGGGGTATCTCTCTTGAAGCTTACGACCGAACCATCGGCTTGGACCTGGCCGACGTGGCCGTGGACGGCTGCATCACCAAGGCCCCTTGTGGCGGGGCGAAAGCGGGAAGGAGTCCGGTGGATAGGGGTAAACAAGGCACCAAACGCTCGACGGCCGTGGACGCGAGAGGAATACCATTGGGCACCGTCACTGCTCCGGCAAACCGTCACGATTCAGTGCTGCTGAGCGAGACCCTGGACGTTGTGAGTGTGGCTCTGGGAGCGATGCCCGAGGGGACGAGCGTCCACCTGGATCGCGGTTACGACTCGAAGCTCACACGCGAGCGGTTGGAAGATCGCGGTCTGCTCGGCGAGATCTCGCGCAAGGGGGTGCCGGCCCCGCTAGCGGCCACCAAGCGATGGGTGGTGGAGCGCACCAACTCTTGGCGTAACGCTCACAAGAAGCTGGCCTGGTGTACGGAACGAGTGGGGCGTGTCATCGATTTTTGGGTGGCGTTCTCGGACGTGGTCATCATTGTGAGGAGGCTAATCCGAGAAGGCTGGAGGCACTACCGTTGGGAAAGCCGACCCTCACGTCGGCCATGACCTATTGGCGCAAGCTCTAAGCTTGCGTTTTAACCAGGAGCAGTTTTGCGACGGGGATAAAGCCTATCGCAAAACTCTCTGGATCGCGGTTCCCGTTAGCTCAGGCGCTCTTTTTGAGGGCCGGGTAGCGTCTGGCTCTGCCGGAGAGC
>JAABUS010005443.1_pt1 | contig 16703 bp, 15 predicted proteins | sample 5560161 | NCBI WGS metagenome assembly JAABUS01 (sample SAMN10711885, study PRJNA513376) | rock metagenome | isolation source: Antarctica rocks | place: Antarctica: Victoria Land, Trio Nunatak nord | collected 2016-01-04
AAGAACTTGACGCAGATATGCCTTTTCAGTGGGAAGCAAAGCTTATAGATAACTCAAGGATAGGTAAGGCGTTATGGTTGTTGTTCTATCCTGTTTTTCAATTATTAAGACCACTTCGTCTTAAAGAAATTGCCATTTGGGACAAATGGACCATTATTAACTGGATTGTACAGTTTAGTTTTATGTTTGCCGTTGTTTATTTTCTTGGTGCAAAAAGTACTGTATTTCTTGTAGCAGGTTTTTTCTTTTCCGTAGGTTTACATCCTTTAGGAGCAAGATGGGTACAGGAACATTACTTAACGCATGGGGACCAGGAAACAAAAAGCTATTATGGAGTTCTCAACTCAGTAAATCTTAATGTCGGTTATCATAACGAACACCATGATTTTCCCTCCGTAGCCTGGAACAGGTTGCCTAAAGTAAAAAAGATAGCCAGCTCGTACTATGATACGCTTGGTTATCACACTTCTTATACGGGTTTGCTTTTTCGTTTTTTATTTGATAAAAATATTTCTGTTTATTCACGTGTAGCACGTGCTAACCGCGGGAAAGTGAAAGTTACACAGGAGGCAGTTATCCCTGCAGTTAAAATGGTGGAGGTAGAACAATAAAAAAATTATAGCAATAAATAGGTCACTTTTAATATTACTCTTTTGAATTAAAAAAAATTAGTTCAACTTCTATTCTGTAATTAACAATTCCAATTTACTGATACTGTATATAAATAGGCTTTGGAGTAAATCTTAATAGTTCCTGCGGAGTGTACAATTGATCTGCCCCTGTTTTAGTATCATTATGATAAAAAAGTTTAAATCCGGTAAACTGAACAGGTTCTTTATAGATATAGCGGAGGTAAGATGATCTTTTTAAAATTTTACCGCCCCATCCGTCCATATCCATTACTACCTGCACTTCGGGTAATTTTTTTATTTTCTCATAGCCGCTTACCATCCCCATGGTAAAACGATGAACAACTAAAATTTTAGGAGGAAGGTTATTTTTTCTTACGATATCTGCAAGATAATCTATAGTATGGTTTATATCATCCGAGTTGAATGAACCTACTTTAGTTCCAGGTACCTCACCATTTTTTAATGAAAATTCAGGATCAATTCCCAGGTGTACATTTGGCATTTGCAGATATTCTTTTAACTGCGGCACTTCGTCTTTTACTGTACTATGTGCTACTTGTATATCTACAAAAACCAAAGCATCAATTTCTTTTGCCCAATTTATAATTGTATCTATTTGATGAAAAGGCATGCGTAACCGGTATTTGCCATCTTTGCCACCGGCGCCTTGTGCCGTAACAGCTATATAATGCAATGCAGGAATAACGGGAAGTGAACTATCTGCAGCCTGCCATTTTGCAACTTCACCTTGTAATTTTTTAAGCATTTGATTTTTTGGAATCTCACCTAAAATGCCCATCCTTTTAGAATAAATATTTCCGTAAAAAGCTACAATTCTGTGATAAGGTAAAATTGCACCCGGAAGCGGATAAGGAGCTTTAACCGGCCATTTACCAGTAGTGTCATTATTAGCAAGAGCATTTATAATTTTATCATAGGAAGCAGTATCTATTACTTTTTTTCCCGGCTCACCTTTTACTGGGGCACTACGATCAGTTAAGTCACCTCCCTTTTTTTCTTCACTCGATTGTACCGCTGTGCAGGAAACAAATAATAAAGTTACAACTGGAAGTAATGAAATTATTTCATACAAATATTCTCTTTTCATGGTCATCAAATATATTTTAAAATTTTTTTTAGGTTTTTATGTTTATCAGGATTTTTGTTATTTAGCTTTTCTTAAAAATGACACACTTCACCCCAAAACCATTTTGCAGATGGCAAGAAAGCAAAGTACATTTTGAAGGATAACAATACAATTATAACAGAAATATTGAATGCTGTTTTAAAACAGCAATTGCAATCATAGAAGTTGGAGGTTCTGCTACAATAACGGGTAAGAAACAATATTATTATGAAATAACAATTTTGTATCCAAATATCGCAGAATAATTGACAATTTTAATAAAAGCTTAATAAAAGCATGGAAAATTAATATCAATCCATGAAGTTGTGTTTAGATGGCAACGGCTTTTTTTTGACTTCTACCTGCAAATACAAAAAGTAAGTACTATTAATTAATAACTAATTATAATTGATTGCAGCAGTTAAAAAATAAACTTAAGAAAGGAGTTTAATTTTGCTGTGGAAACTTTGGCAGCGGTGCAGCATTTGCTCAAGCTTATTCATCCAACCCGCATCTTATCATAAAGTTCATTCGTAAATACTTTTCTTGTTGATACATCTAAGAGTTTTTTTCTGCTTTCCAGCCAGGTATCAACATTATCATCTCCGTACATAAGTCTTACACGCTCTTTATTAAGATTAAAATTATTTTGCCCCAATGCAACGTATATGGTATTCCTAACTCTTCTAACCTGTTCCATATTTTATTGAAAAAGTTTCGGGTAGTTTGAGATTCTACTCCATCCAGTTCGAGTACGCATGTTACAGGAAACTTTGTAGATCCCAGGAATGATTTGGTGCCTTTTACAAAGCGTAATGCAGCAGCCCCTGCAAACGGCGTTTGTTTATTCATGTTTATGATTTCTTCCAAAACCTGCTTGCATCTTTGCTGTGTCTATACCAATGGCCGCACTCGCCGCCTGACCCCTTATTTTGGTATTGCCAAACGTTTCACCGACCGTTCCTTTAGTTACTTCGCCGGCTACAAAGACCTCAGGTAAAAGGTTGATTACAAGTGCGGGCACCAGATGTGGCTGCAGTATGTTGGACAATCTGTCCAGTACAAACTCTTTAGGACGGCTTTACTTATGCCGGCTCCATTAGGCATAGCAGTATTAATTATGCGCTTATAATCTTTACTGTGCTGCCTTATTTAAAGGCAGCAAAAAATCAAGCAAGAGACAACCGTAGCACGTGGTATCGAGCTTTTATTATTTCTGTTCTTGTACAGATATTATTATGGTTTTCCCCAAATGTGGTTGGGGTATCTATTATTTGGGTTCAATGGCAGGATTTAACCTACAGGTTCTTCGTGAAAGTGAACTACATAAAAAAAGCAGGAATAAAATACTGCTCATCATCTCCTTGCTGGCATCTGTACTATTTATAATTTGTTATGCTGTTATTTTCCCCGCTATAACCACTATAGCTCATATTATTGCCGTATTAATGGGTATTGGTCTTTTTTACTTGTGCAGACGCTTGCTTGTATAATTTGTTTGGTCTATGATAGATAGTATAGGCAATTATAATTAAACTGCAATTGCTATGACCCTTCAGGTCAAAGTCATTCGGTTAGTAAATTAATCTTTTGGCAGTTTAACCTTAGTAGAATACGAGCATTATCACATTTCCCTAAAACCCTATTACCTACATTTTTTTTGCATTGCTGGTAAAATTGATGCTTGCCTGATAAGGTTATTATGAATTATTATTACACTATTTCTACTATGTTTAATACCTGTTTATTGTAATTGCTCATTTTGAAGATCCATTGACTATAGCAAAGAACTGCATTTAAGAAGTAAAGAGTTGAAGCCATTATTACAGCAGCATATTAAAGAAGACTTTTTTAAATGCACATCATTTCGTCCCGGCTGCGCGGGATGGCTAAAGCCAATACTGAAACTTTTTATGCTACCCACACCTGGAAAGTCGTGGCAATTTTAGCCACACAAATCATAATAGAAGCAATCGTTTGTATTTCACGAAGTACTCGTAGTTATATTTTATCCTGATACCGAATACAAAAGAATTTTTTATCCAGTTTGTAAAGCCTGCTTTTTATACTTTATATAATTGTCTTGTAGAAGTTTGTTCAGAAAGAGCTCATATTACTATCAATTTTGTTTTAATAAGTACGCTATTTTATGAAGAAGGCATGATATCCAAAATTCTGATGACAGGCCTTTATTAAGGTTTCATTGGCAGATATAAAAAGGTTGTAAAAAGTAAGAGTGGTATTATTTTTTATCTCAGAATTTTATCTCTTTTAAAGAATTTTCCCAAATTGATTATTCCTTCTCTATAATGGAAAAAATAAAGCGTTTAACAAATAGAAGTAATTTGATTATCAACTAATTACATTTTGGCATCATAATAGAAATGATGTGGAAGTAACAAACAAATTATGAAAACTATCTCTATCTTTTCTGAAGGAACTTCTCTTAAAACAGGACTTTATATTAAAAGTGATTTTAAATTATATAAATATGGCATAAATAAGAATGCTAAAAAATTACCATTTGAAAATGAGCAGGCTGTTGTAAGACATATTTCTCAAACTCCCGCAGCTAACCAAAGCATACCCGGAAATCATAAATACACTATGCAGCAGGGTGATGAGAAGAGGTTAAGCAAAAACGGCGTACTTAAAGTTTATAATATTAAGGAGCCAATTGATATACCTGTAAGTAAGTTATTGGGCAACTGGAAAAAGTCCCACATCGGTGTTACGCTTATTGTTTCAAATGGTCAATGGTGTATTGAAGGCGGGGAGTTTGAACAACGGATCCATAAACCGGAAAGAGGTGTGCTGGTAGCTTTAAGAATATTGCTAAGATTAGCCATGGCATAGCCAATATGCTGCAACCTATAATTTTTCAATTGGTTATACTATTTTTACAACTTGTATAATAAGAATGTAATTCTTTGTTAGTGATGAGGTGAACATTTATATTTTTGACACACCTAAGGGGATTTTTTTAAGTCCCCTTTTTTAATATATACACATGATGTGTTCTATTCTTCGGATTTTTAAAAAAAATATTCTTCTGTTCAACTTATATTTCTACATTTAGTAAATCTTCTGATTTCTAACAGCTTACCAAAAAATAATGGGCGATATACAAATTAAAAAATCATCAAAAATTTACGATGCCGTAATCGTAGGCTCTGGAGCCGGAGGAGGTATGTCTGCACTTGTTTTAGCTAATGCAGGGGCAAAAGTTTTATTATTAGAAGCCGGTCCTTTCTTCGATCCTGTCAAATATTCGCACCAATTAAAGTTTCCTTATGAGTCACCAAGAAGAGGTGCCAGCACAAAATTCAGGGGCGGCGGTGATTTTGATGCAGCTTTTGGTGGTTGGGAAATAGAGGGGGAGCCATACACCAGGAAAGAAAATACTGAATTTGATTGGTTCCGTTCAAGAATGTTGGGCGGTCGAACCAATCACTGGGGAAGAATATCTCTGCGGTTTGGTCCAAAAGATTTTCAACCCAATGATGGTTACAGTGAAAACTGGCCGATAACCTACGACGAAGTAAAACTTTACTACGATAAGGTAGATATGCTGATTGGTGTATATGGCACTAAGGAGGGATTGGAGAATGACCCTGATGGAATTTTTCTTCCGCCTCCCAAGCTGCGCCTCAATGAAATATTTATAAAAAAAGGAGCAGAGAAAGCAGGTGTAAAAGTAATTCCGGGAAGAGGCTCTGTGTTAACCAAAGCACTGGCTAATAATAAAGACCGCGGAGCTTGTTTCTTTTGCGGGCAATGCAACCGAAGTTGTAAAGTGTATGCTGATTTTTCTGCTTCATCCTGCCTGGTTATTCCTGCTTTAAAAACCGGCAACCTCGAAGTTATTTCCAATGCAATGGTTCGCGAAGTACTTACCGATAATAAGGGTCTTGCAACTGGTGTTTCATATGTAAGCAAAGAAGATATGCAGGAATACCAGGTGAAGGGAAAAACAGTAATTCTTGGTGCAAGCTCTTGCGAGACCGCCAGAATAATGCTTAACTCAAAGTCTCAAACGCATCCCGGTGGTATTGGCAATAGCAGCGGCCTTGTAGGTAAATATTTACAGGACTCTACCGGAGCTTCTCTGTCTGGAATATTACCGCAGTTGGTTGATCGTAAGCGCTATAATGAAGATGGTGTTGGCAGCATTCACTTATTAGGTCCGTGGGTGCTGGATAATAAAAAACTTGATTTTCCCCGGGGTTATCATATAGAATTTGGCGGAGGAATGGGTATGCCGGGTTATGGGTTTGGTGGAGACGTACCAAAAGTAAACGGAAAGGTACCGGGCATTGATGGAAAAATGAAAGAAAGCGGTGGTTTTGGCGCTTCACTAAAAAATGATTATCGCCGCTTTTATGGAACCAGCGTTGGAATGTCTGGCCGGGGTGTTGGAATGGCAAGAATTGATAATTATTGCGAAATTGATCCTAATGTGGTAGATAGATTTGGCATACCCGTATTGCGCTTTCATTATAAATGGAATAATGACGAAATAAACCAGGCAAAGCATATGCAGCAGACATTTCAAAGCATCATGCATGCTATGGGCGCCATTATTACCTCTTCTGAACTCAACGCTGAAAATAATTGGGGTTTAGCAGGTCCGGGAAGAATAATACATGAAGTAGGAACTGCACGAATGGGTAGTGATCCGAAAAAATCTGTTTTGAACAAGTGGTGCCAGGCGCATGATTGTAAAAACTTATTTGTAGTGGATGGCGCATCGCAGGTGCAGCAATCAGACAAAAATGCAACGTGGACCATCCTTGCTTTTTCAATGAGAACAGCAGAATATATACTTGAACAGAATAAAAAGCAGAATATTTAATACTACTTTTTACAACTTAATTTTTTAATAATTTTTATGGTACCAACTGATATTTTCAGTGCAACTCCGTCCGCCAGCCGGCGCATCACTTCTGCTGCATCTTTTAATGGCGGCTAAAATGAGAGTCGATTATTAGATATTAAGCAATAAAAAACTATTCAGTATTTGATAAAGTTGAATTAGTAAGTCTTTAAAACAAATTTTATGAACAGGCGTGATTCCTTAAAAGCGTTGACTATAGGTACCCTCTCTGCAGAAGTTTTATTAAAAGCCTGTAAACCAAAAGACCAAAATGTTAAAGCATCTAAAGATAATACTGCAGAGTCAGACCGGCCACAGGAAGAATTAGATAGAAATGAAAAATTAAACGCTGAAAAATTTTTTACGCCGCATGAGATGGCTACCATAACAATATTGGGAGACATCATCATTCCAAAAGATGAAAAGTCAGGCAGTGCATCTGATGCAAAGGTTCCTGAATTTATAGAGTTTATAGTAAAAGATATACCGGAACACCAGGTGCCAATGAGAGGTGGATTGCGATGGTTAGATCTTCAAACCCTTAACCATTATAATAATCCTTTTAAAGATTGCACTGCTGATCAGCAACTTCAAATGGTCACGGAAATAGCTTACCCTGCTAAAGCAAAACCGGAAATGCAGCAGGGAGTAGCCTTCTTTAACAGAATGAGAAGTCTTACAGCTACCGGTTTTTTCACAAGCAAGATAGGTTTGGACGACCTTGAGTATGTTGGCAACAGGCCAAATCAATGGAACGGTGTACCTGATGATGTATTAAAACAATACGGACTCGCATACACTGAAAGAGAATTAGCTGAAAGTGTTAGTTTTTAAATTCCGCAATACTTTATAATGATGCGTACTTCCTGAGAACCGGTAAGGAGACTCCTCACCAACTATCCCATTTTGTCATCGCAACACTTTTCTAATAGCGCAAGTAAGGCAAAGCAGTCTTTTGTATTCACAAAAAATACGGTGATATTTGTTTGCTTTGTTCTTAGCGGGTTAAATATTCTTCTGTTAATTAATATTAAATCTATCATAGCTGTAGTATAATGGTTACACGACATTTTCACTTGGATTATGATTGCAAAAAACCATTTACGTCTGCAAATTTTTTACCGCATCTCCCATTGTATTATTAAAATAAAAATAAACAGTTTTTCCCTCACTTGTCCAGGCCTTGATATATGGTGCATATTGATATAAAAAATCATCAGAGTAGCTGCCGCGGTAACGGCCTCCAGGACCATGAAATCGTAAATACCTGAATGCTGCTGTTGTTTCTGTTAGTGGCGTTGCTGAAGCAGGTAAATCGTGTATCACCATACTAATTTTATATTGATTCAGTAAATCATATACATCATCATGGTACCAAAATTGGTTTCGAAACTCTATCGCCACTTTCCAAATATCATTCGGGTTGGCACCTTTAATGCTTATTAAAAGGTTTTGCAATTGATTAAATTGTTCAATCTTCAATCCTGGCGGAAACTGAACCAGCAAACATCCCTTTTTGTTGCCAATATGAGCTATAGTCTGCATAAAATAACCAATATCTTCAGCATTAAAATCAAGTCCTTTTGCATGGGTTATGGCTTTCGATATTTTAAAGGTAAACTCAAAATTATCAGGAACACTTTCAGCCCAATTACTAACAGTGGATACCATCGGAGTTTTATAAAAAGAACTGTTGATCTCTATACTTTTAAATAAAGACCCATAATAAGTTAACCGGCTTTTACCCTGAAACTCAGGAGGATATAAAGATCGAGGCACAGGAAGTACTAAGCCACTGGTACCAGAATAAAAGGTATTATCAATTGAATTCATTGCTGTTAGAAGCAATATAGTACTATTATGCTAAACTCTTAATATTGCAGAAGAATGCCGGTGTTCCTGTTAATTGCACAAAGCTCTAAAGGAAATCCTGCGGGACGAAATATTTAGAAACTTTAAATTGCTACCAGTGCATCCGCTAAGTGGCCTGGCAGAAGAATTGGCTTACCTTCTTCTTTTAAATCTTCAAGGCATAAAGCAATTGTTTCCTTCATTTTCTTTGCCTCATCTATTGTATCGGTAAAAGAATAAAAACTATTCAGGTCTAAAACTTTTACCCGTATGGCTCCATCTGCTGCTTTTTTAAAAATTACTAAATATTGCATATTTTAAAATTAATTTATTACTTCCTGCGTGCTTTCTTTTTAATATCATCTACACTCCAACAGAAGCTCTTTATTGCCATGATCCGGCAATATTATTCTCGCCTCTGGCTTAAATTGTGTTTGAAAATTTTATGACTCTGATGCAGATAGGAAATATTTTTTTTACATATCAAAATAAAAATCGTGTTTAATTTAAAAAACTAATTTGAAGCTGTTTGATAGTGGTAGCTGTTTTATCCTGACAATGGCTCCTCAACTTAAGTGTATACATTTGATATGTTAATGGGAGGCTTTCAAACATTTTAGCTGCAAGCAAGGACCAAACGCTAAAAGAGACAATTCTATAAAAATGGCGTACTTATAAACAAACATATAGATGATATAATAAAAAAAATGAGGTTCAACTAAAACTGTGAACAGCACTATTCTGATTTTGACATTATTTACAGTACAGGTTCATTTAAAACACCAGAAAAAAGTTTAGCAGGCGCAATAACTTTTCTGCTCAAATATGTTGTAGCTGATAACACCGGCGTAAGAAAAAGAAGATCGAATCCCTTTTTTATTTTATACCTTATTGAATTACAAGTTAAAGATCCGCTTAATATAAAACAAAAGATTAGAGGAATATCCAATTAACCTGTAGTTTTGAAACTAAACCCGTCGATATGCAAGTCGCTAACTTAAAATTTGCTGGAGCTTCTTTTTTCTTGTTCCTGGTTTTAAGCAGCAATGTATTTGCTCAAGCCGGGCCAAAGGTACTTGTTGTAAATGCACATCCCGACGATGAAACCAGTTTTCCAATCATATTATATAAAATCACCCACGAACTAAAAGGAACAGTAGACCTGGCGCTTTTAACGGACGGTTCCTGAGGCTTTAACGGATCAGAACTTGGATCGGTATATTATGGACTTAACCTTACCGACTCCTTGGTCGGTCGCTCGGAACTGCCACGTATCAGGAAAAAAGAACTAATGGAAGCCGGGGATATTATGGGCATCCGGCAATATTATTTCTTCGATCAGATTGATGACTATTATAATCTCAATCCCATTCCATATGTTACAGGGAAAAGATGGGATATTCTTTTTATTGAAAAAAAACTTGATCAGATATTAGCTGGCAAACAATATGATTTTGTGATCACTATGCTTCCATATGCAGGGCAGCACGGGCATCATAAGACGGCTGTAATAATGGCTTTAAGGGCAATTCAGCGAATGAAGGGACAGCAGCGACCCATTATCCTTGCAGGCAGTACCTACCAGGATGAAAAACCAAAAGCCTTTACTATGTTGGAAGGATTCCCGGAAACCACAATAAAAAAAAATGCACCCGCTTTTTACCTGGATGTATCCTCCCGTTTCGGCAAGGGAAAACAGGTATCCTATCAAGTGGTTGCCCAATGGGTAGTGGCTGCATATAAATCTCAGGGGGACATGCAACAAAACCCTGTTTATATTGGCAATAAAGAAACATTTCGGATTTTTAATATCAATGATGATGCAGCGATTATAAAAGTTACGAGGTTATTCGAACAGTTGAAAAATTCCGGGTTCTCCCTTAAGCAATAATATTTCCTTTTCTTACCTGCAAAAAAAGGATTATTTGACTTAAGGCAATAACGGCCCAACAGAAGCAAAAAATTGTTTGGTGCCTGTGCGACAATTTGTTTTTTGTGACTAATTATATTATTAATTTAATTAGAATAATATATTGCCCTATATTTTGGTTGTATAAACAAGCAGTTTAATAATTATAACCGCCCTATAACTATGAATAAAATTGGATTTAATGTACTTACCTGGTCTGCGGTAATTTCAGATGAATTAATGCCGATTATTGACCGGTTAAAAACGATAGGCTACGATGGAGTCGAGTTTCTGATAGGTTCGCCTGATGAAGCAGCTTATAAACGATTGGGCGGGTATACAAAAAATGCAGGTTTAGAGGTAACTACGGTTTTTGTAGTAGGTAAAGAAGAAAATCCCATTAGTGAAAAAGCCCCCGTAAGGGCTAAAGCACTTGACCGGATTAAATGGGCTATAGATCGTGCCCACGATTTAAATGCTAAAGTAATTTGTGGTCCATTTCATTCGGCGCATGCAAATTTCGCACATCGTGCTCCAGAAGATTGGGAATATGACGTGAGTGCTGAAGTATTAAACTCTGCCGGTGACTATGCCGCCCAGGCCGGTATTATTTTGGGATTAGAAGCGCTTAACCGTTTTGAATGTTATTTGTGCAACACTATGGAACAACTAACCCGTCTGGTCAAGACTGCCAATCATCCCAATGTAAAAGCAATGTTCGATACCCACCATGGCAATATTGAAGAAAAGAAATTTACCCAGGCCATCCATACGATTGCCCCGCTTCTGGTGCACATCCACATTAGTGAAAATGACCGGGGTACCCCGGGTGAAGGTCATATACATTTCGATGAAGCTTTTTCGGCATTAGCTAATATAAACTACAAGGGCTGGCTCACCATCGAAGCTTTTTCCCGGAATGATCCTGATTTTGCCAATTCGATTGGCGTCTGGCGGGAGTATTCTCAACCCTGGGATATAGCGGAAAAAGGTTTGAAATTTATAAAGCAAATGTGTGCTAAACACGGGGTTTGATACATATAACAAATACTAAAAAAAGTTGTTGTTTATAGTCAATATCTCAACTCTTACTTTTTCAGCATTTGAACAGATATTCGCTATATGAAAAGGATTTATGAAATTGATTGATAGCTGGTCTGCTCCAGGCAATCTTTCATTTACCAATCAACCATGTATTAGAAGTCCCCTTTTGGTTTGGTCAATTATCATTTCCCTTTTTTAACTATTTTCAACAAAGAAGCCATTCCCCTACTTTCCTATACAAAAGATAACAATATCTGTAAATCAATTAGTGGTAAACAAAAGGTACAACTAAGGTACAAGCATCATCAAAAACAGCAAAAACAGCCCTTTATTTCAGGTACTTCTAAAATTGAAATTAGGAGACATTCAACTATAACATTTACTGTACTTTCCAGTTTCAATTTGATTAACGGAAAAGGGTGTGAAAATCGCTTACTGTAAGCTGTTCGCTTTGGTCAATCTTTTTAAGTAGCTGCAAATATCTTTTGGTGGGTTTGCTTGCACAGTGGCTTTTAAAATGTTTGCTGTAAATCTTTTCGTTTAGTTCATCAGCTTTATACCGGCAAATGTTCTTTTGATAGATGCCTGTTGCATCTGCTACCATTGAAGCAGTTGCAATATTTGTTTGTAAGTATTGAAATATGGTTTTCAGTTGGTTGAAGTGTGTATTAACTTCCCTTTGTCCTTTTATGCTGGGGGGTTGTGATGTTTCATTGCAGCCCCCCTTTTTTTATGATTCTGCAAATAGTTATCTGCTTCATTGGCTGTTTCTACCAATGTTTTTTTTCTACCTTGCTTTAACCAATTATCAATTTCAGACTTTAGAAACCTTAGCTTCTTTTGTCCTTTGTGGCACGGTATTAAGCCGGTCTGTACCCAACCGTAAACAGTTGCTGGGCTGGTTTTGTCGGGGTGGTAACTACAAAGTTCGTTTAGGTCAAACCAGCGGTCTGTTTGTTGGTGGAGTTCGCTTTTATCAGTTACAGCCTCAATAACCCTTTCGGCTGCCCTGTCTAACATTAATTGTAAATCGTGAAGGGAAACAATTTCTATTTGCATTGTTTATTTTTTTGGTGAACAATGCAGCGAAATAATTATAATATCTGGGGGAAATAGGAGGAAGACCGTAAAAGACCTTAATAACTATTTTGTTCCAAAATACTTTTTGGTATTATCATAAAAGCGTTTATATGGCTTCTGATCGTATCGAGGTTTATTAGATGCTTTGTAAGGTTTTTCGATCTCATTGAATATTACCCTTAGTAAATCGGTATCATTAATTTGAGGTAAAGCTCCTGCTTCTTTGCAGCCAATAACAAAACCTGTCAGTTGCCTTTCACTTAATTGACTTGTTATATTCAGGTCTTTGATAGCTTCTTTAACTATAATGACTTTGCTTTCCATTTGAGGAAAAACATCTATTAATGATTGAGGCTTTTTTATAGTGTCCGAAATGTCCGTTTTTGTTTCAGCAATTAACCTATTTAGGTAATCAATAAACTCATTTGCTAAAGCCAAAACCTTTATATCCCTGCCATCTTTATAACTGGTTCTTTTTTCATGTAATTCAATTAATTCTTGAATATGGGTTATTAGCTCTTTGCAAAAAACAGTTCTTATCTCCGGCGTATCAGTTAGCTTTTTACTTGCAAACTCTCTTTGGTAAATCAATTCAAAATCCTGGTTGTTTTCTGCAAGTCTTGTTTGATTGCTTTGCAAGTAATCAACCTTTATTACTTTTTCTCCATCCTTGTTGGAAAAATTGACTTCATCGGCTGTGCATACAAGTTGTTGATAATACCTACAATGAACGTATTTGCCAGTACTTTCATCCTGATAAACAGTAATAGGGTTAAAACTCGTTACTACTACTTCTTTAGTATGTGTTTCAAAACCCGGATAGCCATATTTAGGATGATAAATATTACATTCAACTGGTTTATCTTTTTCATCGTGCCGAAAGGCGTTTTTATGCAAAATATCAGGTGCAGGAACAGAAAGAAAATTATGTAACTCTGTTCGTTCAATTAGTAATTTTATTGCATCTTTTTCCCTTTCAGGTTGTTGAGGGGGCAAAGTTTTAGCTTCAAATATCTCTATTGCTTTTACTATTGCTTTTTGTACATAATCTATATCGGTAATCCAAAAATGCCCTAAGTATTTTCCTTTTGTTAAACTCATCAGATGTACGCTATAATTCCACATTTCAGGCTTTTGATCTTCTAAATCTTTAACGGGTTTACCTTCACTTTCCCAAATACTTTTTATTAATTCTAATTCATTTACCCGTTCATGGTACTTTTGTTTTATTTCATTTAAAAAAACTGCATTTGCTTCATTAAGACGTTTGAAAAATTCCGCTATACCAATATGTTTTTTTTCGGCTTCTTTATACTCTCTGTAGAAATGTTCGCTTAAATATTCTTTATGGTTCATGTACCCATCCAAAATAATATCAATGTAATTTGATAGTGTCATTTGTTCCTTTATGCTTTAAGTGTTATTATTTCTTAAACCCTATTCTTTCCCTTTCTTCCCATTTCCTTTGCGCTGCTTTTTCATCTAACAGGTTTTCCAAAGCATCGTAAATGCTGTTTAGTTGTGTATCATGTTCGCCTAACCGTTGCTTTATTTCGTGCAATTGTTCTTTTAAATCTGTTTGCCTTAGTAATACCTTTCTTACTTCTACAAAGGCTCTCATAATGGCAATATTCATATTTATTGCCTTATCGCTGTTAAGTATGCCGCTAAGCATTGCAACGCCTTGCTCTGTAACAGCGTAGGGTGTTATATTGGTATTGCGCTTGCTTTGAGATGCGGTAACAATTTGTGACCTCATAGAAGTACTTTCGGATGCGGTAACAGATTGTGACCGGATAGACTGCCATTCAACAAGGGTAAGGCGAAACATAAAATCGGCGGGAAACCTTTTTGCATTGCGCTTTACCGCCTGATTTAATGCCTTTGTTTCTACTTCGTAAAGGGCTGCCAAATCAAAATCCAGCATTACCCTTTCGCCCCGTATTTCGTATATCCTGTTTTGTATGCTTTGTATTATTTGCATATGGATAGCTTTTAAAAATCCAGTTTTATTTTTTCCGTTGCATCCCGTTTGGTTTTATCAACAATCTTTGCGTAAATCTGGGTTGTTTTTAGCTCCCGGTGTCCTATCATCTTTGAAACGGGTAAATGTCGGTTCCCTTGCAAGGCTTTATGATTATTTTTTATAAAATTTGTATTTTATTGTTTTGGTAGTTACTTTCCGATACAAAATTTACTGAAAATATAATCTAACTGATCTTCATTTGTTATCTCACCGGTTATCTCTCCTAAATAATGTAAACAACGCCGTATGTCGAGTGATAGTAAATCGCTGTAGATATTATCATGCATCCCTCTCTGAATATCTTTAAGTGATTGGTGAACTAAACGTAGAGCTTCATAATGTCGTGCGTTTGATACTATGGTGCTTTCTGCTTTCAGATTTCCGCCAATCACTTCATCTGCCAGCCTTTGCTTCAATATCTCTACGTTTTTTCTGTTATCCGCTGAAATGTATAAAACGTTTATGTTAGAGAACTTTTCAGCAAGTTCTTCATCTGTGCTTAAATCAATTTTGTTTCCAACCAATAAATAATGAATGTCTTTCTCCTTCAGTTCGTGTAGGATGATCTTTAGCTCTTCTGAAGATATTTCGTTCACATCAAAAAGATAAATAACAATATCGGCTTGACTCATTTTTTCGAGGCTTCTTTTAATACCGATATTTTCTATTACATCATGAGTATGATGCCGGATACCTGCTGTGTCTATGAGGCGGAATAATATGCCATCAATGTTAAGTACTTCTTCTATAGTATCACGGGTCGTTCCGGCTATTTCACTTACGATAGCCCGGTTTTCATTAAGCAGCGTATTTAATAGAGTAGACTTGCCTGCGTTTGGCTTTCCAATGATTGCTACCTGAACCCCATGTTTAATTACGTTGCCTAATGTAAAAGATGATAGCAGGTCAGCAGTTGTTTTTTCAGCTTCATTTATTATTTCATATAACCGTTTTCTATCCGCAAACTCTACATCTTCCTGGCTGAAGTCAAGCTCCAGTTCTATTAAAGCAGAAAAGCTTAATAACTGATCACGCAGATTTTTCAATATCGAAGAAAATCCGCCTCTTATGTTCTGTAAGGCATGTCTTCTGCTGGCTTCAGTATTACTTGATATTAAATCCGCGACTGCCTCAGCCTGGGTAAGATCAAGCTTTCCATTTAAAAATGCTCTTTGCGTAAATTCACCCGGTTTGGCTAACCTGGCCCCTTCAGCAGTTATTGCACTGATTATTTTTTCTAACACAAAAGGCGATCCGTGAGATGATATCTCCACTACATTTTCACCCGTATATGAAGAAGGTGCTTTATATAAAGAAACAACAACCTGGTCTATAGGTAAACCTCTTTGTTGCAACATTCCAACATGTAAAGTGTGTGATGCTTTTGCTGTAAGATCCTTCGAAGGAAACAAATTATTAACAATGCCTATTGCATTTTCTCCGCTTACCCTTACTACACCTATAGCGCCAATACCTTGTGGTGTAGCCAGCGCTACTATAGTGTCATCCCATCCTGATAGTTTTCCCAACATTCTTTTTATACAATTGCATTTAAAAATCATCCTTTCAAATCGTAGTATTACAAAGGTCAATAACTTTTTAAGTAATACTACTTTCCTGGTTACTATCCCTGATTATACAAATACAACTCTAATTCATTTGTGTTTACCGGATTTAATTTAACAGCAAAAAATTGGTATAGCGATAAATGTTTTCTATATAAAAAAATCCTCCACGATGGGAGGACTTTTCTTACTTCTCTTTCTTTACCAATTACTCTTCAGCAACCTGGAAGGTCACAAACTGAATAGCCTGGTATATTACATTTCTTCCATTCTGAACAGCAGGTTCCCATTTAGGTCCTTTTTTTATAACTTTTACAGCTTCAGGGCCGCAACTTGGACACGTTTTCGGAACTTCAATTGATTGCACATTACTTATTGCCCCTGTTTTATCTACAATAAACTGAACTTTTACTGTATAGTTACCTGTAGGAGCTCCATCATTAGCCGCTACGTTGGCATCAAGATTTCTTTCAAGGTATCTTTTCCATCCTTCAGCACCGCCGGGAAACTTAGCTTCCTTTTCGACTTTTGTAAATACTTTATCGTAATCTTCTTCTACCTTTTTAGGAGCTTCTACAATCCCGGTACCTTTTG
>JAABUS010005445.1_pt1 | contig 16695 bp, 16 predicted proteins | sample 5560161 | NCBI WGS metagenome assembly JAABUS01 (sample SAMN10711885, study PRJNA513376) | rock metagenome | isolation source: Antarctica rocks | place: Antarctica: Victoria Land, Trio Nunatak nord | collected 2016-01-04
GGCTGGAGCGGGCTACCCGGCCCGTGCATCCGGTCACCGAACGGGTGCTCGCCGAACGGTGGGCGGCACTGCCTCCCGGGGTCAGGACGGAGCAGCAGATCCTCGGGCGTCATGCGGTGGGGTGCGAAGGCACGCACGGCGTCTTCCCGAAGTGTGACCTGACCTGCTCACCCTGCTATCACTCCAAGGACGCCAACAAGGTCCGCGTCGGCGGCACGCACACCGTCGCGCAGGTGGAGGCCCAGATGCGTCTCCTCGAACAGTCCCGAGGTCCGCGAGCGCACGCCCAGCTGATCGGCGGCGAGGTATCACTCCTCGACCCGGACGACCACGCGGCCGCCTTGGCGGCGATGCGCGCGCACGGTCGCGAGCCGATGTCGATGACCCACGGCGACTTCACCGCCGACTACTTACGCGCGGTTGCCCTCAACGAGACCGGGAAGCCCCGCTTCGGCCGGTTGTCGTTCGCAGCCCACTTCGACTCGCTGATGCGGGGTCGCACCGGGATTCCCCGGCCCAGAACCGAGGTCGAGCTGAACCCGTTCCGGGCCCGGTTCGTAGAGATGTTCCGCGACCTGCGTCGCGACCACGGCGTGCGTTCCTACCTCGCGCACAACATGACGGTCACCCCGGCAAATCTCGACCAGCTGGAGGACGTGGTGGCAGACGTGAGCGCCATGGGGTTCTCCATGCTGTCCTTCCAGCCAGCCGCCCATGTGGGTGACGAAAGACGATGGACGGGAGGTGACTACAGCACGGTCGGCATCGACGACGTCTGGGAACGGCTCGAGGCCGGCCTCGGCCAGCGCGTCGCCTGGCAGGCGTTGCACTTCGGCGACCCTCGCTGCAACCGAACCGCTTTCGGCATCCGCGTCGACGGCCGCTGGGTGCCGATGTTCGACCCCGAGTCCGAGGCCGACCTGGTCGCGAGGAACCGTGCTCTCGCTCACTTCGGTGGTGTGAACTTCGGCGGCACGCCGCCTCTTGTGCTGGCGGTGAGGGTGGGGCGCGTTCTCGTTCGGCATCCCGGCGACCTGCGGGTCGCCTCGGCATGGGTACGCCGGCTGGTCGGGCGGTCCGGCGGAGTCCGACACGTTGGGTCCTCCTGGCGTCGGGGGGGCGTCGCACCGATGACGTACGTGGTGCACAACTTCATGGACGCCGCAGACGTCGCTCCAGCGTGGCGGCTGATGCAGGCCGGCCGGGTCGCGAATGATCCGGCCGTCCGAGCCACTCAGGAGCGGCTGTCGGCATGCACCTACGCTATGGCGCACCCCGAGACCGGCCAGCTCGTCCCCGCATGCGTTCAACATTCGGTCCTCGACCCGGGCGAGGACGAGCAGCTACGTCGACTCCTCCCGCTCACGGTCGTCGGATCGCGACCGCGGGACACCTCGTAGTCGTCCGCGCGACCCGACGGTCCGGCGCCAGAGGGGGAGCGTTGCTGCCCGTGCTGCTTCGACCTGAGGCTACGGTGACTTCATGCCGAGCGAAGGTGAGGATCAGCTGCTCCCCAGTATCGAACACCCCGCCAGTCCGGACGGCCCCCGACGCCCAGGCCTGCTGATCTTCGACGTCAACGAGACACTCTCGGACATGTCGCCCATGGCGGCACGCTTCGAGGACGTCGGCGCCCCGACCCACCTGGCAACCACCTGGTTCGCCGGGCTGCTCCGCGACGGCTTCGCCCTCACCGCTGCCGAGGCCAGCGACTCCTTCGCCCACATCGCGGCCGAGTCACTGAGGGTGGGCCTCCACGACCAGCCACTGAACCGCGCAGCCGAGGAGGCTGTCTCCTACATTATGGACGGGTTCGCTGGACTTCCCGTGCATGCCGACGTGCCTGATGGGATCAGCGCACTCGATGGTCTCGGGATCCGGCTAGTGACCCTCAGCAACGGGTCGGCCGCCGTCGCCGAGGCACTGTTCGATCGCGCCGGCATCCGCGCGCACTTCGAGCGCCTGCTGACGGTGGAAGACGCCGGCCGCTGGAAACCAGCTCCCGAAGCCTATGCGTATGCAGTGCAGCAGTGTGGTGTGGACCCGGGGGACGCGATGCTGGTCGCGGTCCACCCCTGGGACATCGACGGCGCATCCCGGGCAGGACTCGCCACTGCCTGGCTCAACCGGACCGGTGGACCCTATCCGGAGTACTTCAAGGCCCCTGACCTCCGGGCCGCGTCCTTGACCGGCCTCGCCGACCAGCTGCACTGAGCTGATTACGCAGCCCCCGGCAGTGCCCGGTGTCCGCGTCGGCGAATCCGCGTCCGACCCTTCGGCGCGGCGGCGTTCCGTCGCAGGCGACTGCCGAAGACAGAGTGACGCATGAGAGGCGCTCACGATGCTGGCGCCAGGTGGTCGACCGTAAGGAATCGGTGATATGGCATGGGGCCCGCCCGGCGAGCCGAGCCGTAGAGTGGGATGAGCGGGGACACTCCGCAACCGGATCCTTGGAGGGAGTTCGATGGCAGCGAGCCCGAGGCGCCTGCTGACCTGGCTGCTGGCCCCCTCGGTCGAGGAGGGCCCGCGCAGCCACGCCTTCGCCGCAGTCGGTCTGCGCCTGGTGGCCGGACTGCTCTGGCTGTACAACGTGTCGTGGAAGCATGCCCCTGACTTCGGCCAAGACGACGGTACGGCGCTGTATCGCTTCACCCAGGGCGCGGTCGACCATCCGGTGTTCCCGCCGTACAGCTGGCTGGTCGAGCACGTGATCTTGCCGAACTTCCTGCCGTTCGCCTGGGGGGTGCTGGTCGTGGAGACCCTGCTGGGCGTGCTGCTGCTCAGTGGTGCGTTCGTCCGGATCGCGGCGGCACTCGGCGTCGCTCAGTCGCTGGCGATTGGGCTCTCGGTGGCCCTCACTCCCGGGGAGTGGCCGTGGGCCTACGCGATGATGGTCGCGATCCATGTGGTGCTGTTGTTCAGTGCCTCCGGCCGGTTCCTCTCCGTCGACGCGGTCCGTGCCGGAAAGCAGGACGGACGCGTGCTGGCCTGGATGTGGGGTGTGATCGGGGTAGTCGCCGGGGTGGTCGAGGTGGCCCGTTCCGCGACGGATCCGATCGCGGCCTCCGGGCCCTCCTTGGTGGCAGGGGACTTCGAGATCGGGATCGGGAACTACAACCTGCTCGGCGGCCTGGTGTTGGTGGTGCTGGGCGGTCTCCTGGTGCTCTGGGCCCGTACGCGCTCGTCACAGGCCGCCTTCGCTGCCGCAGCGGTGGCTGCTCTGGCCGGTCTTTCACTGCATGCGCAGCTGGGCTTCAGCGACCCAGCCCTGGGTGGTTCACCGACGTCTGCATCCCTGTTCTTCACCCTCGCCGTAGTGGCGGCGGGCCTCGGGTTCGCCAGCCGCGAGTCGCATCTTTCCGAGCGAGTTCCCGCGCGCGTGGTCCGCTCATGATGGACTCAGGCGCAGGGAAACCACTGTGCGGCTGAGTCGGCGTCGGCACGGAGGCGGACGAACTGCCGGCGTACGTCTTCGATGGCCCCGCCCAACGGGAAGATCTTCCTGGTGACCAGATGGTCGTCGTGGCCCGCGCTGACCGGATGCCAGTAGACGCCGTCCGCGGTCACCGTCACCTCGGGAATCAGGGACTCCCGGGTCAGCTCGATCCCCTCCGTGGCGAAGCCACGGTGTGCCAACGTCCGGATCACCTGATCGCCTGGTTCGATGCCCAGGCCATCCAGGAACTCGTGGAACGGCCCCAGCTCACGGGTCCTCTCCATTGGCAGGGTTGCGGCCACTCGGACCCGGAACCCTTCAGCCCGTGCGATCTGGATGCCAGACACCGCCTTCGCCCACGACCCCTTGCCGCGGTGTCCGTCGTGCAGGTCGGCGGTCGCGGAGTCCAGGCTGATCTGGAGGGCGAGCCGGGATCGGTCCATCCGGCGCAGCGCCTCGAGCCGACGCCCGCGGAAGAGCATCCCGTTGGTCAGCAGCGTCGTCGGGAGCTGGACGGTGCAGGCTTGCACGACCTCGTCGATGTCGGTCAGCAGAAACGGCTCACCGCCGGTGAGGATGAGCTCGGACACGCCCGCGTCGACCGCCTCGGCGGCGAGCCGGCGTACGCGGTCCAGCCCGAGGCCGTTCCGGTCGGCCTGCGGCGAAGAGCGTGCACAACAGTAGTCACAGGCCAGGTTGCAGTCGAAGTTGGTGTAGATCCACAGCCGGGTACCGGGGACCTGGTTCGGATCGAGCTCGGCCAGGTGGTCCACGCTCGGACCGCGGCGCACCACGACGGACCCGTCGGTGATCTCCACGAGCTCGTTGCCGGTGCGGGCGCACCAGGCTGCCACCGCGCGCCGGGCGGTCTCGGTGTCGCCATCGGGTATCGGCACCGACACCGTGTCGTGCCGAGCCACGGCGCCGACCCGCTCAACCAGGTCGAGGACGAGACCGTGGTTCACCATCGTGGCGCGATGTCCTGCTCGGCCACTGCGGCGAAGAGCGAGTCGTAGCCCTCGAGCCGTGGCTGGACCCACTGGCGCAGACCCTCCATCTCCAGGATCGTGCGGTGATCGGGGTTGTCCCAGTCCATCGCCATCAACCGCTCGACCCACGGTCCGGTCCGCTCCTCGGGCAGATCCGGAAGGGCGGTGAAGTTGCAGTGGCTGTAGCGGGGCGACTCCCAGAAGACCTCGAACGCACCGGGCATCAGCTCCTCGCGGCCGATGGCTTCCCAGGTGTTGATGCCAATGGCCGCGGCGTCGGCCCGGTCTTCGAGCACCGCGCGCAGCGCGTCCAGCTCGCTACGCCCGGTGTCGCCGTGCTTGCCGACGTCACTGTTGATCCGCAGCAGCTCCACACTGTCGGCGCCCGGGCCGTCGTGGTTGAGGTAGTACACCGGAAGGATGGCGGCTTGGGCGGAGTCCTTCGAACCCAGCGCCAGGCGTCGCTGCCGAAGCGCGTCCAGGCCATCGAGCTTGGTTCCGGAGCGGGCGACGAACACGGTTTGGAAGGCCGCGTCGGTGTCGCGCATGGCCAGAGCCCGGCACTCGCCCCCGGTCTGCGCCACGGTTCGGACCCAGGCCAGGTTGGTGTTCCACGCGATGTCCACGGTGCCCGCGAGCAACGCATCCACCTGCCGGCCGTAGTTGGAGAACAGCACGAAGTCCATCTCGGTGTCGGTATCGGCGAAGTAGTCGCGGATTCCCTCCCAGATCGTCACCACGTTGGGGGTGTAGGCCACCGCCCCGACGAGCAAGGGTCGGTTCATGGTCATCGCCTTTCAGAACAGTGGCTGGCCGGTGACGGCCTTGCCGTAGAAGTCGTAGAGCACGTCGGCGGTGGGGGCCATCACCGAACCCGCCCGGGCGTCACGGAAGAAGCGGTCGATCTGGAGGTGCGCGGAGAACGCCGCACCCCCGCACACCCGCATCGCCGCGTCGGTGATCCGCAGCGCGGCATCGTTGGCGGCGGCCTTGACCCCCAGCACGTGCAGCATCGTGTCGTCGGCAGGCGCGGCGAGCCGATCGGCGGCCTGTTCCAGATATGCCTGCGTGGTCTCCAGGTCCAGAGACATCTTCGCCAGCTGGGCGCGGATCGTGGGCAGGTCGGCGAGGCTCTGGCCGACATGCTCAAGCCGGGCCCCGCCGGTGTGCTTCACCGCGGCGACGACCGCGGCGCGGCTGAGCCCCAGCGACACCGAGGCGTTGCCGAGATTGAACCACGGGAGCACCGTGCCCATCATGGTGTCGAACCCGCTACCTGCGGGCCCGATGCGGTAGTCCTCGGGAACTTCTGTGTCGAACCGCATCGGGTTGGAGGCGTTGCCGCGCAGACCCATCCCACGCCAGTCACCGGTGACCGCGACCCCGTCGGCGTCGGCCGGAATGGCGAAGAGGTCGATGGTGTCGGCACCAGCAGTCAAGGTGGACACGACGTACACGTCGGCCTCGCCTGCCGAGGTCACCCAGCTCTTCGGAGCGTTCAAGCGGATGCCCGCGCCGTTGCGATCGGACTTCGACATCGGCGCCCAGAAGTGTGAGCGGGATCCGGCCTCGGAGAACGCCAAGGTGGCAAGGGCCTGGCCACTCGCGAGCCGGGAGAGCAGGTCGGGCTGCCCCGTCGGAGGGGCGGCGGCCACGGTCATGGCCCCGCTGACGTGCATGAGGTAGATCATCGCGGTCGACCCGCACGCGCCGGCCACCGCGCTGACGGCGTGGGCGAAGTCGTGCGGACCGCCCCCTAGCCCGCCAACCTCGACCGGCATCGTGATCCCTAGCAGACCCGACTGCCGCAGCGCCTGGATCGACTCGCTAGGGAACCTGCCCTTGGCGTCGACCTCGGCGGCGGTGTCGATGGCGATGCTCAGCACTGGTTCGAGCCTGTGTGTCAGATCCACGCGGCGATCCCTTCGGTGGCGGAGGCTGGGTCCCAATCCTAAGGGGCTTCGCGGGCTCCGAGATCTTACCGTGTGAGAACGGTCGCGACCGGAAGGCCGCGGTGGTCAGGCTGGCAAGTTCGCCCTCCGGGCGTTCCGTCTCAACAGCCGGCGATGCCGAGGGCCGCGGCCTGCCACACCGGAGGCCACGACCCGGCGTACAGTCGGGGTCACCACGGTCTCAAACGGTTCCGTCACCCCTGCCCAGGGCGCCGCCGTTCACCCGGGCCAGGGGTCTCAGGCAGCTCTCGTCCGTCGTCCGATGACGAAGACGTCGCCTCTGGCTCGCGCCGACCCAACCACCAGGTCGAGGACGAGCAGGAGGGCCAGCGCGATCGGGAAGCCTCCGGCGCCGGCCCCACTCGCGAGAGCCCGACCGTGTCAGCGCGACGCCGACAGCAGCCGTCCCCTCCACCCCCTGCCGAGCGCATACGCCAGGAACTGCTCAGTCGCGTTGAAGGTGACGTGGTCGTGACCTTTGGCAGGCCCGCGAGCCTGAGCGACCCAGGCGAAGGGGGTTGATGCCTGCGAGCGCTTCCCCGATGCGTCGTACGACGAGCAGCGGACCGCCGCGGAGACCGCGGTCCGACAGGTGGACCACCGGGCTCATTGCCGGTCCGGGCACCGGTAAGACAACCACCGTCGCCAGCCAGCCATGCTCGCGGAGCAGGCAGAGATCGCCTGAGATCGCCGGCCCCGGAAAGCGCTTTGTCGAGCCCGACAGCGTCGCGCACGCCGCTGCTGAGCCCACCGTCCTCAAAGGTCGCACCAGGTCGTTGCTACGGGTCGTCGCAGCCGGGGCCGTCATCGGCATCCTCGGCGGGTTGATCGGGCTCGGCGGGGCGGAGTTCCGTCTTCCGTTGCTCATCAGGGTCTTCGGGTTCGTTGCCCTCCAGGACGTCATCCTCAACAAGGCGCTCAGCCTGGTCGTCGTGATCACTGCGCTCCCAGCACGGCTCCTCGGCGTGCCGTACAGCGACGTGTCCGACCACTGAGGCGTCATCGTGACCTCCTTGCTGGCAGTCGGCTCGGTTGCAGGGATCGTCGTCGGTGGACTCTTCCTCAACGTGGTTCCCAGCGCGGTGCTCATCCCCTTCCTCGCCGCCATGCTCCTGCTCTCCTCGGCCAGGCTTTGACAACACGAGTAAACGGCGGCGACCCAGACCGCGAGCCCCCGACGCAAGGCCGAACATCTCGTGCGGAGACCGGTCGCCAGATTCGATCTCGCCAGCCGCGAGCCTCATCGCGGTGCCCGGCAGCCGTCGTCGCAGAGGTTGAGAGGCTGAGGGGTGGCAAGGGGCTGTCCGTAACTCACCTACCCTTCTGGACGTGATGAACGTCCGCGACCGCAGTCGCTTCCACGCTTGGTTCTTCCAAGCCGCGCAGCAACCCGACCCGGGCGGGTTCTACGAGAGCGAGTCCGCGGCAAAGAGCCACCAGCACGTGAAGCCGTGGTGGAAGGTCATGTGTCTGACCGGTGTGGACTACTTCTCCACCCTCGGCTACCAGCCCGGTATCGCCGCCCTCGCAGCGGGTGCGCTGGCCCCCGTCGCCACCCTCGTGCTCGTCCTGGTGACCTTGTTCGGGGCGTTGCCGATGTACCGCCGGGTCGCAGCAGAGAGCCCCCACGGTGACGGCAGCTTGTCGATGTTGGAACGGCTGCTGTCGTACTGGCCCAGCAAGCTCCTCGTCCTCGCCCTGATCGGGTTCGTCGCCACCGGGTTCATCATCACCATCACCCTCTCGGCAGCGGACGCGAGCGCTCACCTGGTCGAGAACCCGTTCCTGACCGACGCACTGCACGGTCGCGAGGTCGTCATCACCCTTGTGCTGGTGGCCGCGTTGGCTACGGTGTTCCTCAAGGGTTTCGGTGAAGCCATCGGTATCGCCGTCCTCCTCGTGGTCGTCTATATCGGCTTGAGTGCTGTTGTGGTCGTCGACGGGTTCATCCGCGTGCTCGCGAACCCCTCCACGTTCTCGGACTGGACCTCAGCGGTCACCGATGCGCATGCCTCGCCGCTGGCCATCTTCGGAGCTTCGCTCCTCGTCTTCCCGGCGTTGGCGCTCGGCCTGTCCGGATTCGAGACCGGTGTCGTGGTGATGCCGCTGGTCAAGGGCGACGCCTCCGACACCCCCACGGAGCCCCGGGGTCGCATCCGCAACACCCGCAAGCTGCTGACCACAGCTGCGCTGATCATGAGCGTCATGTTGATGGGCTCCGCGATCGTCACCACGGTGCTGATCCCGGCAGCGGAGTTCGAACAGGGCGGCGAAGCCAATGGCAGGGCGCTGGCCTATCTGGCCCACGAGTTCCTCGGCGATGGTTTCGGCACCGTCTACGACATAGCCACCATCGGCATTCTCTGGTTCGCTGGTGCCTCTGCCATGGCGGGGCTGCTCAACATCGTGCCCCGGTACCTGCCCCGGTACGGGATGGCACCGGACTGGGCCCGCGCAACCCGGCCCCTGGTGCTCGTCTTCACCGTCCTCGCTGCAGTGGTCACCATCGCCTTCAAGGCAGACGTCGACGCCCAGGCCGGGGCCTACGCCACTGGCGTGCTCGCCCTGATGACCTCCGCGGCCGTCGCCGTCACCCTGACCGAATGGCGTCGAGGACACCGCAACACCGGAGCCTTCTTCGGGATCGTCGCGGCCGTGTTCGTCTACACGATCTCGGTGACCATCCTCGACCGCCCCGAAGGACTCCTCATCGCACTGCTCTTCATAGCGATGATCCTGATCCTGTCCGTGGTCTCCCGGATCACCCGAAGCACCGAGCTACGCGTCCAAAAGGTCACCTTCGACGCCGCAGCCGAGGAACTTCTCGACGAGGTGCTCGTCGTGAACGCGCCGGTGCGGTTCATCGCGAACAAGGTGCAAGCCGGAGACGACGCCGAGTACATCGAGAAGTCCCTCGATGTACGCATGGACAACCACCTCGACGCGGCCGAGTCAGCAGTCTTCTTGGAGGTGGCCGTCACCGACGCAAGCGAGTTCTCCACCCACGTAGAAGTCACCGCAGCCCGTATCGGTACCCACCGGGTCCTCAGGGCCACCGGTCCCAGCGCCCCGAACGTCCTCGCCGCGGTCCTCCTGGCAGTGAGCGACAAGGATGACATGCCCTCCCACATCTACTTCGAGTGGAGCGAGCGGGCACCCGGACAGAACGCGCTGCGGTTCCTGTTCGCCGGTGAGGGCGACGTGCCTCCGCTGACCCACGAGATCCTGCGCCGTGCCGAGCCCGACCCCGAGAAGCGCCCGATGGTGCACGTCGGCGGCTGACCCGGGCTCCAGTGAACCGATAGAACGGGCGGTCGACCCAACGGACCAGAAGGACACACCAAGCCGGTGCGCAACGATCCGAGTCTTACGTCGTTAGGGCGACGCGATGCTCGGAACCTTCGGCCGACATGCGGGCGGGGCTCGGCCTGCCTGCCTGCCTGAGCTCGCGGTCGCCTCGCCGCTGCCCATACCTTCGCGTCGCAGTGGGATCCGTGGCCGCGAGCGCAGCCTCGCGCCAGCGGGGACGGATGACGCTTGCCGCCATCGAACACGCGCTAACTCCGGCCGAGGTGGAGGCGCGGGGCGACCGGTCGCCGGACGCTGGTGTTTGGTAGTCGCTGGCTCAGGCGAGCGGTTCCACGCGGTAGCTCTCGCCCTCTTGCACGATGCGTACGCCGGCGCCCTTCTCCATCGGCTTGATCAGCTGCCCGGTGAGCCCGAGGACGGCCGCCTCGTTGGTCGGGCTGTGGCCGCAGACCAACGCGGTACCCGATTCGGGCAGCCGCTCGAACACGCTTTGCAGCGCTGCGCCCAGGACACCGGCTTCCTCTTGCACGAAGTCACCGTCGAACTCCTGCATTCGAGCGAGGTCGCTGCTGTCGGCTCTCTCGTGAGCCTGCTTCCAGCGGTCTTCGTGCTCGGACCGCAGTCCTATCTCGTTCTGGATAGGGGAGTCGACACCCAACTCCTCCCGCCAAACCTCGAGCGTCTGCGTCGCCCGCTGAGCTCCAGTCGAGACGAACAAGTCGTACGGCGGGGACAACCGCTTTGCGATCACGCGGGCCTGGCGGACCCCGTCGTCGGTCAGCCGGTCACGGTCGTTGTCTGTGTGTCGGCGCAGTTCTATGGACTTCATGCCGACATCCTGACGGATCAGCCGCCCTGCCGCGCGATCGCGTCAGTGCGGACCGAACGCGGCGCGGTGCGCGTCGACGTAGCCCTGCACTCTGTCGCCCAGCTCCTGAACTCGCAGACCAGGAGGCGTGGGCGCCGCTGGGTGCTCGTCCGGCGACGTACTCAACAGATTCGATTTCGCCGCCATGACCCGGTCAGCGCGGGTCCTGACGAGTAGCCTCGACAAGCAGTGTGTGACGACCAAACATTCAGCGGAGGTGACTTGTGGGCGTCAGGCCGTCAGGCGAGCAGTTCGAGGTCCGGTCAGGCCTCCACGTGGCGACTGTGGTGGAGGTGGGCGGCGGCATCCGGGCATACGACGTCGATGGCCGGCCGGTGCTCCACCCGTACGACGTCGACGCGATGTGCGACGCGGCTCATGGGGCCGTGCTGGTCCCGTGGCCCAACCGCCTGGCCGACGGTAAGTACCAGTTCGAGGGCAACGACCTCCAGGTCGCGCTCACCGAACCGACGAAGTACAACGCCATCCACGGACTGCTGCGGTGGCGTCCATGGCGGGCCAAGGAGCGCCAACCAGATCGCGTCGTCATGACCACACGGCTGTTGCCGATGACGGGCTACCCGTTCGCGCTGGAGGTCGAGGTCGACTACTCCGTGGGCGACGACGGTCTGGTGGTCGCCACCACCGCCAGGAACATCGGGGACCAGGCCTGTCCTTACGGCTCTGGGCAGCACCCCTATCTGTCTCCCGGGGAGGGCGTCATCGACGACTGCCTGCTGACGATTCGAGCGGCGATGCGCATCGACACCGACCCGAGCCGCCAGCTGCCGACGGGGCGCGAAGCCGTCGAAGGCACCGACTTCGACTTCCGCGCAGGCACCCGGCTCGGTGACCGCAAGGTCGACCACGCCTTCACCGACCTCGAACGCGACGATGACGGACGTGCGTGGGTGCGGCTCCAAGGAGTCGACAACCGGACGGCCGAACTCTGGGGCGATGAGTCCTACCCGTTCCTCGAGCTGTTCACCGCTGACACGTTGGCGCCCGATCGAAGACGTCGCGGCCTTGGGGTCGAGCCGATGACCTGCCCGCCCAACGCGTTCAACAGCGGCGACGACCTGATCGTGCTGGAACCAGGGGAGTCCGTGCAGCACCGGTGGGGCGCGCGGCTGGTCTGACGCAGCGATGGTCTCGACAGGCTTGACCCCCGGAGACACCGACGCAGAAAGGCCCGGACCTCGCGGTCCGGGCCTCACCCTGCGGTGTTACGTCTTCTCAGACGGGGCGGACGTTCTCCGCCTGGGGACCCTTAGGGCCCTGGGTGGTGGTGAACTCCACGCGCTGACCATCGTCGAGGCTCTTGTAGCCTGACGAGTCGATGGCGGAGTAGTGGACGAATACGTCCGGGCCGTCGCCATCTTGCTCGATGAAGCCGAAGCCCTTTTCAGCGTTGAACCACTTGACGGTTCCCTGAGCCATGCGTGTTTCTCCTTACAGAGGTGCCGAACGAGGCAACACTGTGCCGCCTCGGGTTACGGCGAGACACTGTGGCTCTGGGATGAGTTCCCGTGAGCAATAGCGCCCGCTGTCAGAATCTGCGGGCGTCGCGTCAAACGAAAACCCCAGTACAACTGCAACCAGGAAAAACGTTACGGCTGCTGAGCGCTGCGGTCAACCCGGCTCGTCGGCAAATGAACAAAATCTCGCGGACCGCAAGCTCACTCGACCTTGGAGAGCAGCCCGCTCTGGCCGTCGAGTCGTTCGAGGTGGCGAAGCAGGGCGTCGCCCGGCACGGGCTCCTGGTACAGGTAGCCCTGCGCGAAGCCGACACCGACAGCGGATGCCATCGTGTGCTGCTCGGGCGTCTCCACGCCTTCGGCGACGCATCGAACTCCCAACTCGCTCGCCAAGATGGCGTGGGCCCGCAAGATCGCGGCTGCGGCTCGTTCGATGGGTGCGTGAGCGACGAAGCTGCGGTCTATCTTGATCTCCTGGATCGGCATGGACCGCAGATACGTCATCGACCCGAATCCGGTGCCAAAGTCGTCGACGCTGAAATTGATCCCCGCGTCGGTCAGCCGCCGCATCCCTGTCAAAGTCGCAGAGTTCGCGTCCAGGTAAGCGTGTTCGGTGATCTCGCACGTGAGGCGTTCGGCCGGCAGCGAGCTGTCGTCGAGGATCCGGTGCAGGGCCACCTCGAAGGCGTCGATCTCGACAAGTTGGCGAACGCAGACGTTGACCGACAAAAGTATCTTGTGACCTGCTGACTCCCAGGTCTTGGCCTGCTGACAAGCCTCGCGAAGAACCGCATACTCGATGGCCACGAGCAGCCCCAGTTCCTCAGCCGCGGCGAGGAACTCGTCCGGGTAGAGAAGCGTCGAGTCGTCGTCGCGCAGCCGCAACAGAGCCTCGACCGCGGTGACGCTGCCATCCTGCAGAGCGATGATCGGCTGGTAGTGCACGACCAGCCGGTCCCGGTCGAGCGCGGTACGAAGCACCTCTTCGATGTGCGCTCTGCGATCAGCGGATCGACGCAAGGACTCTTCGAACAGCGAGACACCGCCCTCGCCGTGTCGCTTGGACTGGTACATGGCCGAGTCGGCGTTATGCAGCAGTTCGCCGGTTGACGTGGTGTCGCCAGCGCCGCTGAAGGTAATGCCCACGCTTGCCGTGACGCGGAACTCATCGCCGTCCAGATGGATCGGTAATGACACCGCCCGCTCGACCCGCTCGGCGAACGCGACGGCTGTCGCTGCATCAGGCACCCGGTCCACCAGCACGATGAACTCGTCACCGCCCCAGCGCGCCACCGTGTCCTGCGCGCGGGTCACCTGGCACAGCCGACGCGCCACGGTATACAGCACCTGGTCACCGACGGCGTGGGAGTGGGCGTCGTTGACCCGCTTGAAGCCGTCGAGGTCCACGAAGAGCAAGGCGAGCGGCTCACGGTGCTCTTCCCGCCGCTGCACGGCGCAACTGAGGCGTTCCATGAGCAGCGACCGGTTGCCGACGCCGGTGACGGTGTCATGGGAGGCGAGATGCCGCAGCCGTCCGACAGCTTCGCGATGTTCGGTCACGTCGCGCAGCTGGAGCACTGCCCGTTCGCCGTCGCCGATCTGGGTCGCGGTCAGCTCTCCCCACACAACGGATCCGTCCGGGCGCAGGTACCGCTGCTCGACGCGGAGGCTTCGTCCGCCGGCCAGCTCGCGCCCTGGAACGGTCTCGAACTGCAGGTCGTCGGGATGTGTGAAGGGATCGAGGGTATTGCCCGTCAGCTCAGCTGCCGGTCGACCGAGGATCGAGCACATCGCCGCGTTGACCACCCGCATGCGTTGGTCTTCGTCGAGCAGCGCCATGCCCAGGGGGCTGGCATTGAAGACGCCTCGAAACAACCGCTCGGACTCCTCGGTCCTCGAATGCAGCGTCGCATGTTCGATCGCCAACGCCGCTGAGACCGCGAAGGCCTCCAACGCATCACGGGTCAACGGGTCGGGACGTCTCCCGTCACGCGGGATGTCGACCGACAAGATGCCGAGCATCGAACCGTCTGAGGCGTGCAGCGGCGCGAACAGTGCGTCCTTAGGGTGCCAGGCTTCTGGCTCATCGAGTACCACCATGTCGGGCACCCAGGAGAGCATCTCGGCTGCGTCGAAGTCGACCTTGGTGTGGTCGAGGAACCGGAGGCGCCCCCACGGCTGGCTCCCCTCGAGGATCTGGTGCCAGTTCTCCTTGCTTTCGATGTGTCCCAGCAACTGATCGCGGACCTCAGGCGGTCCCACGCAGGACACCACCTCGAGCGTCTCGCCAGCCCGCACGAGGTTGATCACGGCCACGTCGAACCCCAACGCGTTTACGATGGTCTGCGCCAACAGGTCCAGAGTCGCCTGCAGATCGAGCGGCATGCGCCCCGGGGCAGACGGCACCAAGGTCGTCATCTGCCAAGGCGATGCGGAGGTCCGGCGACGGTGACCGGGCTGGCCACGCGGGGTGGGGAGTCCTGGCCGTGCGCCAGGTTGACGCCAGGGGTCTCACAGCTGGTCGTCATGACACCCTTCTGATCAGTGGGCCCGCCGGCCGACACGGCCGAACCTAGCACGGCTCGCTGTCCGCCGACGCTCCCGTGATTTAGGTTGTGCAGATGAGTGCGGCCGACTGGGCACTGCTGGTCTCGACGTTCGTTGCGTCCTTCGTCGAATGCGTCGAGGCGCTCACAATCGTGCTGGCCATGGGCATCACCCGCGGGTGGCGGTGTGCCGTAGCCGGCACCGTCACCGCGCTGATCGCGCTGGTGATCGTCACGATCGCGGCTGGTTCGGCGCTGGTGACGTGGCTGTCACCAGCGGCATTGCAGATGGCCGTCGGATCATTGATGCTGATCTTCGGACTGCAGTGGCTGCGCAAGGCCGTCCTCCGCTCCGCCGGGGTCAAGCCGTTGCACGACGAGGAGGCCGAGTACGCCGAGCAGACCCGCTCCGGGCAGCGAGCCCGAGGCGGCACGATCTTGGGTCTCGACGCGTTCGGATATGTCGTGTCCTTGAAAGCCGTCTTCCTCGAAGGCGTCGAAGTGACGTTCATCGTGGTCACCTTCGGCCTGAACGCGGGCAACCTGCCGTTGGCGGCGGCTGGTGGCGGGGCTGCCGCGGTGGTCGTTCTCCTCATCGGAACCGTGCTGCACCGGCCACTTGCCGCCGTACCGGAGAACACCTTGAAGTACGTCGTGGGGCTCCTGCTCGTGACGTTCGGCACCTTCTGGTCCCTGGAGGGGCTGGGCGTGTTCACGGACTCGGGCAGCAGCCTGGAGTGGCCAGGCGGCGACTGGGCACTGCTGGCGCTTCTCGGCTGTTGGGTGCTCTGGTCCCGGGTGCTGATCGAGTGGGTGCGGCAACGCGCCCGCACCGATGACCAGCCAAGGGTTGCGGTGTGAAAGCGCTTCGCGCCCTGTGGGGAGTGATAGTCGACCTCGTCATCGGTGACGACCCCAAGATCGCCGTCGCGGTGGTGCTGGCGTTGTCCGTCGCGGCAGCAGTCGTGATGAGTGGCGAGGCGCCGACAGGTCTCGTCATGGTGGGTGGCGCCGTCTTGGTGGGCGCGGCTTTCACGGCGAGCCTGCACCTGGACACTCGACACCTGAACGGGCGCCGTAGTGATGAGTGAGCGGCGCCGCAGAGGAGAGCCGCTGACGCCGCACGTGTCGGTGCACGTCCGGGAGGGCGCCATCCGGCTCGGTCAGTTCCTCAAGTTCGCCGATGCCATCGGCTCAGGCAGCGACGCCAAGGCGCTGCTGGCAGCGGAGGCGGTGACAGTCAACGGGCAGGTGGAGTCCCGGCGAGGTCGTCAGCTCCAGCCCGGCGATGTGGTGGCTGTCGGCTCGAAGTCGTACCTGGTTTCGATGGGTCAGGTCCCGAGCGCGAACCGCTCCAGCGGCTCATAGTGAGGGCCGGCGCCTTCTCGGCCCCGCAGCCGTGACTCGAAGAGCGCCATCTCCGTAGCCGTCCAGCGGGGACCGACATAGGATCCCAGCTCCGCCACCAGGTTGGTGAGATCGGTGCGTGCTCTGGTTCGGGCGAGCGTCACGTGCGGCTCTTGTTGGTAGCCTGCCAACCGCCTCCAAGCCTCGAGATCCCCCGAGAGGCCGGTCCACAGCACCCGGGCCATCCACGGGCGCGGGAATGTCCCGGCGCCCTGCAGTCGCAGATCGAGAGCGGGGCAGCGCGCGGCTCGTACCTCCCAGCGTCGCAGCTGCCGCTCCACTTCGTGACGGCCGCACTCGCCCAAGAACTCCAAGGTGAGATGCCGGCCTGACGGATGCACCCAGCGCAACTGGGGATGCGCGGTCCGGACGCCGTCGATGTGCTCGTCCAGATGCGACGACACCTGGGTCGGCAGCAACAGAGCCGCGAAGATGCGCGCCATCTGGGTGAGCCTGGGGGAGCGGACGTGATCGCAGCTAGGACTGCGAGTTGGACACGTACGACGACAACTGGTCGCGCTCGAACTCCAGCTCTCCGATGCGTGAATTCACCACGTCGCCGATCGACACGATGCCCTGCAGGCTCGCGTCGACCACCACCGGCACATGCCGGACCCGGTGCTCGCTCATCAGCCGCATCAGGCCGTGGACCGACTCCTCGGGCCCGACGGTGTGCACCGGGGTCGTCATGATCTGGGAGATCGGGGCGT
>JAABUS010005447.1_pt1 | contig 16682 bp, 13 predicted proteins | sample 5560161 | NCBI WGS metagenome assembly JAABUS01 (sample SAMN10711885, study PRJNA513376) | rock metagenome | isolation source: Antarctica rocks | place: Antarctica: Victoria Land, Trio Nunatak nord | collected 2016-01-04
CTTGAGCGTCAGAAGTCCGCCGGCGAGCAGGGCGATCCGGCCGCCCATCTGTTCCATATTGGTGCCTGCTGCGTGAACGATGCCGATGCAGAGCTGGTCGGCGACCTCCAATGCGGTGGTGAGGAGCGCGAGGGCCACGAACGATCCGAGGATCGATTTCGCTAACCCCAGTGCCGCACGGGACAGCGCGGCAGGTTCTCGCCTGATCATGCCGCCGATGACTTGGAGCATGAAGAAGCCGAGCATGACGAAGACGGCGACGCCGAAGAGGATGTTGTAGACCTTCGTGTACTGGCTGCTGGTGACATCGACCATCGTGGTCGAGTCGAAGACCTTCCACACCGCCTCGAACATCCACCCAGCAGCCTGACCCATCCCCTGGGCGAGCCAGTCGAAGGGGGCCGACACCAGTGCGCCGGCGGCGTCGCCCGCGACGTCGCAGACTCCAGAAATGACGGGTACGTCGCAAACATCGACCATCGTCTTCTCCTCGCGCTAGCGGTTGTCAGACCGACTGGCCGACGTTCCAGAAGAAGTTGACGAGAGCGACGGAGGCGCCGGTGATGATGGCCGCACCCACCCCGACCAGAACGCCAACCTTGCCGCGACCTGCCAGGTGTGGGTTGGACGAGTTCGCGCCGAGGGCCCACACGATCGCGGAGATGATCAAGGCGAGAACGGCGAGGATGAGCCCGATCGTCATGGACGCGCCGACGATGCTGCGCAACTGGCCGATGCCAGGGAGGCCGTTGGAGTTGGGACCGATCGTGATGTCCTGCGGGAGCAGGGACGAGATCGTCGTGGGTAGACCAAGGTGGATCACGATTCCTCCTGAGTGAGCGGCATGGTTGCCTCGTCGCTCAGGTGTTCGCATCGATCCGATCACCCGCCGCGACCGATGGCCGTGGGTATCGCTCATCCCCGCGACGGCTCCACTGCGACCTGCTTGGATAGCTCGCAGCGCAGGTCTGCGGTAGAGAAGCCGTGGTCGGCGACGTCGGCTCCACCGGGAACGGTGATTGAGGGGTGACACATGTCGTCTTGGGTGCGGCGATATCGAGCCGGTGAAGAAGCTGCCGGTACTCGAAGACCGCATCGAGATCTGCCGGCCGGCAATGGCGGCCGTGAAGTGCCGCGGAGCCCCGCTCTACGTGGGATCAACCTAAATCACAGGGTCGCGCCCAAGTCGAGAAGCCAGTTTGCCCACGCCAGCGCGCCGCCGGTGAGGGCGGCCCCGCCAAGCGCGACGAAGAGTCCGGTCTTGGCCTTGCTCGCGGTCTGCCAACTGCCTTGCGCAGAGCCGAGGGCCCAGGCCGCCGCGCAGATGACGACCATCAGAACTGCGGTGATCAGACCGTACGTCAGTAGTGCGCCGACGATGGCGCGGAGCTGGCTGGAGCCGCCGACCGCACCAAAGTCCGGGCCTACGGATGCGGCGATGAGGCTAACCATGCTCATGAGGTGTGCAGGTCAAGCCGCCCCGAGGAACCTGCCGAGTGTTCAGTCGTTGCCCGGAGCGTTCGCCAGTTCGGCCAACGCCGACTCAGCACGCTGACGGACAGAGTCCAGTCGGTCACGCTGGTCGGATCGACCTGCGCGAGCGCCGCGAATCTCGTTCGCCAGTGCGTCGATGCGCTGGAACTCAGGTTTGAAGATCTCGTCCAAGCTGGCTCCGACCATGCGGAGGGCGTCAGCCACGATGTCTTCTGCCTGCGCAAGGATCTCTTGGGTGATGCTGCGGCGGCGTTCCGCGCGTGCTTGCTCAGCCTTTACTGCTGCTCGCTCATCTGCGAAGACGCCGTAAGCCTCCATCCCGACGGCAATGAACGCCCCGCCTACTTTGGCGAACTTTCCGATTCTGTCCGCCGCTCGGACCGCCTCCCAGGGCTTGAATTTCTTGCCGAATGCGTGGCCTACCTTGAGCACGACTTGGTGCCCGTTGCTGCCCGCCGCTGCCTTCACGCCGTCGCCGGCGCCCCAGACCTTATGGAACTGCTTGAGGTACTTGGAGAGGTCGCCCGCCCAACTAGGGGGCGCCGGGCGGGGAGCGCTATCTGGTCGGACTTCTACTTGCCCTGCTTGGAAGCCGCCTGCGTCTGGCTCGCCGAGTTGGAGCGAGATTCGGCCGTGGGGAGTGGCTTCGATCTCCAAGACTTCAGAGGCGAGGTCATCGAATTGGACTTCGAGCACCTGTCGCACGGCATCCTCAAACCGATCCAGCGCCGTGCGGAGACTCTCATTTAGGGCTGCTATGTGCGCGTCAAGCGCAGTGTCCGCGGGGGCTCCAGATCCGCTCTGCTCGTCACGCTCGATACTGTCGGCGAACTGAGTGGCGGCGCGCACCGCGTTCGTTCGGAACTGGACCGCACGGGCTTCCAGCAGACTGTTTAGATGGATTCGCTTCTTGGAGAGCGCTGAACGTTGTCTGGCCAGGACAGTGAGCGCAGCCTGTTCTTTGGGGTCCTCTGCGAGGGCGGCCGACGTTTCGAGGGAGAGCGCAATAAGGAGTTGCAACGGCTGACTCAGCCTCCCCAGGTCTCCCTGTTGTCTGGCAAAGCGGCTGATGAGGCTCGTGACGTCCGCCAACCCAGATGCTTCGATGAAGGTTGCTGAGTCGGCAGGATCGGAGTCCGCCAGGTCAAGACCGTCGAGGTAGTACTGAGCGTCGCACTCCACCGACGGAACCTGATCGAACGGGCCGAGCGCTTCCTTGATCGCTGCATCCCGCACGCCCGGGGCTGCCTCCATCGTGCCTGCCTTGGTGATCACGATGAGGGTTTGTCGAGCCTGCCGAGGCGTCCCAGTACATCCCGGAGGTGGGCGGCGAGAACGTCGTCGAAAAGCTCAACAGTCGCCGCGAAGAGCACGAGGTCTGCTGATTGGAGTGCCCGCTCGGCCCGCTCGTTGTGGTGCGGTCGTCCCGCATGGACGCCAGGGGTGTCGACCAGTTGGACGTCGCCGTCCCAGTCGTACTCGGCTACCTCGTCGGTGGTGACACCCGATCCGATGGCGACGCTGAAGGCTCGGTCGGTGAGGGCCTCGATGAGCGTCGACTTCCCACTGCTGTATTGCCCGGTGAAGACCAGCAGCGGCGTCGAGTGGGCCTCGACGGAGAGGCGATCGAGCAGGGGTTGAGCAACCGAAGGATCGAGTGCGCCGAGGATGTCGCGAAGCTCCTCGCCCAGTTCCCTCGCGGCTGCGGAGGACACTTTGAAAAGGTTCACTGTCATGCGTTGTGGGTCCTTCTGGTCGTCTCGATGTGGATGTGCTTGCCGATGTGGGCTGCCAACGCACCCGCCCAAGTCTCGGTGATCTCGGCGGGAATGTCCGCGTCAGTGCGGAGGGTGGCCGACGTTGAGTCGGCCCTCAAGAGGCTCACGGAGGCGTCAACGAGGCTGAGGGCGTACGAAAGAGCGCTTGCTGCGTCGCCGCCAGCGAACGGTGCCTTTCCGCCCGACAGCCTTTCTCCAAGGTCTGGCGGGTAGAGCCAAGCCTCCCAGAACGCGGAATTTCCGAACTCGGCGAGGATGCCGACACCTGGCACACGTGTCGCCCTCTTCACGGAACGAGCCAGCCGCTCCCGGCCCGCGATCCGCAATAGGGCCGACGTCGTTTCTCTGTCGAGTTCTCGAATCAACGCACGCAGATTCTCGCTGTGCTGAGTCCACTGGCATGAAAGTTGATCGAGGGATGCAGAGCGCTCGTCACTTCGAGCGCGCTCACTGGCGAGGCCGTCGCGGAGTGCGTCGAGCTGTGCAGCTACGGCCTGCGCGTATTCGTGGGTCAAGTCGTCGAGAATTGGCCCGACTTGCTTCGCGACCGCAGTACGTCGCTTCTGCAATACACCGTCTTTGCCTAAGAAGACTCGGTCGACGAGGCCCTTCAGGGGCTTGAGTGCCACGCCGACACCAAGACCGACGAGTCCGCCGACCACCCCGGTGATGACTGCTGCTGGACCGCCAGCGGCACCTATCGCCACTCCAATGGCTGCACCCGCCTGAAGTCCAGCCCACCCTCCGGCGATGGCTCCACCTATGCCAATCCCCACACGTAGTAGCCGGTTCCCCCACACCTCATCGAACTCGCGTAGGCCGCTCAGCGCGAAAGCGTCTGAAGAGACACTCGCCCATTCAGCGTCGGTGTCGGCGATCGTCGATTCAACCTCAGCTGCCAACCTCGAAAGTCTGTTTTCCAGCGTTTTGTGCAGGTCCGCCTGCAAGGCGGAGATCTCGTTCTCCCAGGCCGAGGTGACCGACTCTCCGAACTCTGTGACCGTGAGATGCCAGTCGCGTCGGCGCCCGATCGCTGTTTCGATGTCGGAGGTCATCGCTTCGTTGGCCGTGCGCAGAACCCGCGCCAGGCGCACATGTACGTCGTTGGTCATGCTCCTGTCGCGCTCGGCTTGTGCTCGGAGGGCTGTCGCCCCACTCATCAGCGCCAATGAGGTTTCCTCGACCTTGAGACGCGGGCCGTCGACCAATCGAAGAGCCCGCCGACTCTCACTGTGGGCGGCGTGTTCGCGGATCAGGGCTTTGGTGAGGTCATCGACTCGGCTGGCGGCGAGCAGCTCCGTATCAATCTCGGCATGCGCCAGCGCCTCGGTGGCAGCAAGCGCGTGCACATAGACAACATCGAGCGGCTCAACGCCAGCTGCTGCCATGTGCCGCTTGATCTCATCGACGAGGCCTTCCTTGTTCCCGAACACCCGGTCAGGGAACCTCAGCAGGTTCAACCTGCCAACGCCTTTGAGGGACTGGCGACAGTTGAGAGCGACGATGATTGGCTTGCCGATGACCCCGAGAAGGCGGAGCGCAGTCGCGGTCTCCTGTTGGATCGAGTCGTTGCTGTTGACCCACACGATGAGGTCCGCATCAAGAGCGGACTTGATGGCCAGTTCAGTGTCGTCTGCCCCAAGGTGCGCCCCAACGCCAGGCGTGTCCACCACCTGGATGCGGCCAGACGCAGTTGTGGTCGCCCCGAAGACGTCTCGCGAAAAGCGCTGGCGACCGTCACCAATCCGGTCGAAGTGTGCTCCAGACAATGCCGAGAGAAGCGAAGACTTCCCGGCCATCGTCCGTCCCATCAGGACGACGCGCATCGGTGCGCGGAGGTCATCGGCCTCTCCGTGCGAAGACATGCTCGAGTCGCTAGCGGCTTGAAGCAGCTCGATGCCTACGCCCTCAAGTTCTTCTGCATCTCGTAGTGCCTCGTCGCGGAGCTCGGTCGCTAGCGTTCCGAATTTTGCAACTTCATCCAGTAGGCCCGGCCAGGGATCTGAGACCTTCAGCTCTTCACCGAAAAGCACGGGGAGCGCGGACGGCAACCACATGTGGCGGGAAGGCACGGCACGCTCAGTCACCACACGATCTTCTCGTAGGGGTCCGACATTGATGGCCCGACTGGCCCGATAGCCGCGCCGAGACGGCCGGTTAGATTCCGACGACCGTGAAGTGCAGGTGGTCGTAGTGGCCGCCGGTCACACTGTTGGGGTCGTGCATCCCTCCGCCGTCGTACGGGCGCCAGCCTTCGGAGTTGCGGGCAACCGACCAGATGTGGCCCTGCCAGATGAGGTACTCGACACCGAGAGTCTCGGCGTTGGCCTTCAGCCAGTTGCAGACCTTCCAGCCGAAATCGAGCGCGGGTCCGGTGGCCGCCGTGCCGATCGAGTTGCCGAAAGTGCCGTCGCATGCACGACCGAGGGGATGCTCTGACTGTTGGCCTGTGCGCGGCGACCAGCAGGCCCAACGCGAGTCGGGGAAGTTCTTCTGGACCTGGGCGAGCACACTCGCGGTGCGCTCGGTGATCTGCCCATCGGTGGTCGGGTCGTCGACGAGGTGGTTGGGGTCGTCGCCGGAGTAGGAGGTCGCCGGGCCACCGGTGTTACCGCAGCCCGCGTCGCTCCCGGCGGTGCTGGTCTCGACGTTGGCCGCGCCGTTCGAGGTCAGCCACGGTTCTGGGTCAACGGGGGCAGCATCGGCTCCGCCCGGGCGGACCTCGAAGTGGAGGTGCGGCCCGGTGGCGTGGCCGTCCTTCCCGATGTCGCCGATGTACTGACCAGCGACGACGGTGTCGCCAGCAACGACGTGGATGCCGTCGGCGTACATGTGCGCGTAGCCGGTCGCGACTCGCTGCCCATCGACGGTGTGCTCAATCAGGATGAGGTGCCCGTAACCCGAGGCGGGGCCGGCGAAGGCCACACGACCATCGGCTGCCGCGAGGATGTGGGTGCCGCTCGGAGCGGCGAAGTCAACGCCGGTGTGCAGCTTGTACTCGCCGGTGACCGGGTGGACGCGCATCCCGAAGCCACTCGTCCGCGCCCACGTCCCGGCTGGCAGCGGGAAGACGACCCGGGCGGTCTCCAGCACGGTCGCCTCGACTGCCGCGACAGGCGAGGTGCTCGGCAGGCACGACGCCTGAGCCGCCGGGTTGAGCAGAGCGCCCATCCCGAGCAGCAACGTCGCAGGAGCGAACAGGAGGCTGACCAGGCCGATGCCGACTACCTTGGCCATCGCTCAGTCCAACGGCTTGTCGAGCATCGACAGTCGGAGCAGGTGGCACTCGGGGTACGACGGGCCGCAGACGATGAAGACGGTGAAGGCCACCTCGTGCGCGGAGGCGACGCGCTCGCCCTCCCAGATGCCGGAGCGGTGCCGAGTGCCATGGATCGTGAAGGCCGTCGTGCCCGGCAGCAGTTCGTCGCCAGCTTGGGTCTCGGCTTCGGCCCACATGTTCGGCGTGGCGACCGAGTCGATGGAGAGCCACTGGCGGGTCTCGTACTGCGCGAGCTCGACCCAGGCGTCCGGTGGTGGCAGGTAATTGTCGAGGTCGGAGACCAGGCTGGGGGTCGATTCACCCGTCGGGTCGGCAACGGCCACGAGCTGCTCGACGTGATCGGTGCGACCGATGAGCCTGGCGGTGTCCCACTCGAAGGCCGCCTCAGCAACCTGGCGAGCGAAGGTCTCCGGGTCGCTGGTCGCGCGCAGCGCCGGAAGCTCGACTGGCGTCGGCTTGGTTTCGACAGTAGTCGTGGTGCCGGTGCTCGGCTTGGTGTCGACGCTGTCGCCGCTTGACGACGCGCCGCGGTGGACGAGCACGACGTCGGTGATGAAGACGATCAGCAGGAGGGCGATCGCGCCGCCGATGACGATGAGGCGCCGTCGGCGGAGACCCTCGGGAGTCGTTGGGAAGCGCATCGGCGGGCCCTTCGGAGTCTGGGATGGTCACGACTCAGGTGCTCGGCTACTCCCCGGGCGAGGACGCGTTCCCCGCCGAGGCGTCGGTGGTCGCAAGTACAGTTGGAGCATGGCTTCCGACGACCCGACCGAGATGGTGTGGGAGAAGAAGTTGGTCGGGAGGCCAGCCAGCACGCAGCATGGACGATCGAGAGACGATGACGGTTCATCGAGCTCAAATCTCTTCGTCCCCGGCTCGAAAGTGGTCAAGACTCAAGCAAAGATTCGTGACATCGATGAGGACGAAGAAGACTCGCTGCCAGCCCCGGAGCCGGTCTACATCAACGTCATCAAGCAGCGTTCGGAACTTGCAGAGTTCGCCGCAGAGGTGGTCTCTCACTACATCGATGTAGCAGTCGCGGAACTCAAGCCCCACGTAAAGAGATGGTGGAACGAGGACGCGCTTCCGGCTATCAAATCGAGGGCAGCCTCTGCACGAAAGCAAGATCTCCGCGGCTCGCAAAGACGACAGTCAAGCTGCCACTGCTGAGCTAGCGGCTGTTGTGGAAGCTGAGTGCGTCGGGCCCTCCGGAGAAGTGGATGTGTCGCCCGGAGCGGACGCGGTCACGATGAGCAGTACGGAAGCGCAGCAGAGGTTGGTCGCGGCTCTCGTGGCCAGGGCCTTCAGCGACGAACAGATGCGAATGCTGCTCAATGCTCAGATCGAGGATACCGACGGTCCTGAGGTATCGCAGGTCTCACTGGAGAGGCTCACCCCTAGGGAAGTTGAGCAACACGTCAACTTGGTACTTGAAGCGAACCCCCATCTTGTCCAGGAGTTCGCCAAGCTGCTCTGGGGAGACCGAGCCGTCGACGGCGCGACCGTGCCGCTGCAAAGCGAGAGCGTTACTGAGGCCCCGCGCCTGCCTCGTAGAGAGGCGTAGCCACGGCTATTCCCGGGCGAGGCTGACGGCCTCGGCGAACTCCTTGGTCTCGTCGAGGACTCGTAAGAACAGCGCCCAGTCGTCGGACTTGACTTCGGCGGCGATCTGTTCGACGTCGTACCGCTTCGTCCAGCCGTCGAGCTCGACCCACGTCAGCGTGAACGAGCGGGTCGACCGCTTGGCGTTGGCCGCGGTGGCTGCTCGCTTCGCGCGGTTCTCCTTGATACGTCGTGCCCGGTCAGCCTTGGCCTGGGCCAGCACCTCGTCAGCAAGTGCATCGATGTCGGTGTCGTCCGTCGGCTGCATCAGGGCGGCGACGCGCTGCGCAGCCTTCACTCGCTGGTAGCCGGGGTCGACGGCTCCGCCATTGCGAATCACTTCGAGTTCGGTCTCCGCAACCTTTCGCACGTCTATCGGTGCGGACCTGTCGGCGGCGATTCGCTCCATCTCCAGGATGTGCTCCAGGCGGTTGTGTGAGGCCTTCTGGGTGACGAGCTGCGCCGCCTGGCGGCTTGTCCGACCGGGGGCGGTCTCTGGCTGTCCCGAATCGGGACAGCCGTCGTGACCTGCGGTTTCGTCGTGTGCGGCCTTGAACTGGTGGGCCTTCATCCGCCGGGCTGCGTCCTCTTGGAGAAGCGCCTTCATCTCGTTGAACAGGTGAGCCGCTTCGAGGTCGGACAGTGGCTTGTGGGTGATGTTCTCGTCCCGCTCGGCGAGGAGCCGCGTTAGCTCGTCGCTGATCCCCGACCTCACCCACACACGCAAGATCTTCCAGCCGAGTTGCTTCGCAGCTTCGAGGCGCCTGTAGCCGCAAATGAGGTAGCCGTCCGGCGTGATCGTCACGGGCTGGAGTAGGCCGACCCGCTTGAGCGATTCCATGAGTGGCGTGAGGTCGCCGGGGTCGCCACGGTGCCGCTCACCCACGATGATCGAGTCGACCCGGCGCTCCAACTCGATGTGCCCTCGATCAGACACGACGGTCATCTGCCGTCTCGACCTCGGGCGCGGCCGACTGGATGGCGTCTGCGAGGTCCCCGTCCTCGAATAGCTCGTCGAGGTGCTCGCCGATCAGTAGCCGCAAGAAGACGCCGCGGCCTTCTGCCGTATGAACGCGGTCGGGGTTCTGGTTGCCGAGCACCGCCCGCAACACGGTCAGCCAGGCATCATGGTCGACGTCAAGTAGCGCCGGCCCGTGCCCATCACGCCGCAGTGACTCGAAGGCGCTGAGCCGGTTGCCGGTGCGGATTAGCCTGGCGGCGATGTACTCCAGCCCGAGTCGCGCGGTGCGCTCCAGCCACCCCAGCTCGACGAACAGCACCGCGGCCCCATCGAGAGCGAAGTACGCGTTGGTCGGCTCCTCCTCGATGTCCCCCTGCTTCGGCTCGTCGATCGCGCTGACGTCGTCCTCGACGTAAAAGGCCGGGTGGAAGTCAGCCAGCTCCGACTCCCGCTCACTGAACCGCTCCGCATCATGTATGTCGCTACCTGCGGTCTTGCGAGCCTGATGCGTCGAGCACAGCAAACCCTCGGCCCTCGATTCATAGATCAGGCTGAGCTGCACCGCGTGGGTGACGACGGCCCACGGGTCCTCGGCCACGCGAACTGCCCGCGTGCGCATGGCATCGAAAGAGGCGACAGCTGCGTCCGTCGGCTGCAGGCCGTACTTTTGGGCGAGGCCGCCGTACTTCTCCATCGTGTAGGTCATCAGCTCGGCAGCGGCAGGGTCTTCCTCCCATGCGCGGGGTCCGGCGTAAGCGATGGTCAGCAGCAGGAGCCGCAGACCTTCGGCGGTTGCGAATTTCGGAGTGCTCATAGCCCGAGTCCTTCCTGGGTGGCAGCCGTCGGGCCGGCCGGTTCCGGTCGAGCAATAGAGGTCCGGGTGACACGGCGCGCTGCCTTCGAGGCAGCGGCGCCAGGAGTGCGACGTGCGCGGCGAGTCAGCTCTGACTGGAGGTCGATCCCGCGGCGAACCCACGAGGCCCCGATGAGGGTGGGCATCTCGCTGGGTCGGACCCACGCGACTGTGGGTCGCGTGCGGGCGGTCTCCTGCTGCGTGGCAGCGTCGGGAAGCGAGGGGTCGCGATGCACAGCGAGCACCTCGACAGCCTTCTCGGCTTCGGGCGTCTGGGTGGGCTCGGGCAGTGTGCGGTCGAGGCGGCGTTCGTAGGGCTCGGGCGTGTTCACAGTCCCACCGCCTCAACCGCCGACGTAGGGCGTGGCGGAGTCGCCTGGCCCAGTCGATTTGCGATCCGGTACGCCGACCTGATGGTCGCCAGCGCCTCGGGCTCAGGCAGGCCAGCGGCGTACGCTGCCTCGCCGAGGAGGGAGGTCGTCGTGCTCAGGTCGTGGCACTCGTCGGCCATCCGGCAGGCGGCCCAGAACAGGCCACCGTTGCGACCGCCCTCGGGGCGAGACGCCACCCAGGCTGCGAGCTTGTCGGGCCGCGAGCCGATCGCTGGCATGTCGGTCGGCGGGCGCATTGGCCGTGGCGGATGGAGGAGTCCGCGCAGCCGGGCGGCGTCGATCGGCCAGCACTGGTGATGCTCAGCGACGGCGATCTGCTGGTAGCTGCGCGTTACGCCGTCCTCGCCGGTCACGCGAGAGGGCGGGACGATGATATAGCCGCCGTCGCCGCGGAAGTCGATGTGCTTGCTCGGGACCTGCCACGAGCGTTGTTCCTTCTCGTTGGCGCGGAAGAAGTACGCGTGCAGGCCGCCAGAGGGAGTGCGGACCAACCATGCCCATCCCTCGACGAACCCGGCTCGACGGGCGTGCTCAAAGGGGGCGAACCCTGAGCCTGTCTTGTGGACGTCGACGTCGACCACGTCGATGCCGCCGGCCGCGCCAGTGGGGACGCCGATGTTGGCGTCAGGCCAGCGTCGCCACCAGAACTTGATGACCTTGCCGTGGGCGCTGGCGTCCTGGAAGCCGTGGGCGGTGAGCGGACGCTTCCCGCCTGGGACGCACGGAAAGACCGGGATGCCTCTGGCCGCCAGGGTTTCCGCCGCCGTCGAGAGATCCGGTGAGTCGACGATGTCGTTCAGGAGCCTTGGACTCCACCGGACTGTCACGGCTAGCTGTGATTCCAAGTGGTTCATGCACTCGACTGTCCTCAGCCAAGGCACCAAAACTCGCCCGTCCTAGGTGCGCCCGTCCTAGGACGGGCGACGGAGGGGCGATGGCTTTCGGAGGACGTTCTCGCAGGTCAGCGAATCGCCCGCCAGAAGTTGGAAGACTTTTGGCGAGGGGTTGCGCATCAACTGTCTGATCACAGTTGCGCGACGGCTTTTGGCGAGATGCAGGCAACTCTGCGAACTCCGACATCCACGCAAGGTCGCAGGGTTGACCGACAGGCCCGTCAGGCTCACTCACGCGACGCAGGGGCAACCATCCGATGGCACCTTCGCTGCGGCGGCCTCCTGCTCTGATCTGACACGCTGTCGCCTGCCTGACCCTGGATGGCAGACTCGCAACGTGCCTGACCCAGCCACCCTCCAGCGCTCCGTCGTCGACGAGATCAGGCTGCCGTTCTTGGAGTCACTCGAATCGGAGTGGAAGGCGGGGCGGCGTGAGAACGCGCTGGTGATGCTGCGCGAGCGAGGTGTGTCGAAGGACCTGATCCAGGCCAGGTACAGCGGGCGATATCCGTTCGAGCTGCTTCAGAACGCCGAGGACGCCGCTGCCGAGAACGAGATCGTTGGCCGGGCGCACTTCGAAGTCACGGACACAGCGCTCCTGGTTGCCGACAACGGCGCTGGGTTCGCAGACCGGCACGTCCGCGCAATCTCCACGCTCGGTGCCTCGACGAAGGACCCCGAGACTGCGATCGGCTACAAGGGCCTGGGCTTCAAGTCCATCGGCGAGATCACCGATCGGCCCCAGATCGTCAGCCGGCACCACTGGTTCGAGTTCAATGGCGCGCGGGCACGCGACGCGATCACCGGGATCACGGGCGAGCTCGAGGACGGCTTCCCTCTCCCGACGTACGCGCTGCCCTTCCCGATCTCACTCTCCGACTTCGGCGAGGACGCCGAGCGAGTGCAGGGCCTGCTGGATGCTGGTTCCACCACCGTGTTCCGCCTGCCCCTCCGGCCGGGCGTCACGCGCGAGACTGTCGCTACGCATGTCATCGACACGCTTCGGCCGCGGCTGCTCCTCTTCCTGCGCGCGACTGAGTCGGTGGAGGTCCGCGGCACCGGCCAGGACTTCGTGGCCAGGATCGACAGACAGTTCGACGGCGACGCACAAGTGGCGCTCCTCGACGTGAACGGCGAAGTGACCGAATGGCTCATCTACTCAGGCCGACCCGCCGGTGCATCCGCTCCACCGTCAACGGTCACGAACCCCAGGCTGTCAGTCGCGGTGCCGGTGCTTGACGGCTCACCAGTTGTCGATTGGACCTTCCCGCTACAGGTCTACTTCCCTACCGAGGAGCAGAGCGGATATCCGTTCATCGTGAACGCCGACTGGGAGCTTCACCTCGACCGGCGCCAACTGTCTGACACCCCGGAGGGGGTTGTCTATAACGCGTGGCTGACCCAGCAGATGGCCGACTTCTTGACCGGCGCGGTGCTCCCTTCGTTGGACCATCGGCTCGGGATGGGCGCAGCGTTGCTGAGTATCACGCCCCGGTCGGCCGCTTCCGGCCACGGCACGATCCTTCAGGCCGCAGTCATTGAACGGCTCAAAGAAATTGCGATTGTCCCGACGCGTCACGGCACGACGGCCATCGCCGCCGGCGCCGGACTGTTGCCCGCGACTGTCGCCGACCCGACCGAGGCCCTTGAGCTGTGCAGGGACGACGGGCTGCCCACGGTGCCTCCCGCCGCGGTCCACAAGGATGCAACCGTCCGCAACTTCTTGTCTGGAACCCTTGGCGTCACAGCGGTGGGTGTCGACGCTGTCCTCGCTGCCCTGCACCAGCCAGACCCCGAGACGGCCGAGCGCTATTACCGGTTCTTGCTCGAAGTCGACAAGCGCGCCGGAAGAACCATGTTCGCGGGGTCGCTAGCAAATGCGCCCTGCGTGATCACCGACCATGGCGTGATGCGGCCGTCGGACCGGCCGTTCTTCCCGCGCGAGGCCGGAGGCGATGAACTGCCGGCCGAGCTCCAGGTGCCAGTCGCGCGGCTCCCGGTCCTCCCCGGGCTCGACGACTTGATGAAGCAAGCGGGAGTGCAAGAGTTCCGCTGGCGCGAAGTGGTCCTCAACTTCCTTGTGCCTCGACTGGCAGAAGCGACGACACCTCCCGAACTGCGCGGCCAAGCCCTCGATGCACTCCGGGTGTATGTCGGCACCGGCCAGCGGCGAGGCGACCAACAAGTCCAGGAGGCGGTCGGCCGCACCCTGCTCCCCGGACGGAGCCTCGACGGTAACGTCAACGACCTGCGGCCAGCAGCCAAGCTCTACTTGCCTCAGGCCTGGACCGGCAGCGATGCGATGGAGATCCTCTATGGCCCGTTCGGACAGGCAGACTTCCTCGCCGCAGAGCCTCCTGACGACGGCGACGAGCGGGACGAGTGGCTCGATCTCTACCGCTTCCTCGGTGTTGCCTCCGCGCCGCGGGTCGACACCGCCCGAGCTCGGGATCGCTGGGCACTCCGAAGCCTCGCCAATCATCCACACCACGACGACCCTCAGTGGGAGACGTGGTGGCAGTACGCCGATTCTGTCGGCGCGAAAGTCTGCAGCCATGGCCACGACGTGTGGAGCCAGCAGCTCAGGGAGTCACACCTGCTGGACCGGTTCCAGGAGTTGGTCGACAGCGGCGACATACGACGCCTAACCGTGTTGTGGAACGAGCTGGCAAACGGCTGGCGAAGCTACGAAGCCGCGACCGATGCTGTTGTCCACTGCGCTCATCGCTTCCACAACGGCGACCGGGACCGCCGCATCCCTTCGATTCTGATGCATGGCCTTAAGACGGCAGCTTGGATCCCCGGCGTTGTCGACGGGACCTGGCGGGCGTCCACCGCCTCAGAGGTTTGGCGCCGAGCACTCGGCACACCAGCGGCGGTCGCGCGTGTGGTGCCGCTGCTGCCCGCGGACCTTCTGCGTGGCCACGCACGCGCCCTGGCCGACGACCTCGATATCAACGACGCTGGACGACCCACACCCGACGAACTCGTCGCCCTGATGGAGTCGCTCGCCGAGCGCGCGGATGTCGAGGAAAGCGTGCCTGACGAGCTCGCTTCAGCAGCACGTTGGGCTCTGGCGACCCTCAACACTGTCCTCGCAGCCGAACAACGAGACGCACTCCAACGCCCAGTCCGGATCATCGCGGAGCAGGCCGGCCGGCTGGTCTTCGCAGCGTCGCCGGTGGTCGCACGCGATCCATTGCTCCGAGAGAGTTTCACCGACTTGCTGCCGGTCGTCAGCGTCGAGAGCGACCTCCGGCGGACTTTCAGTTACTTCGGCCTCCAGGACCTCGACGCTGTCGTGGTCACCACGCCGCGCCCGAACGGTGCACGCCCGGACCTGATCCCGGAGTTGAAAACACAACTCGAGCAGGCCCTTCCATGGATCTACGCGCTGATCCTCAACGAACGCCCTTCGGCCAAGGACGACGCACGTCGCCGTTTGAAGCGGCTCTCTGTCGAGTTCTGTGATGACCTTACCCTCGACTATCTGTACCCCAACGGTGACACCGACATCCTCATCACCCGTGACGAGGCGGTTGCCTACATCGCAGAGGAGACGAGGCATCTCCAAGGGGCTGTCAGCCAGGCGTTCGGCAACGGCTTCGTCGAGATCGACGACTCCGGGCGACCGTACTGGTACTCATTTGGCCGGCAGCTCGCGCAGTATCTGCGGACCGGCCCGCTGGGCGACGCGTTCGGGATGATTCTTGCGTCATCGACTGAGGAGCGACGCCGGCTGCTGGCGGACCGCCGGATTGGCGAGGACGCCGTACGCGCCGCTGCCGCGGAGCTGGATCTGCCGATCGTTGAACCAGAGCCGGAACCGACACCCAATGTGCCACTGCTAGCCGATCCAGTTATCCCAGCCCCGTCCCCGGCCGCGCCGGGGACGGCCGCGCCGGACGCGACGCCTCGGACGATGCCCGTGGCCGACCATGTTGAATCGCCCGAGCCCGCGCCGCCGCCCGACCTTGCAGTCGATGAGATCTCGGTCGAAGTCGCGAGATCTGGACGGATTCCGGCGCAGAAGCCCCAACCTGCGACAGGACCGGAGTGGATCCCGAACCTCGGTCCCAAACTCTCACGAGACCACGTCGACAGCAGGGGAGTGCGGACGTCGGCAATCGGCCGTCGTGGTGAGGAGGCGGCCCACGCGGCCGAGCGGCGCCGGGTCCGAGAACTCGGCCTCGATGAGAACGAGGTCGAGTGGGTCGCGCTCGACCACCCACTCGCGCCCTTCGACATCAAGAGCGTGGATCTGCACGGCGAGATCTACATCGAAGTGAAGTCGACGACCAGCTCAGATCCCACAACCCCGTTCTCAATCAGCCAGTCAGAGGTGGTTGTAGCGACGAGGGCCGCGAAGCGGTATTTCATCTATCGGGTGACCAGCGTCGATACCGCCACGCCGAGGGTGCATCGCTACGAAGACCCGATGGCGATGGTCGACGCAGGAACAGCGGTCCTCAACGCAGCGGATGCCCAGATGCGGTTCGGTGAGCCCATCATCGGAGGAGACCCCCCGCAACTTTGACGGGCGGCTCGAATCAGGGCAGTTTCGTCAAAGTTCCCCTTGGTGAGTTCGTCAATCTCCGCTGCATCTCGACGGCTTTCGTCAGCCGTTATCGGCCCGAGGCGACGAGCCCCAGCCGTGCTTTCCGACCACTTCGCCAGTCCTCTCGGGGAGGTCGATGGGTGGCAGGTAGTCGTCGGTGCGGTTGAACACATCGTCCGTCAGCATCCGGTCGGCGGCTTCCTCGTGGCCCCCGGCAGCAGCGACCTTCACGAGGTCAAGGCGGCAGATGTCGTCGTACGGCGCGGCCTTGCACGCGGCCTCGGCCCCCTCGCGGGCGGTCGTAAGGTCGCCCTTGGCGAGCGCGTCGACCACAAGGACGTGCGCGGTGTCGACGATGGCGCAGCCGATCGTTTCGTGTAGCCGCTCACCGTCGAGCAGCCAGCTCCAGCCCTTGTCGCGGAGGTTGCTGAACGGGAGGCCCAGAACGAGTTGCATCGCGGTCTTGAGATCCTCGATCCCGTCCGCCCCCCGCGCCTGGCCCCGGGCGCGGAGGCGACGGAACAGGTCGACGTCGGTCAACACGTCCTCGGCCTGGTACGTCCTCACTCCAGTCTCCTTGAACGCTTGAGACTGGGTCGCCGGGGGCAGGTGCTCACGGCCCGTCCTCGGGTTGTCGCCCAGCCAGTCGCGCAGGGTCCCGAGGTCCGTCCTGGACCGTGAACCAGCGACTGAGAAGGCGTCCGCAACGGTGTTGCCGGTGACGCCCGCGGGATGCAGGGTAAGGAAGGCGAGCAGCTCGACGAAGTAGGGCTTGCGCTTGGTGATGGCCGGGGCGATGACACCGTGTGCCCGGGCATTCACCGGCCCAAGTAGGAGCAGCCGCGGTAGCTTGCTCTCCGGGTCGAACCAC
>JAABUS010005448.1_pt1 | contig 16671 bp, 21 predicted proteins | sample 5560161 | NCBI WGS metagenome assembly JAABUS01 (sample SAMN10711885, study PRJNA513376) | rock metagenome | isolation source: Antarctica rocks | place: Antarctica: Victoria Land, Trio Nunatak nord | collected 2016-01-04
AATCAGGAGGAACGGCAGAAAGGTGAACAAGAGGCCAGTAAGGAAGGACTGAGTCTCGGTCTTTCCCCGGACGACGACATTGTTTGCCGCGAGGAGGTCCAGCAGCTTCGGGTTCTCGATTGGTGGGAGGGTGGCTTTGATCTGGTCGTTACGCACCTGATCACCGGTCGGCGAGCCGACGCCGGTCGAGACCACGCGCTCGTCACTCCGGTCGTAGACCACTGCCTTTTTCAGATCACCTTCAACCCGGGAATCCGTAATGATCGCCGCTTCGACGTTCCCGGCTTCGACCTGCGCGGTGAAAACCGAGTACGGGACCGTGATCCGGTCGGCACTCTCGTCTGGCTTCAAGAAAGCGACGTACACCTGATATCCAACTAAGGCGAGAAACAACGCCGCGATCGCCCAGGGAGGAATCCGAGGACGGCGCGTTTTTCCGGCCCCGGCATCCGGTCCGCGACCGGGTTGCGGCTTTCCATCCCGGGTTGGCGGCCGCGGGGCGTCCTTCTCCTTCTGGGGAGGCCGCTGAAAATGCATTGGTCCGTCGTGTTTCACCATCGAGCTCGTCCATTTCCTCTTTGACCGGCCGCGGGGTGGACCAGTTACGCTAACTGACATCGCCCAGCCGGTACGCGTCATGGTAGGGGTCGAGAACACTTATGTCGAGACCTCGCTGGGGCAGTCCGGGCGGTGTCCTCTCACTCGTTGTCGCTCCGGAGACGCCACCGCGCCGGCACGCCGTACGTATCGTCGTCGCCATAGGCGAATCCAAGCCACTCGACAAGTCCCGATCGTCTCAGAGCCACCGGGATGACTTGCCCGTGCACCACCATCTTCGACCGATGATCGCCCTCGCCCCAGCGGTCCAGGGCCGTTCGATAGGCGACCGCGCCAGCGGCGTCGTGCTGCAGCAGGTCGACGAACTCGCCCGTGGTGAATTCATCCCCCGCGATCCGCCGGAGAACGTCACTGATCACCGGAGTCATGAACCCGACGAGGAGATCGACAGTATCTGTGGATTCCACAAGACCGACTCCCATCCGCGCCAGTCAGCGACCCACGACCCGGGACGCATCCTTCCACGACAGTCCCGACCCATGTGCCCCTAAGGATAAACCTATCGGGTCCGAGGGTGGGATGAGGCGCTACTCCTGATCTCCGCGTCGCATGCTGGCGTAGCTCTCGTAACGGGCGGCGTGGATGTCGTCGCGAGCGACCGCCTCTCGAATCCGGCAGTCCGGTTCGTGAAGGTGGGAACAATCAGGGTAACGACAATGACCGAGATAGGGGCGGAACTCCGGAAAGAAACCATCTAGTTCCCCGGGATCGACCCCATGCAGCGCCAGTGCCCTGACACCCGGTGTGTCGGCAACGAAGGTGGGCGGGTCTCCTCCGAGGTCGTAGAGACGAGACGACGTCGTCGTGTGGCGTCCCTTGCCGGTGGCGTCGGAGATGGAGCCGACGAGCCGCTGTTCGCTTCCATCAAGAGCGTTCAGGAGGCTCGACTTCCCGGCGCCGGACGGCCCCGCCACGACCGTGACTTTTCCCGCAAGCGTCCGCTGCAACCGGTCCAGGCCAGTTCCCGTTCGCACGCTGAGAAAGTGAACATCATAGAGACCAACATAATCGTCAAAAAGGTGCCGGGCAACGGCCTCGACCGCATCTTCGCCAGCGTCTTGATCAAGATCGATCTTATTGACACCAATGAGCGATGGCAGCCCCTGCGATTCGGCCAGGACAAGAAAGCGGTCGAGCATCCGCCGGTGAGGCGCGGGACGAGCGATCGAAAAAAGGAAGAGGGCCTGGTCGGGATTCGCCAGGATGATCTGCTCAACGTCATCGGTCTGGCGAGCGCGCCGCTTCAGCGATCTGACTCGTGGTTGAACTGATTCGATCTGTCCTTCGCCTTCACCGACGTCGATGACAGAGACATGGTCACCGACGGCCACCAGGTCAGTCCGTCTTCGCTCTCGCTTGAGGGTGCCTTTGAGCGTCGAAAGAAGCACCCGGGGTTCGTCTCGAAGGCGGACCTCGAAGAATTTGCCATACGCTCGGATGACGACCCCCTGCATCCCCGTTTCCGGGACGGAACCTTTCTCCGGCTCCGGACGGCGCTCCTGGCGCCGTCGTCCCTCTTCTCGGGATGACCGCATCACCGGCAGAATGCTCGGGCCACGTCGGAGTGATGATTCCGAAATAGTGGCCCGGCCAGACCCAGGCGCCGAGCGTTGCGTCGATCGCCGGCCCTCATTCGACAATGGTCGCCGACATGACGGGCCCCACGCCGCGACGGCCAGCACCAGCGGTCTGGGCTCAGCGCGGGCGGCGTTCCGTCAGCGAATAAACGTGGGGACGCCATTCGGCGTCCCCACGACGGAGTGACCGCGGTATTGAACAAGGTGATCGTTTACTGACACCGGCCCGAAACGCAGAGGAGCGCGGCACAGCAGTGGGCATCGACTGCGCAGATGCCGCCGCCGTTATTGCAGCAATTCAGCGCGCCATCTCCCGACAACCCGTTCGAGTCACAGACCAGACCGCCACAGCAACCGCTGCCATCAGTGCAACCTCCACCGGCGGGACGACAGCAGTTCAACGTACCGTCGCCTGAGATGCCGTTTTCGGAGCACGAGGTTGTCCCGCCCGACTGGCTGCACTCGCTCGTCGCGGTACAGATTTCGCCCGGCGCCAACCCGGAGCCTGACGTGCTGCCCCCGCAGACGCCGCCGGTGCAGAGCAGCGAGCCGCAGCACTGCGTTCCATCCGTGCAGGTGCCCCCGTTGTTGTGGCAGCAGTTGAGCGCGCCGTCGCCGGCGATGCCGTTGCTGGCACAGACGACATCGCCAGTCCCGCTGCTCTGCAAGCATTGACTTGTCGACGTGCACTCGGAGCCCGGCGGTACGATGCCGCCACTGGTCGATCCACCGCAGACGCCAGCGATGCAGTAGAGGCCACTGCAGCAGTCGGAGCTGTCGCCGCTGGCGATGCAAACACCACCCGCGTTCCGGCAGCAGTTGAGCGCACCATCGGAGCTAAAGCCGTTGTCGGCGCAGATAACCTGGCCGCCGGTCGTCGACTGGAGACACTGGCTTGTCGCCGCGCACGGCTCGCCTGGTTGAAGATCTCCGCCAGAGCTCGACCCACCGCAGACGCCGCCGGTGCACAGGAGGGAACCACAGCACTGCATCCCATCGGTGCAGGCGCCGCCGTTGTTCCGGCAGCAGTTGAGCGCGCCGTCACCGGCGATCCCGTTACTCGCACAGACCACTGCGCCGCCACTGGGCTGGCCGCATTGAGTTGTCTGCGTGCAGACGCCACCGAGGGCGACGCTGCCGCCGGTCGAGCCGCCGCTGGTGCACAAACCGTTGACGCAGAGTGTAGCGCCGCAGCAGTCGTGCGAGGAGAGCGCGGAATTGCAGGCGCCGCCCTCGCTGCGGCAGCAGTTGAACGAGCCATCGGTCCCATAGCCGTTATCACCGCAGACGACGGTTCCATCGCCTGGCTGGCTACAGTCCGCGTTGACCATGCAGATGCCGCCCGGTACGACGGATGCCTGTTGGGCGGCGGCAAGGCCAAAGTGCCTGGTGCCGAAAATCGCCGCGATTGTCGTGCCCGCGATTCCACGAAGCACGCGGCGACGCGATGCGCCGCTCGCCAGCGCGCGGGTCAAATCATCGAACCCGTGGTCGTCCACCCCTGGCCCCCTCATTCGCCGCCATACCGGCGGAAGTCATCGCGTTGGCATTAGCGGCACCGCCTCGGTGGCAGGATGTTCATTCCCATCGCCGACCGGTGAATGCTGGACACGGCTCAGGTTTCAAGTGACTGCGCGTGTCACGCCGTCAGTCGAAGTTGACCGATTATGCGTCCTTTTTGCCATCATACCGGCGATGACGAGACCTGTCAATTTAGCGCCAATCGCTCCTTGCACCAACTCGTGATAACCCCACGCGCGATAAACGGCCTGGTCACCTCTGCAAACGCGAGGGTGCAAAGGCAACAGAGGATGATTGGGCCTGGTCGGTGCCCGTCTCTGGCGGCATTAGGCCGCATTCGGCGGGGAGGTTGCTGACGGGTTCGATGTGCCAGATGATCTCAGCACCCGCGGCCAGTGAAAGCTCACCGACGAAGTCGGCGAGCACATCCGCGGGTACAAAGTAACTATTTTCATGGGGGCGAAGCGTTTCCGACTCGAGCCGCGTGACGACCCGGTAAAAGGGCACACGGGACGCCATCGCTTCCCCTAGGGGAGCACCATGACGGTAATGGTAGCGGCTCCCTGACGCGACACTGGTCCAATCGACCGGCGCCCAGCCGCTTCCGTCCGCGGAATCCGGAACCCACAAACGAACGGCAGCATCAACGGCACCGGCGCCATCGGTCGCATCAGCAGGCGCGGACACTCCGTGATCACGCATAAAGGTACTTCTCCCTCACGAGCTGGCGAGCCGGCGATAGCCTCCCTCGTACGCGAGCAGGGGATCGTCGGTGTCCGGGGCAAGCAGCATGTCTATGGCGGTCGCGACGATCAGCACGTGGTCGCCACCGTCGTGAAGATCCCTTACGTCGCAATCAATGAACCCCAGTGCTCCCGCGAGCGCTGGCGTCCCGCGCGCGCTCAGGTCGTAGCTCACCCCGGTGAAGTCAGTGTCGAGCGTCGGGCCTCGCCCGGAGAAGCGGTCTGCCAATTGCTCCTGGGCGTTCTCAAGGATCGATACGCCGAAGCGCCGACGCCGGCGCACGGCATCCATGATTCGCGCCCCGTCATAGAGACAGACCAGAATCAGCGGAGGGTCCAGTGACAGTACCGTGAAGGCGGAGACGGTCGCTCCGCTCATCCCACCATCGTCTCTGACCGTGACAACCGCAATTCCGGACGCCCAGCGGCGACGCAGCAGCCGCATCGTCGTCGCGTCCGGTGGGTCGGCCATCAGGCCCGTCATCTCGGTGTCTCCAGATCGGCCACGACTGCTCGCGCCACGTCGATGATGCGATCGACGGCCTTGTCGAAATCGCTGTCGCGGCGGACATCACCTCGTTCCCGAACGTGAATCTCGATATCGGCATGGAGCAGAACCCGTCGCCAGCGATCCTCCAGCGGTGACGACTGGATATTGAGCATCGCCGCGATCTGGTCGTCGTCTAGCCGTCCGAGCTGCTCCTTGATCTCGGCCAGCGGAAGGTAGTTCCCCTGAAGCTGCCGGATCGCTCGCAGACGGAGCAGGTGACCGAGATCGTAGGTCGCGGTCGGTCCGCGACCATGGGCCGGGGGAAGCAGTCCCTCGCTAATGTAATAACGAACCGTGCGTGGATTGATCCCTGTTTCTCGCTCCAGGTCGCCTATGGCGTATCGATAGGGATCGAGCGACCGCGGCATCGCCACCGGTCGGCCCCGTGGTGGTGGGACACGATGTAAAACTGCCCCTCGTTCGGGCGGTCGTCGATTGTCGTCTTGGGTCATCGATGCCCCAGATGGCGGTTCGGACGACGCTGGTGCAGGATCGGGCTGGCGCCGTCCAGGCTGAGACCCGGCCACCGGATCCACCTGAACGTGGCGGACGTTTGGACGCTACGATACACCGAACCCCGTCCTGTGTTCCTGACCTTACCCTGCCCAGCCGACCATCGTCGCGGCCCTCGCTGTGCGTACACTTTCGGTCCCAGACCGGGCGCTGGTCGACCAGCTGTGCTGAAGTTGAGAAGGAGCGGTGGCGTGCCAACGGACGATGATTCGGCGATGCTCTCGCGGATTCGACTGACCCTGGAAGAGGCCGGTATGTATATCGGCGTTGATCTTCGGGACGGCGTGGTATCGCTCTCGGGTGCCGTGGAGTCGGACGAGAGCCGGACCGCCGCCATTGATGTCGCCTCCGCGGCGTCCCGTGACCGCGGATATCGGATTGAGGACGACCTTGATGTTCTCCAGACGGCGCCAGATGCCGGCTTCCTCGGCGCGGACGACGCCGGTGGCGGCGCCGATGCGTTCATCGCTTCCGACGTGAACCGCGATGGAGACCTCGACGCGGCGTTCGAATCCGAGCCCGACTTCGCCGGCAGCGTCGGGACGACCAACTCGGAAGCGGTCGTGGAGGATGGCAGGACCTACTTTGCGCCCACAGATCCGGTCGTGCTGCCAAGCGAGGACGACCAGCAACTTCAAGTGGTGGGTGGCTTTGGCGAGACATCCGTGGACTCGACCGAGGGGGCAGCCAGTTTCGACGATCGCAACGATCAGGATATTACCCCCGACGTGCTCCGCGCGTTGCGAAAGGACGCGCTGACGACCGATCTCCACGTTCGGGTGTCCGCCCTTGATGGCGTGGTGCACCTCCATGGCCAGGTGGAGAGCCCGGAAGATGCGGAGAATGCCGAGGCCGTCGGGAGCCGCATCGGCGGGGCCAAAGAAGTGCGCGAGGAGTTGAAGATCGTTGGTCCATGTGGGCTCTCTGATGGCGGAGCGACAACCTAGAACGGGGCGGGAGGATCGACCGTGCAGGCGCTGATCTGGTTCGGCGTAGCGGGCGGGGCAGCAGCGTACGCGCTCTCCTTGCTCCATGCCCGGTACATCAAGCGAACACCACACGCCGTCCGCTCCGGCGGCGGGTTTGCCCTCTTCGCCTTGCTCATGTTGCTGTTTGCCGTCGGGGCGGCGGTCGCCGGGGCGGCCGCGATTCGCTCGGGACGGTGAAGAGTCGTGAGTAACCAGTTGTCGCCGCGCTACCGCGTCGTCGGCGTGATCCATCTACCGCCGCTTCCCGGGTCAGCGCGGGGCGGTCCGGCGGCGGACCTCGCGACAATCCTTGGACGGGTCAGGCGCGATGCTGACGCCTATGCCGCCGGCGGTGCCAACGCCTTGATGATCGAGAACTTCGGCGATGTGCCGTTCGCTCGGGGCTCGGTCGGCCCGCAGGTCGTCGCGGCCATGACCCGCGCCACTGTGGTGGCGGCGGAGGCGAGTGGCCTCCCGATCGGCGTCAACGTTCTGCGCAACGACGTGCTGTCGGCGGTGGCAATCGCCGCGATGGCCGGCGGCTCATTCGTACGCGCCAATGTCTACGCTGGCGTATCTATTACCGACCAGGGCATGATTCAAGGCGACGCTGAGGCTGTCCAGGCGCTGATTCGCCGCCTCGGGGCCGCGGTCGACGTCTGGGCTGACATTGACGTGAAGCATGCCGCTCCCCTCGCCGCCCGCCCGTTGCGCGATCTGGCGGAGGACGCGATTGAACGCGGCCTCGCCGCCGCGACTATCGTCTCTGGTCGCGCGACGGGTCAGCCAGCGTCGATCGATGACTTGCGGGCCGTCCGCGCGGGCGCACCGGGGGCCGCCATGTATGTCGGTAGCGGTGCGACAGCGGAGTCCGCGCCGACCCTTCTGAAGCATGCCGATGGGTTGATCGTTGGTACCGCCGCCAAGACCGACGGCATAGTCACCGCGCCGGTCGACCCGGACAGGGTACGACACATCGTTGACGCTGCCTCTGGCGCCCCCGACAGACGCGAGTAGCCCTCCCCAACGGCCGGTGGGACAACCTGGTCAGCCGCCGGTGAAGCGCGGAGGGCGTCCTTCCGAGAACGCGAGCAGACCCTCCTGATAATCGGCGGTGCCGTCGAGTGGAGTCCGCAGCTTCTCAACGATGGTGCCAGCGTCGAGCGGCGGTCGGCCATCGCTGAGCCGTAACGCCTCTTTGAGGGCGCGGACTGCCAGCGGCGCGTTCGCGGCGATTGAGCGAGCGAGTTCATGTGAGGTGGCGTCAACGTCATCGTCGCCCACGAACCGGTCGAGGAGTCCCCGGCGGAAGGCCTCCGTTGAGCTGATTTGCCGGCCGGTGTAGAGCAGCTCGCGGGCAAGGCCCGGATGGATCAATCGCGGTAACCGGATCACACCGCCGGCCCCAGGAAAGATACCGATCCCGACCTCGGGAAAGCCGAAGACGGTCGACTCCCCACCGACCCGCAGATCGCACGCCACCGCGAGCTCGGCTCCTCCGGCCAGGGCATAGCCTCGGACCGCACCAATGACGGGGATCGGCAAAGCGGCGATGGCGTCGGCGACCTCGCGAATGGCGGCGGTATGAGCCGATCGCTCGACGGCCGTCATCTGCCGTCGCTCGGTCAGATCGGCGCCGGCGCAGAACGCCAGGTCGCCAGCGCCGCGAAGGATGAGTGCTCGCAGGTTCGGGTCACCTCCAAGGGCGGTCAGCCGCTCCAGGAGACGCTGTGCCATATCGCGATCGATGGCGTTTCGACGGCCGGGCCGGTTGAGCGTCAGCGAGCCGATCAGTCCATCATCGAGGTAGGTCACCAGAACCGATTCGCCCGTATCCGTGTCAAGATCTGTCGTCATCTTTCTGCTCCCATATCGACGCACGATTCCTTTTCACCGCGATCGCACCGGATGTACCGGGCCGTGTCCGGTTACCACACCGCGGTGGTTCCTTCCGCTCGATCGCGCCGGTTTCGGCGCCTCAACCATATCTTTGAAAAGCTCCTGGGCGTGGTAGCATCCTCCCACGTTCGTGGAGGACAGATGGTTCAGATGCCGGAACTTCCCGTGACACTCCAGCCCGCAAGCATCGATCCGTTCGCCGAACCGCCTCACATTGGACAGCTGCGGCAGGAGGTCGCTGCGGTCTGCTCTCGGTTTCCTGACCCCTACTGGCGCGATCTGGACGCCCGGCGAGACTACCCGGAGGCATTCGTCGCGGCGCTGACTGAGGGGGGATGGCTGAATATCCTGATCCCGACCGAGTATGGCGGCGGCGGTCTGGGTCTCAATGAAGCTGCCGCCGTTCTGGCGGAGATCAATCACCAGGGGGGAAACGCCGGACCCGCGCACGCGCAGATGTACATCATGGGGACGCTGCTGCGATACGGCAGCGATGAGCAGAAACAACGTTACCTCCCTCGAATCGCCTCAGGAGAGCTTCGTCTCCAGGCCTTTGGCGTCACCGAACCGGACGCTGGCTCCGACACCACGAGTATCACCACGACCGCCACCCGCCATGGTGATGTCTTCATCATCCGTGGCCGAAAGATCTATATCTCCCGGGTACAACACTCAGACCTCATGTTGCTCCTCGCCCGGACTGCCCCGCGTGATGAGCGGCAACCGACCGCCGGTATGAGCGTGTTCCTCGTCGATCTTCGGGCCGCAGGCGACCGCGTGCGATGCCGTCCACTGCGGATGATGATGAATAATGAGACCAATGAGGTCGAGATCGATGATCTTGAGGTGCCAGCGGAGAACCTGGTCGGCGTCGAAGGCGCGGGATTTCGCCACATCATCGACGGCTGGAACGCCGAGCGCATCCTGATTGCTGCGGAGTGTATCGGTGATGGCCGGTGGTTCGTCGAGCGAGCCTCCGCCTATGCGACCGATCGGGTGGTTTTCGGGCGTCCTATTGGGTCCAACCAGGGGGTGCAGTTCCCCATCGCCAGCGCGCACGCCCACCTGGAGGCGGCTGATCTGGTGCGTCGCCGGGCGACCGCACGTTTTGATGCCGGGCTGCCGTGCGGGCCAGATGCTAACATGGCGAAGTACCTGGCCGCGGACGCGAGTTGGGCAGCCGCGAATGCTTGTGTCGATACGTTCGGGGGTCACGGCTTTAACGCCGAGCATGACATCGAGCGGAAGTTCCGCGAGACGCGGCTCTACCGGGTGGCACCCATCTCGAATAACCTGGTGCTCGCGTACATCGGCCATCGCGTGCTGGGGATGCCACGCAGCTATTAGTGCTCATGGAACCAGATCTGCCCGCCCGCCCGATGGCGCTCACCCGGTCGTCTCGGCGCTGATGTCTGGATTCAAACATTGGTTTGCGCAGCGTTCGCCGGCTCAACGAACACCGCATGAACCGTAGGTGAGAAACGCTCATGGATCTTCCCACGGACGGTGCCAGCTGGCGCGCGGTGGAGCCAGCCGACGCCTCAATCAGAGCTGTCCAGGGTGGGGAAGCGCCGGCCCGTCCACTTGCCGGTGTTCGCGTGCTCGCCCTTGAGCAAGCGGTCGCAGGACCACTCTGCTCGCGCCATCTTGGCGACCTCGGTGCCGACGTGATTAAAGTCGAGCGACCTGGCGACGGCGACTTCGCGCGCGGTTACGACACGGCGGTCAACGGGCTCTCGTCCTATTTTGTATGGCTCAACCGCGGCAAGCGTTCACTGACACTGGACCTCAAACATGGCGAGGCACCTCAAGTTTTGCACCGGTTGCTCTCCTCTACGGACGTGCTCGTCCAGAACCTTGGGCCCGGAGCGATCGACCGGCTCGGTCTGGCTCCCGCGTCAGTGCGATCGCGCTACCCGCGCATGATCTTCTGTTCCATCTCAGGCTATGGTCGAGGCGGACCGTACGAGCACCGCAAAGCCTTCGATTTGCTCCTGCAAGGGGAAACCGGGGTCATTGCGACGACCGGGACGCCGGAGTATCCGGCTAAGGTCGGGCTCAGCGTCGGCGATATTGGAGCCGGGGTCTATGGCGCCATGGCCACGGTGGCCGCGCTCTACCAACGTCGGACGACCGGTCACGGGACGCTGGTCGAGACATCGCTGTTCGATGCCCTCGCCGAATGGATGGGATATCCGGCCGCTTTCACCGACTACAGCGGCGCCCCGCCCGCCCGGGCCGGCGTTCGCCATGCCACCGTTGTCCCGTACGGATCGTACCGCTGCGGCGATGGGAGTTCGATTCTGCTCGCGGTCCAGACCGACGGTCAGTGGGAACGCTTTTGCCGGGATGTCTGCGAGCAACCCGAATGGCAATACGACCCGCGGTTCAGGACCTCCTCCGAGCGGCGCATCAACCGCGAGGTCCTTGAGACGGCGATCGAATTGGCGTTCGCCAGGCATTCGCGCGACGAGATCGCGCGGCGTCTGCATCGCGCTGACGTCCCATACGGGGAGGTCCGTGAGGTGGCCGATTTTCTCGAGCATCCACAGCTGGCTGAGCGTGGTCGCTGGCGAGAAGTTGATTCAACGAGCGGCCCGATTCGCGCCATCGTCCCGCCCATGGATTTCGATGGTGTTGACCCACGCATGGATCGGGTACCAGGCGTTGGTGAGGACACGGACGCGATCCTCGGCGAGCTCGGGTACGATCGCGCAAGCATCGACCGCCTTCGGAACGACGGGGCGATCTAGGACGTTGTCGTCCGCGTGTGACGAGCCGGCGACGACCGACCGCTGCCTTCTCCCGCGCACTTGGGATCGCCGCCATGCATACGCCTTAGCGTCCCCGTAGCGCCGCTTCGCACCAGTTCCTACGGCGGAAGGAGACCGTCGGCGTCGAGCCGACGAACCGGGAACGGTGAGGCCGGCTAGCCGTTGTCGACCAAATCAGATGACGCGGCCCGTCGATCCATCTCATGGGTCAGTAGCACCGCCTCGGCAACCTCACGCATCGACTTCCGGGCGTCCATGCTGGTTTTCCGGATGCGGTGGAACGCCTCGGACTCGCGAAGATCGTGGACCTCCATCAAGACGCCTTTGGCACGCTCGATGATTTTTCGGGTCTCCAGCGCTTCTTTGAGATCGCCCACGTCACGCTCAAGCTGCTGAAACTCGGCGAACCGCGCCAGCGACAGCTCAATGACCGGCATCAGCTCGGTATGGCGAAACGGCTTGACGACGTAGCCGACGACTCCCGCCTCTTTCGCCCGCTCGACGAGGCCCTGGTCCGAGTACGCCGTCAACAGCACCACCGGGGCGATGCGCTCCCGGGTCAACGCTTCCGCCGCCGCAATCCCGTCGACTTCCGGCATCTTGATATCCATGATGACGAGATCCGGGCGGAGCTTGCGGGCCAGCTCCAACGCGGTGTGGCCGTCACCCGCCTCGGCGATGACGTCGTACCCAATCCCGGCCAGCATCTCGCGAAGGTCTAGGCGGATCAACGACTCGTCGTCGGCGATCAGGATACGCCACCGTCGGCCCCCGGCCGAAGACGCGGACGCGGTGTCCATCATTCGTCACACCTGGCCCATACGGGCGCTATCGAAACGGCAACATGGTGGCACAGGGCCAACCGGGGAGGGTCCCAGCGAGACGCTATCAATCGTACAGAAGCGATCTGGAAAAGGAATAAATGGGTCGGGGCGAGAGGATTCGAACCTCCGACCACCGGTACCCCATACCGGTGCGCTACCGGGCTGCGCCACGCCCCGACGGCCCTCAGTATAGCATGGGCGGACTCCAGGAACCCTCGTCCAGGCCGCACAAAGCCCTGAACCTAAAGGTTGGGATTCGTGCTCTTCGCCCATGGTTTAGCATGTCGTTCAGAGGTGAACCAAGAACGACAAAGGACGACGACCTCGCGCGAATGACTGTCGCGGGCGAGGTCGTCGTCCTGTCCCAGACAGCGCGTCGCGACGCGCTGACCACTTACTTGACGTCGGCCTTCGCGCCGGCTTCTTCCAGCTTCGCCTTCGCTGCCTGCGCTTCTTCCTTCGTCACACCCTGCTTGACTGGCTTCGGCGCGCCGTCGACCAGATCCTTCGCTTCCTTGAGACCGAGGCTTGTCAGCTCGCGCACCGCCTTAATGACCTGAATCTTGTTTGCGCCCACTTCGGTCAGGACGACGTCAAACTCAGTCTGCTCTTCTTCGGCAACCGCCGCACCGCCGCCGCCCGCGCTCGGAGCAGCGCCCATCGCGACTGGAGCCGCCGCGCTGACGCCCCACCGCTCTTCAAGCTGCTTCACCAGCGAATTCAGCTCGATGACCGTCATGCCCTCAAGCTGCGTGATCAACTGCTCGTTATCTGCCATTGCCCGTTGCCTCCTTTAACTCTGACTCTGAGCGGCCGTCAATCGTCACGACGCCGCACTTCCGCTGCGAGATCAATGCCGTGGCGCCTAACGACCGACACGCGCTACATGACGTAAATTCTAATCAGCGGCGATCTCGTCGCTGCCGCCCATCGCCCCGACCCGCGCTTGCAGCACATAGGGGAGCGACCGGATCGGGCCATTGAGAACACCGACCGTTCGCGCCATCGGCGAGGCGAGCAAGCCGACGAGCTTCCCGAGGAGCTCCTCGCGCGGCGGCAACGTTGCCATCGCGTTGATGTCCGGCGCGCTGACCACTCGTTGCGCCATGATGCCGCCCCGGACCGTCATGATCCGGGAGGTCCGCACGAAATCCGTCACAACCTTCGACGGCTGCACCGGATCGTCGTACGCGATCACGAGTGCAGTCGGTCCAGCCAGGAGCTCGTCCATGCCGGCGATCCCCGCACGCTCGGCGGCGATCGTCGTCAGCGTATTCTTCGAGACGCGGAACTCGGCGTTGTGCGACCGAAGGCTCGTTCGAAGCCCCTCAAGGTCGGTCACCGTCAGTCCCCGGTAATCGGTGACGATCGTCAGCGTCGCCCGAGTCAGCTGATCAGTGATCTCGTCGATAGTGGACGCTTTGCGTTTTGTTGGCACCCTTCTTCACCTCCTCTCATGCCTCGAACGCCCCAAGAGCGAGACGCTTCAACTCCATCGTCGACAACAAACAAAACGCCCTGGGCCGTTGCCGACCCAGGGCGCATGGCGGACCGTTGTGGTGCCGCCGTGTCATCCTCGGGCCTCGGTCGGGAATTAAGCGGAATACCGCACCGACGGTCTATGGCCGAGCTTGTTGTCAAGTTTTCTACGTCTGGTGCCCCGCGATCTTCCCTTACGCGGTGGACGACGCGGCATTCGCCAGCGTCGCCGCTACGTCGAGCGAGATACCCGGTGACATCGTCGACGTCAGACTGAGTGTACGGCAGTAAATGCCCTTGATGCTAGTCGGCTTTACTCGCTGCAACGCATCCGCGAACGCATAGAGATTGTCGCGGAGCTGCTCGTTCGTGAAGCCTTTGCGGCCGATTGTCGAGTGGACGATCCCGGTGCGGTCGTTGCGAAACTCAACCCGTCCACCCTTGAGATCGCGCAACACGTTTGGTAGATCCTCTGCGACGCGCACTACGGTGCCCGATCGCGGGTTCGGCATGAGTCCGCGCCGACCGAGGATTCGCCCGAGACCGCCGACTTTGCCCATCTGATCGGCCATTGCTACAGCGGCGTCGAACTCCAGCCAGCCGTCCTGGATTCGCTGGACGAGCTCGTCCGTCCCCGCGTAGTCAGCGCCGTTGTCGAGAGCAATCCGCTCGGCCTCGCCGGCCGCGAAGACAAGAACCCGGACCTGCTTGCCCGTGCCGTGCGGCAGGATCACGGTTGACCGGACCGTCTGGTCCGCCTGGCGCGGGTCGATGCCGAGCCGCGCATGCACCTCGACTGTCTCATCGAATTTAGCGTAGGAGACCTGCTTCAGCAGGTCGATCGCCTCGTCAGGCAAGTACGCCCGCTCGCTGTCAACCTGTTGGAATGCCGCGTTGTATTTTTTCCCGTGACGTGCCATTTCTTCTCCTCCGTGGTGCTGACGGAGCCACACCGGGCCGCTCCTCCCACTTTCGTGCGGATGTCGCCTAACCGGCGACGTCGATGCCCATGCTGCGCGCGGTACCTTGCACCTGCTTGACCGCTCCGGCAAGATCGATCGCGTTCAGGTCCTTGAGCTTAAGCTCGGCGATCTCGCGTACCTGGTCCGAGGTGACCGATCCGACGTGGGTCGCCTTCGGACTTCCGGAGCCCTTATCAATCCCCGCGGCCCGCCGCAAGAGGTCCGCGGCCGGTGGCGTCTTGGTGACAAAGGTGTAGGAGCGATCCTCGTAGACGGTAATCACCACCGGGATGATCTGCCCGGCCATCGATTGGGTCCGCTCGTTATACTCCTTGCAAAAGTTCATGATTGCCACGCCGTGTTGACCGAGGGCTGGACCAATCGGCGGCGCGGGCGTCGCCTTTCCCGCCGGAATCTGCAGTTTGATGTATGCCCGAATACGTTTTGCCATCGTCCCGTCCTTACTTCCTTCGGCCGCGTGATGATGCTCACCACTCCGGTGCCGTCACGCGTCGCCACCAACCACATCAAATCCGGCCGTTGCCGACCGGGGTTGACAACCCACTTAGGACTCGCGCTCAACCTGGAGAAAATCGAGCTCGACAGGCGTCTCTCGACCAAAAAACGACACCAGAACCTTGATCTTTCCCTTCTCCTGGTTGATCTCGTCGATCTCTCCTCGAAAGTCGGCGAAGGGACCGTCGGTGATCCGCACGGTGTCGCCAAGCTGAAAGCTGACTCGAACCTTCGGGGCCGCGGCCGTCATGCCCTTAAGGATTGACTGGACCTCGGCTTCCGAGAGGGGAACCGGCTTGTTGTTAACATTAACAAATCCGGTCACGCCCGGTGTATTCCGCAGGGCGTACCAGGTGTCGTCGTCCATCTCCATGCGGACCAGCACATACCCCGGAAAGGTCTTCTTTTGGACCGTGTGGCGCTGACCGCTGCGAATCTCGATCTCGTCCTGGGTCGGCACGATAATGTCGAAAACCCGCTCCCCAAGATCGAGCGCCTCGACCCGACTCTCGATGGAGCGCTTCACTTTGTTCTCGTACCCCGAATAGGTATGAAGCACGTACCATTGCCCGCTCGTTGGCTCATCCGCCGGGCCAGTATCGACGGCTCGCTTGGCGGCCAGGCGTTCCCGAAGCGATACGCGGGTCGTCACCATGTCGTTCTCCTCGGACCTTTGGTCACCACGGCGCGTGGTCTAGGGCAACGCCTCGAAAAGCGTGCGCAACAAGAGGTCGACCCCACCAAGCAACAGGCCCAGCGCGGTCGAGATACCGACCACGACCAGTGTCAGGTTTTTGGTCGTTTCGCGATCCGGCCAGTTGATCTTCTTCATTTCCGCCGAGGTGTCGCGATAGACACGCTTCACGCCATCGAAGCGAGCTTCAAATGAGCTTTTGGGCGGCGTCTGCTTGGCCCGCTCACTTGCCCGCGCCGACCGGTCCGCCGCGGCGGGCGGTGCCGCTGGCGCTGGTCTCGACACGGTTGCCGCGCCGGATCGTCCAGACGCCGAATTGCTCTGTCGTCTCGTCACCGTGCGGCGCTGGGCACTCATCGATTTCTTCCTTCCTGCCGTCGGCAGGGTACCGGCAGCCAGCGTCGCGGGCGTCGCCCCTCAAGTCCATGCACGCCAGCCGTAGCAATCACACAAGAAGGAGGGGCGTGCCCGTTCAGGCCTCGCCCCTCCGGCGCTCCGAATGGCGATGAACGGTGGCAGGGCCGGCAGGAATCGAACCCGCAACCTGCGGTTTTGGAGACCGCTGCTCTACCAATTGAGCTACGACCCTATGTCATCGCCAGTCAACCGCGACATCATTGTCGACCGTTTTGTTAGCGTGTCTCCCGATGAAGCTGGTGATTACGACATCGCACGCAGAATTTTTTCAACTCCAGGCGCCCCGGATCGTTCCGCCGGTTCTTTTCGGTCGTGTAATTGCGCTCGTGACAGACCGTGCACTCCATCGTGATCACCGGCCGGTCGGCTTTCGACTTCTTCGCCATTGTACTACATCCTTAATGTACTACATCCTTAAAAGGACGCCCCGCGGGCGACCGAACTCCTGAGAAACGACCTGCCACGGGTTTTTGACCCGCGGCAGCATACCAGATGGAGGCGACGATCGCCCTAGGAGACGATCGAGGTGACGACGCCAGCGCCGACGGTGCGCCCCCCTTCGCGAATCGCGAAGCGCAGCCCCTCCTCGATCGCGACGGGGGTGATCAGCTCTACC
>JAABUS010005449.1_pt1 | contig 16663 bp, 10 predicted proteins | sample 5560161 | NCBI WGS metagenome assembly JAABUS01 (sample SAMN10711885, study PRJNA513376) | rock metagenome | isolation source: Antarctica rocks | place: Antarctica: Victoria Land, Trio Nunatak nord | collected 2016-01-04
TACATCATCTTCTTTTCATGTTACAAACACATTTCTTTCGAGTCTAGCGCAGTCTCTGAACATTACATAAATAGAAGCTCTTGTATCAATCTTCTTCTGTATTCTTAATATTCAGTTATAGCTATCTTTAAAGATCAAGCACTATCAATTCTGATCTTCATTAATTGTATCATCTAGACATGATTCTGACAGAAAGATGCAAGTAGTCGTTGATTGATCTACACTTAATAATCTCACTCAGATGCAGTTCTTCATTGACTTCTGCAACTTCTATTAATGCTTCATCAAGAACTTTTCAAAGATTGTTCATTCAATGATTCAACTCACTCAAAAGAAGATCATATTTGAATGAAATGAGATCTGTCAAATCATCTTCGATCATATGAAGAGATGTATGACTGAGACTTCTATACTACATCACTTTGATTAAACTTATGAAACTATTCTTGAAATTGACTCATTTAACTACGTCAACGATGAAGTTCTCTTTCAATATGATGATGAAGAAGTACTACATTTAATTGTTTTCTATAGCAAGAACATGTCTTCTGCTGAATGCAACTACAAGATATATGATAAAGAACTTCTGATCATCATTTGAGCATTTGAATACTGATGACTTGAACTGAAGCTAACTGACATTCTCATCAAGATGTTCATCGATCATCAAGCGCTCATTTCATTGATGAAAGATAAAGAGCTGAGCAGACGTCAAATGCGCTGAATTCAAAAGCTAGCTGACTTCAACTTCAAGATAATGTATCAATCTGACAAACAAAACATTAAGATCAATGCATTAACTTGTTGAGCTGACTTCATGCTTAGAGATTTCAACGATGAACGCGTTCATTATTAAAGAACTACTATTTTGACATTGAATTGAATGAAAATCGTTGATTTAAAGAAGAATAATGATCAATCAATCTATAAACAAGTTCTTGATATAAATGAAATCGACGAGAATTATACACTACTTCGCGAAGCAATAGCAAGAGACGAAGCAAAATATGAAGATATTAAATTGAAGAATTGTTGAACTCAGAATGAAATCTTGTTTCATGATAGTCAGCTATGAGTTTCATTCAATGAACTTCTACAAATGAATCTGATTCATGAAGTACATAACGATAAATCGATATATTCAAAACTGCTATATATGTCAATGTTCAAAGACATCAAGAAATAAATCAAATGACTTGCTTCAATCTCTATTTATATTTGAACAGCAATGACAGAACATAGTCATGAACTTCATTATTAATCTACTTGATTCATACAACTACAACATTATTTTGACTGTTATCTGCAGATTGTTAAAAGAAAGACATTATATCTCTTGCATCATTGATGATGAAAATATCACAATCAAAAAGACAGCTGAAATGTTGCTTCAATGAGTATATTGAACTCATGATTTATCAAGCTTCATTGTATTCGATCGAGATTCTCAGTTCATCTTCATTCTTTGAAAGTTTCTTTGTAAACAGCTGAGCATTTCTCTTCAGTTGTTCATCATTTATCACTCTCAGATCAACGATCAAAGCGAACAAGTCAATCAGAATGTTGAGCAATATCTTTGTTTCTTCTGTTCATACATGCAAAATGACTGATTCAAGTGACTACTCATGATCAAGTTTGTTGATAATAACGTCTTGTCTTCAATCATCTTCTTGACTTTCTTCTTCATGAACAAGAGCTTTCACTCTTGTATGAGCTTCAACTCTGACATCATTGAGTATAAAAGCACTCGCGAACGTTTGCAGATTGCTTGAGTTGAAGATATATTTGATCACATGAATAAGACATTAATCTTCGCTTGTGAAGCTTTGATCAAAACATAAGAACAAATGATGAATCAAGCTAATAAACATAGAAAAAAGATCAATTACAAGATTAAATCAAAGATGTTTCTGAACAAATGAAACATCATTACAGCGAAATCTTTCAAAAAATTGAATGACAAGATGCTTGATTCATTTCAGATCATTGAGTTTGTTGACTTATTCTATAAGTTGAAACTATCAAAGACTATGCATATACATAATGTATTTCATTCAAAGCTTCTTCGTTCTGTCGTTGATGATTCTTTGTCTGATCAAAAGAATGAATCTTTAAGATCAATAGTGATAAACGATGAGAACAAATGAAAAATCGATGATATACTGAACTCTTGATGCTATAGAAGACAACTTCAATATTGAGTTAAATGAAAGAATTATGACAACGATCTCAACTGATATAACGTTGATGATGACGAATTTATGAATGCTCAAGAAATGATTGACAACTTTCATATCAAATATTCAAGAAAAGCGCACTAAGAAACAACATTCATGCAAACATGAATAGTCAAGAAAGAGAAGTAATGTTATGATTCTAGTCTTTGTCTGATTTCATTCTAATTGAGTTTAGCGAGAATCTGATTTAAAGATGATGTCATTGAGTCTTTGCATCATATGTGTAAGATGTCAATTCAATTGAGTCTAGCACAGAGCTGAGAAATACACATATAAGAATCGAGTTCTTTTCTGTAGATACTTTTCTTTCTTAGCATTTATTTATTAGTTAAATGATATCTTTATGACTCACTCTAGATTGATTTCTAACAATAGAAATTCACTTCAGATTCAATAGCTAGAATATTTACTTTATCAAGTGTCAGAATGATCTGATAGTGATCTTCAATATGCTGAGTTAATTCAGAAACGTCAATCAAAGACATTTTGATTAAAGCATTGACTTTAGTATTCATTTTGCCTGATTGAAAAATGATCTGAAAGTTAAACTTGAATAGAATGTCTAGATAATTGACTTGACGTTGAGTTAACTGTTTATTTTTCATAAAGATTTTCAAAGTCTGATGATCAATGAACATCTGAATGAGCAGCTCTGTGCATTTTAGCTCGAATCTTCAATGTTCAAAACATCAAATAATGACTAGCAATTTCTTGTCATAGATGTGATAATTGCATTCAGCAAGAATCATGCTCTTGCTGTAGAATGCTACTGAGTGAAGAACATTCTCATCATCATACTGTGATAGTATTTCATCTTTGACGTAGTCAGATGCATTAATTTTCAGAATAGTTTGTCATTTTGAATTGAAATGTTGTAAGACTGAGATTGAGCTGACTTGTTTCTTTAAATCATCAAAAGTTTGAACATAAACTTTATTTCAAACAAAAGACGTGTCTTTTCTAGTCAACTGAGTGAATGATTTGACTAGCTTCAAGAAGTCTTTAATGAAACAGCGATAGAAGTTAATGAATCTTACGAAGTTCTGAACTTCTTTTAAATTGATCAACGTAGTTCAGTTGACTATGACTCTCACTTTAATAAAGTTCATATGAAGATCTTGTTCTGAAACTATGATTTCTAAGAAAACAGTTTCTTCTACGTCGAATTTGCACTTTTGAATATCTACTTGTAGATCAGCTTCTCATAAATAATTTAATATCATCTTGACATGTTGTTGATGTTTTCATTGAGTTTTGCTGTAAATCAGAATGTTGTCTAGATAGACTTGACAAAAGTCATTTAGAAAGTTTCAAAGAACATCATTCATATATTGCTGAAACAAGACAGAATCATTGATAAGTTTGAAAAATAACATCTTTGATTTATATGCTTCTAAAGCGATGATAAAGATAGTGTAGTTCTCACTATCAGAATGCATTTGCAGTTTATTGAAAGTTGAAATGATATCTAATCAAGTTAGATGCTTGCAATCAACTATTTTGTCAATCATCTCATTTATGAGCAATAGAAAATAGTGATTTCTTTTAATAATAGCATTGAGCTTTTGATAGTCAATGCAAAATCGTAAATCTTCATTTGCTTTTAAAGCGAACAGAATGAGTAAGAAATACGAAGCTTTGCTAGAAATTATAAATTCTTTGAAAAGATTCTCGTTCAGATATTTCTTTACTTTCTGAAGCTTGTAGAAAGACATTCAATATGCTTGACAATGAGATGACGTTGCGTCACTAGTAAGCTTTATCTTATGATCATATGAATGATGAGACGATAACTTGTCTGCTTGAGCTTGATCAAAAACGTTTAATAAATTCTGATATTTCAATGATAGCTTGACTTTAATATCTTCTAGATTCTGAGTCGTTTCATTGATTAAGAAGACGTTTATGACATTTAGTTTGCACTAAGTATTGTAGACGATTTTTCTATCAATGTCTTCAATGAACATAGCAAAAATCTCTGTCTGATTCTTCTTTTTTCGTTTTACTAGTGCTTAAAAAGAGATGACGTTTATGTTTTGAATCGAGAATGACTCTTTCTGAATAAATGAAACTGAATGCTTGAGCATTTTAAAGATCTTGCTGTGAGCTGCTGAAGAGATCAAAGTTGATTGCAATCAACTTGAGTGCTTTGTATTTGATGAAATCAAAAAAATAGAAATAGAAATATTTAATTGATCAGAAAATATAATAGTATCATGTCTCATGTTCAATAATATCTCATTTTTATTCATTCAGAATTTGCTCAATATAACTTCATGATGCTTGATATCAACTATCAGCATTGACATAGTCAATTTCTTATGACTTTCAATCGTAAGATTGAATAAAATCTTATGAGTAATAGTCTTTCTAGCTAACTTTTCATCATAATCTCATATTAACTTCTCTTTTGCTAGTAATATAAATTGTATTTCAAGTTTCTGACATACTTTATTGACTAGCTTGTCATGTATCAGCATGTAGACGATGAAATCACTATCTATCAAAGAACGAAGACTGAAAGAATTGCTCTGAGAAATAAAAGAAGCATTGATCAGAAATGACTTTTCAAAATAGTTTTCTTTTGATAGAACTTCAATTTGACTGCACAAAAATATGATCTTTACTTCTTTGATGACTTTGAAAAAGATAGTTAGTTTTTTGAATCAGAATTGAACTCAGAGTTCAATGTAAATTGATTAAACTCATCATCTTTTAATGCATTGACTCTCAATTGATTAAAACACTCTTTAAAAGTATGATCTGATTTGTGACAGATGAAACAAATTTCAGGTTGTAGATTGATGTCTTTGACGTTAGTTAAAATCACGTTATATGACTTTGAATGATCAACGAGTGTAGTGACTTCAATCTTTCTATAGAGATTCAATGAATCTTGTTTCTCAGCAAAGATGACTTGCTTTCTGACTTTGATCAAGAATTTCTTTTCTTTGATGTCATTCATGACTCGATGCTCATTGTTCAAATGAATCAGATAATTATGAATTTCTTTGAAAGATTCTGACTGAATCAGCTGACTACTTTAAGCTGCATAAAGATGATAAACTATCTTGTCTTGTAAATTAATGATCAATTGCTTTTCATGATACTTTAAATAAAAGAATAGACGTTGAAATATTGAATAAAAGTCGTTGAATTTACTCTTTTCTTGAATGAAATTAGCATATTTTCTTTAAAAGTTTGTCTCTTTGTTGAAATCATTATATAGCTGAGCAAGTTCATTTAACAAATCATTGATCATTTTATAAAGATTCAATGAATTGTGTTAACATCAAGTTAAAGTAGCTTTGACTGCATTTTTCTCAATTCTGAAGTGAATATAAATCAGTATGACTTTATCAGTATTGAAATGATCAATGTTAATTTTTAACTTGTTACAAATCTTTTCTTGTCAATTATTTCAGAAAGATTCTGTTTCATCAGTAAATAAAGATAAATTTGAAAGCTTTTGAGATTGTTTGAATGAATTGAACATGATGAAAGAAGTAGAAGTATCTTCTTTAGTCAATTGCAGTTGATGTTGTAGTTTCATCATCTGATCTTGAAGCTTTTTAAGATTTAAATTCAATTGTTCTTTTGCTTAATCAATTTTCTCGAAATGAGTCTTTCATATCTGTTCACTGAGTATTCTATCAAATAACTCACAAACTTCTACACTCAGATCTCATTGAGTTTGAAGATTATTTAGATCTTCTAGAAAAACTTCTAAATCTTGTTCAACTCAATGTTGTAGCTGCTTTACATTTTTGATATCTCAGAAGATAAAGACTTTCAGAGATTCATTAAGTGTATGAGAATGAGATAAGAATTAATGATGTTTTTGTACAAAGTTAGTTCTAAGAAATTTTGATAAATGAGAAGATAATTTGAGATAAATAACTGAATCGAAGCTTTGATTACTTTTAAAGAAATTGAGTTGAGTATTCACAAATGATTGAATCATGATGAAGATTTTGATGATCAAGCAAATGATGATGCTTAACAATAGATAGTAAGATCATTTGTTAAAGTGTTTAGTCTTCAAAGAAGAATGTTGCTGATTTAAAGAGATTTTTTGTGATTCTTAAGCAATTAATGAAGATTCTTTATCATTGATTCTATTAATTGATTGAAACTGATGCTACTGACTGAGCGATAGATTCTTTAGCAATCACATGATTGTATGTTTTCATTGATTTTATTGATTTCTTGATGTTGTTCTGTCTTTCAATGTTGTTGATCATCAAATACACAAATTTCTTTATACTTGTTTCGTTGTCAGTTGAGTGAATTTGAATGAGTACAAAGATCAGTATCATGTGATTAATGAATTGTTAAAGTAATGTTGAGATCATGTCTAGAAACTAATCAGAGTGCGTGCATGACTAGAATGTTTGATCAATAAAGATAGTTATAACTAAGACTTTAAGAATACAGAAGAAAGAAGATATAAAAGACAAGAAGAACATGCTTTATATAGTAGTTACTCAGATCGACGTTAGTCTCAAAGAAGACGTGTTGAAACACAAGAAAAATGTTGATTTAAAAGATGTTTGTGACATAAAGAAATGTGTTTGTCATAGAAATTTGTTGACTACTCATAACACAAAGAAGTGTGTTTATCTAGAAGACAATAAAAGCTGATTAGAAGATGTTAAAGAAGAAAAAAGATGCTGAGTCATATCTGAGTCAAATCTGAGTCAGATTTAGGTCAAATCTTAACTAGATTGTTGACTAGCTTTAATCATTACACAGAGTACTTGCTAGCATGCATTGCAAATTGATTAAAGCTTCAGTCTTGTTCAGTCTTGATACACTTGTAACATGTTTCTACATTCATTGAGTTCATAAAGTATTCACAGCTTGTGTAATTCTTTCTGTATATTTTTTGTCTTGACTGAATTCTTTTGCAAGATAACAATAATTGCTTCTCATTCATTCATCAACGTCACGTCAATAATGCTTCTCATCTTTTCTTGACTATCAGAATGAAGCGCAAGCATCATGTTAATGATGAATAATTTACAGATTGATTTTATGCAATAAATAATGTTCAAAAATATGATTATCTTTCAATTCTTTTGATTGAAGACAAAGATTAATTTAATATGATTTTTCTTCTAATAGTTTATTAATTTTGCATTATCAATTTGCATTATCAGATATAATTTACTCATTTGAAAGTGTTATGAGTGTATCAAGACTGAATAAAACTAGTCAATGATTTAGTTGAGATCTGATCTAGATTTAACTCAGATTTGACTCAGATATAACTCAACACTCTTTTTCTTTCTCAACACTCTTTTTCTTAATTAACATCTTGTTCATTTACATCATTTTCTTTTCATGTCACAAACACATTTCTTTTGAGTCTAGCGCAGTTTCTGAACATTATATAAATAGAAGCTTTTGTATCAATCTTCTTCTGTATTCTTAATATTCAATTATAACTATTTTTAAAGATCAAGCACTATCAACTCTGATCTTCATTGATTGTATCATTTAAACATGATTCTGACATTATATTAAGAATTCGTTAATCACATGATACTGATTTCATTACTCATTCAACATACTCATTTAAACAGAACGAGTTTAAAGAAATTCATTTATTTGATGATCAACAACAATTAAAAGACAGAACAACATTAAAAAGTTGAATAAAATCAACAACAAGACTGTTTGAATTGCTAAACTACTTATCACTCATTAAGTACATAAAAGTTCATTCAATTACAAGAATCACGATAAAGAATCTTCGTGAATTGCTTAAGAATCAAATTGATTGATAGATTCAATGATAAAGAATCTTCGTTGTTTGCTAAAGAATCAATCAAATCAATTAATAAACAAATCTCATTTTCTTTGTTAAAGATTAAACATCATTTCATACATCTTTCTTCTTCAATCGTTGAGCATCGTCATTCATTCAACTCTCTTCTCAAACAAATCTCATCATGTTTAGTTATTCATTTATTGAAGAGTGTTTTGAAGAATTTCGAAATCGTTTCTCTTAAATCTCTGATGCTGATTCATCAAAATCATCAAGTGCTGCGTTATTCATTCATGAAAATGATTGTCACGATTCTAGTTTTGTCAGACTCAGTCTTCTAGTCTTGTTAGATTTATTCTCGCTTCGTCATCTTGACTAGTTTCTATTGAGTCTAGCGTTAACTGAGAAACATATATATGTAGTCAGCTTCTTTTCTGTAGCTATCTTTCTTTCTTAGCATTTATCTATTAGTTAAATGACATTCATATGACTCGCTCTATGCTGATCTCTAACAATGATGAATCATTCACTGAAACAATAATACTTCTCATGTTCTACGAAATCTGAAGAGCTTGCAGCTTAGTTCTTAATGAAGAAACAGATTGACTCTAGAAGTTAAATAAACAACAAGAAGATGAAATAAAAAAGTTGAAGACAAACTTCAAGCTAAAGAAAACACTTCTTCTGATTTCATCTACTCTGAGCGTTCTAGATTGCAAAAAATACCTGATTCTTCGCTGTTTACTGATGAAAAGAACTCTACTTGAAAGAACTGATACGGAAAAATTCAGAATAAACTAGAGATCAACGTCAATCTCTTTTCTAATGAACGAGTTAAATTGAGCTATATACATTCTAGATTATTCGATGACGCAGCTGAGATTACTCAAGCTAGATGCAAACATGACTGTGTCAATCTTTATAAGATTGTCGATAATTTTTTGAAAGAGCTAGCTCAGTTGTTCAATGATTCAAATAAGAAAGTTAACTTTCGTAGAGAATACTACAACTTGATTCAAGAATTCAAGAAATTCAATAAATTTTATACTCAGTTTCAACGTTTATCTTTCTATCTAGACTATCACGAAAAGTAACTGATCGTTGATCTGAAAGTTAAAATCAATTCTCGTCTTCAATTCGTCTGAGTAAATCAACTAGTTCAATCTGATTTTCTAAAAGAAATTCATTTCTATCTGATTCATTTGAATAATGATCAGCAAGTTATTTGAAAGATCAAGAACAAGCTCAAACACGTTGATGATTTTTCAAAAACTATCTTTCATAAAGTGACTGTTGTTACTTAATCAGTTGATCATTAAAAGTTTGATCAGTCAAAGTCGCGTGATGTGATATTAATTAACATCAAGAAAGCAGACGTTCTAGTTGAAATCTGTTTCATATATCATAAATCAGATCATAACTTTAAAGAGTGTTTGAATTGATCTACTAGAATCAATGCAGTGAACAATGAATATGATCGCTTTGATTTCAATTCAAATTTCGATTCAAAAAACTAGTCATCTTTTCAAAAGTCATCAAAAAGATATAGATTATATCTCTGTGCAAACTAGACGAAATTCTATTGAAAGAAAATTACTTTGAAAAGTCATTTTTAATTGACACTCATCTCATCTTTCAGAATCAATCTTTCAATCTTTGTTCTTTAATAGACAATGATTCAGTCGTTTACATGATTATACATTTTAATCTAGTCAATAAAGTATGTGAGAAACTGAAAATTCAATTTATATCACTGACAAAAGAGAAGCTAATAAGAGATTATGATGAAAAGATATTTAAGAAAATCATCACTCATAAAATTCTATTCAATCTCATCATCAAAAGTCATAAGAAATTGACTGTATCAATGTTGATAGTTGATATCAATCATCATGAAGTCATATTGAGTAAGCTCTGAATGAATAAAAACGAAATATTACTGAATATGCAAAATGACATCATTGTTTTTTCAAATCAATTGAATGTTGAAATCATGCCTAAAATCTAATCACACTGTAGCGAGATAGTGTGTAGCTGAATAGAATGTTTGATCAATAGAGATAGCTCTAACTAGAAAACTAAGAATACAGAAGAAAGAAGACAGTTTCGAGCTGTATCTATAGTAGAGCGAACAAAGAGACGAAGTAGCCGATTTGCTAGAGCTCAAATAGATGAAATGTTTCAGCATATTTCAATTCGAAACATCGTTGTTTCTTGTTCACATATCGAAATTTCTAGAGTCTATTGACTAGATTCTATTCAACGTCAACACGCTTCGTAACATTACTCTCTTCTCTTTAAAAGTCATGTCTCTATGACTTGTAATGTAGTTCATAGCACTGACGTAGAGCTTGACGCTCGCCTTTCTACCAATCTTTCTATTGATCTTTCAGATCATCGAAATGTCTATTGTAGCAGGCTCACTATGAGAGAAAAAGAACGATGTGAATAGATAAATCATCGCATTGACAGCGTCTTTGTAGCAGACTCACTAGAAGAGAATCGACTAGCTCATCGAAGAGATTGATTCTGATTGTGTCATTGAAGCAGACTCACTAGTTGAAGATGAACACAAGATAGATCAGATTCACTGATGAGTAGAGCGATGTGAGTAGATAAATCATTGCATTGACAGCATCTTTATAGCAGACTCACTAGAAGAAAATTGACTAGCTTATTGAAGAGATCAACTATTGACTTGTCTTTGTAGCAGACTCACTAAATTGACCTGAATTCAAATCGAGTTGAATCAAATTTGATGATACAGATTATTTTAACTCGACTGATTCACGAACTTTTTGAAAGAGAAAAAGAAATTTGTGATTCTCTAGCAATCAATGATCATATGTTTTCGTTGATTCTATTGATAAAGTGAATCAATGCTACTGAATGAGCGATAGATTTTCTAGCAATTCAACAGTCTTGTCGTTGATTCTATTGACTCTCTGATGTTGTTCTGTCTTTCAATGTCATCAATCATCAGATAAACAAATTTCTTTATACTCGTTTCGTTGTTCATTGAGTAGCTTGAATGAATAATGAAATTGATATCATGTGATAAACGAATTCTTAGTTTAATGTTGAGATCATGTCTAGAATCTAATCACACTGCAGCAAGATAGTGCGTAGCTAAATAGAATGTTTGATCAATAGAGGTAGCTTTAACTAGAAAACTAAGAATACAGAAGAAAGAAGACAGTTTCGAGCTGTATCTATAGTAAAGCGAACAAAGAAGCGAAGTAGTCGATTTGCTAGAGCTCAAATAGATGAAATGTTTCAGCATATTTTGATTTGAAACATCGTTGTTTCTTGTTCACATATCGAAATCTCTAGAGTCTATGAACTAGGTTTTATTCAACGTCGACACGCTTCGTAACATTGAATACTTCTATTTCTGTTTTTTCAATTTCTTTCAATTCAAAGCACTCAAATTGATTGCAATCATCTTCATTCTTTTCAATCACTCAGACTAAGATCTCTATGATGCTCAAACAACTCATTTCAATCACTGCTCAAAAAGAGTCATTCTTGATTCAAAGCATAAATGTTACTTCATTCAAAACATTGTTGAATCATTCAAAGAAGAACAAGATCAAAGTCTTTGCTTTATTCATAATGAACATCAATAGAAAAATCGCATACAATACTCAGTGCGATTTGAACGCTTTAAACGTTTCTTCAATCAATAAAACAATTCAGAATTTAGAAGATATTAAAGTGAAGCTGTCATTGAAATATCATGAGTTTCTAAACATTTTTGATCAAGCTCAATTAAATAAACTACTTTCTCATCACTTCTATGATCATAAAATTGAACTCATCAGTGATTCAATGTTTTTTTGCTGTCAAGTTTATTAAATGTTTTCTGTTAAACTTCTGAAAGTAAAAAAGTATCTGAACAAGAATCTGTCAAAGAAATTCATCACTTCTAGTCAGATTCTCTATTTCTTTTCTGTTCTATTTACTTTCAAAGCAAATAAAGATCTTTGATTCTGCATGAACTATCAAAAGCTAAATGTCATTTTCAAAAGAAATAGATATTCTTTATTGCTGATAGACGAAATTATTGGTAAAATAATGAGTTGCAAGCATCTGACTAGATTGAACATCATATCAACATTCAACAAACTTCAAATGCATTTTGATAACAAGAATTACATCATCTTTATCACTGTTTTAGAAGCATATAAATACAAGATGTTATCATTCAAACTGACTAACAAATCAATCTTCTTTCAGCAATATATAAATGACATTCTATGAGACTTTCTGAATGACTTTTGTCAAGTTTATTTAGATGACATTCTCATTTATAGCAAAATAAGAAAGAAACATAAAGATCACGTCAAACTAGTATTGAATCAACTACGCGAAGCTGAACTGCAGATAAATATTCGAAAGTGCAAATTCAATGTAGAAGAGACTGTTTTTCTAGAAATCATCATATCAGAACTAGATTTTCATATGAATCTCAGCAAAGTGACAGTCATAGTCAGCTGAATCACTTTGATCAATCTAAAGAAAATTCAGAGCTTCGTGTAATTTGTTAACTTCTATCGTCGTTTCATTAAGAACTTCTTGAAGCTAGTCAAATCATTCACTTAGCTGATTAGAAAAAACACGTCTTTTGTTTAAAACAAGATCTGTGTTCAAACTTTTGACAATTTAAAGAAACAAGTCAGCTTAATCTTAATATTTCGTCATTTCGATTTTAAACGACAAGCTATTCTGAAAATCAATGCTTCAAACTATGTAAAAGATGAAATACTATCTCAGTACAATGATGAGAAAGTTCTTCATTCGATGATCTTCTACAGCAAAAGCATGATTTTCGCTGAGATCAATTATCACATCTATGACAAGAAATTGCTAGTCATTATTCAATGTTTTGAACACTGATGACTTGAGCTGAAATGCATTGAACTACTCATTCAGATGTTCATTGATCATCAGACTTTGAAGATTTTTATGAAAAATAAACAGTTGAGTCGACGACAAGTCAACTATCTGAACATTCTATTGAAGTTCAACTTTTAGATCATTTTTAAATCAGGTAAAATAAACACTAAAGTTAATGCTTTAATCAGAATGTTTCTAATGAACATCTCTAAATCAGCTCAATGTCTTGAAGATTATTTTCAGACTATTCTGATCTTTGATAGAGTCAATGTTTTATCTATTGAATCAAAAGCAAATCTCTATCAACGAGTATATATGATTAATCAAACAGATGAGTTTTGCAGCGAATATAAACAAGCTATAAATGACAACAAGCTCAAATTTCATATCATTAAACTGAAGAACTGCAAAATCATTAACGACGTTCTATTTAAAAAAAAAATCTACTATGAATTTCTGAGAACATGCACACGAAATTACTACAAGAAGTGCATGATCAATCTTTAATCTCTCATCTCAACAATAAATAAATCATTGATTTAGTTCAGCGTTTCTACTATTGATTAAATCATCAAGCTATAATTCAACGATACATTTGAAACTATCATGCTTATCAGCGAAGCAAAGTTTCTAGAAATAGCATCAATGAACTTCATCATTCTCTTTTGATTTCACAGAAATGCTGAAAAGATATAGCTATGAACTTCATTACTGAACTATCTTTGTCAGAAGACTATAACATCATTTGCACAATCATATGTTGTTTCATCAAAAAACATCACTATGTTCTCTATCATTGAGAAGATAATGACATCTCAGTTGAAGAAATGATTTGAATCATGCTATGAAACGTTTATTAACTGCATGATCTACTCAGTTCTATTAATTCAAACAAAGACTTTCAATTCATATCAACTATGTGAAAAAGTTTTTGCAAGTGACTGAGAATCACAGCTAGTTTATTCACAGTCTATCATTTTGAAATCAATGAACAATTAAAATGAGTCAATCAAGACGTTGAATGCAAACTTAGAATCTATTGCAATTACATGCAGAATGACTGAGTCAAATGAATATCTATGATGAAATTCAGCGATAATTTCAATATCTTCTCAATCACTTCAATGATTTTCTTTTACTTTAATAAAGAATTTCATCTTTGAATGAGTTTTGATTCAGATACAACTGACTACGAAACAACTCATGAACGACTTGAAGCTAGAAAAGCAAATGATATTGTCATTTGAATGAAAGAGTTACTGAACTTCAATCATTAACAATTGAAAAAGATGAAGCTGATTATTAAAGTTCAAATCAATAAACATAAATAAAACATTACATATGAAGTAAATGACTGAGTTTGACTATCTTTCAAAAACGTTAAAACAACGAGACTCTGCAAAGATTTAAAAGACAAACAACTAGACTTTTATTAAATCACTGCTAATAATAATAATAATAAATTCATACATTCTTGTAACATTGATTAAATCGACTCATGAGAAACTTTATGCTATGTATGTCGAGTGAACAAAACTCTCTGAGTTAGAAAATCGCTCGCTGTCTATATGACTGCTACACGCAGTCGAGATAATAAAACTGAAACTATGTATCAAATTTGTTTGCGATGATTGCATGTTAAAGAATGAGTGTTCTTGTCACTTTAAACTGCTTCAGCAGCTTCGTTTTCATCATCATTCTCGCTGTTGTCTTGAGACTCTTCGTGATTGAAACAATGACTCGATAGTTCGTGAAGTCAACGTCTCATAGCATATTTGATCGAAGATGCATTCAATTCAAGCAGTGCATCAGAATATGTTTATCAAAAATATGTTGCATACGTTGCATGCAACATACATAAGACACAATTTCTATGCTGATTTTTCTCTTAGCGAGAGATAGTCTTTTCTCGTCGCAAATTTACAGTTTAAGATGAGCGAAATCTTTCACTGCTCAGATTTCAACAGTTTACTTCTTAAGCATGAGTTGCAGACGTTTCATCTGCGATACACATGTATATCGCAGTCGATTTCTTCTTTAATCACATTGACATGTGCTACTGTTCTTTCAAGCTATACAGATGATGTCTTTGACTAGAGATTGATTCTATCATCAAGATATTCAAGAGTTAAAGCTCAGTGAAGAAATAAGATTCTTAAGATCAACAGTTGTCGTCATTGTATATCACATCTCACAGACGCTCGCTTCGCTTGTAAGGCGTGCAACTCATCTGTTTCATATTATCTGTAGAAATCTTTCTCATGCAGATCGATCATGTCTTGCAGAAATGTTCATATGCTACACTTTTAATCAAACAGCATAGTTTAATCATTCTTTACTAACTCGCTTGTGTTTCTCTTCTTTTAACAAAGTTTTCTCGTCAGCGTATTACTCATGTATAGAATGTCTGTATCTGAATGTTATGAACATGTCTGAATCAATCAGAATTCAGATCTAACTCTAATCAATTTAATTAAAGCAAGTCATGATGCTATGCCTAGTTTGAATCTAGCGCATTTCTTTGAGTCATTCTCAGCACTTCTTCTCGTTTGTTCAGCACTTTCTTCATTCATTTCTTTCATCATTCTTTTAGACAAACACATCTGATCTATTACATCACATCTGTATTGAGTCTAGCGCAGTCTCAAGTCATTATTTATAGAAGAGCTCGCACTCTTTCTCTTCTGTATTCTTAATGTCTTGTTATAGCTATCTCTAAAGAACAATACATACATATCAGCTCTGAGTCTCTTTGATTGAATGATCTAGGCACGATCTCAACATTACATTAAGAATTTCGTTTATCATACGATACAGATACTCATTACTCGTTCAATATACTCGTTCAGGCAGATCGAGTCTAAAGAAATTCGTTTACCTGATGATCGACGCAATCGAAAGACAGAACAACACTAGAGAATCTATAGAATCAACAGCGAGACTGATTGAATTGCTAGACGACTTACAGCTCATTAAGTACGCATCGTTCATTTCGATTAATAGAATCAGCGATAAAGAATCTTCGTTGATTGCTAGAGAATCAAATCGATCAAGAGAATCAACTAATTCTCAAATCAAACAACAAAAACAACTTTATCTTTTATTGTCGAGCATTGTTCTTCGCTCAATCTCTTTCTTTTAAAACACTCGTTCAATTCAATCTCTTCTTTCTCTCTCATCATGTCTCGTTTCTTCAAAGAGCGTTTTGAAGCTTCACTCTTTATTGTCGAAGATAACGACTCATTCGCTAAAATCATAACATCTTCTATGACTATAAAAGCTTTGAAGAAACGATGCGAAGAGCTGAAAGCTAGACTACAAGCTAGAGAGATTATCTCGTCATCGTCAATCTACTCTGAGCGTTCTAGATTTCAGAAAATACTCGATTCTTTCTTATTCACTGATGAAAAGAACTCTATCTGAGAGAATTGATATGAAAAAGTTCAGAACAAGCTGAAAATCAATGTCGATCTCTTTTCAAGTGAACGAGTCAAGCTGAGCTACGTACATTTCAGATTATTCAATGATGCAGCTGAGATCACTCAGTCAAGACGTGAACGTGACTGTTTCAACTCATACAAGATCGTCAATGAGCTTTTGAAAGAGCTAGCTCAGTTGTTTGATGACTCAGATAAAGAAGTCAACTTTCGTAGAAACTACTACAACTTGATTCAAGAACAGAAGAAATTCAGCGAGTTTTATACTCAATTTCAATGACTATTCTTCTATCTAGACTATCAAGAAAAACAGCTGA
>JAABUS010005450.1_pt1 | contig 16658 bp, 8 predicted proteins | sample 5560161 | NCBI WGS metagenome assembly JAABUS01 (sample SAMN10711885, study PRJNA513376) | rock metagenome | isolation source: Antarctica rocks | place: Antarctica: Victoria Land, Trio Nunatak nord | collected 2016-01-04
TCAGGCGATCCACCGTCGCAAGGTGATGCGGAAGGCTCGATCCAAGACGAAACGGCCGAAGTTACTGGCAGACCTCGAGCGACGATATCAAGCGGCTTCTAGCCGCCTGTGAAGCCATTGATTTTAAACGACGTCATCCGTGCCATGAACATTCGGTCATTCCGGGCCATGTTGGAGCGGCTTGACGCAATCATGATCATTCCTTTCGTCTTGAGCTGGTCTTCGGCCAGTTGTCATCCGGCGGCTAGTACCGCCCGCGGGGCCGTCACGTGAATCACGAGCCCCCGACGGTCCGAAGCTTTTCCGCTCGTTGTTGGTTTTCACCTGCCCCGACCCCGAGGCTCTATTTTATTCAGTTCGACGCCGAAAACTCCCACGTCGTCGGGTGGACCGGCAAGCAGACGCCCATCCGCCCACTGCACCGCACTGCACGACGTGCGAGCGTCGGTCCGACCAGCGGCGGGGATCGCTCGTCCGGATCGTCAAGTGCCCGGTCGATGGCTGCTCGGTCGAGGCCACGGCGGGCACCTGCGCCGTCGCCGTGCCGGGGACTTCCACCGTCTGCAACCGGAAGAGCTCGAGGAGCCCCTCATGGGCGGGCGCGTTCGACGAGAGTCACGGCCGGCTCGCCCGGATGCGGGCGAAGGCGGGAGGACGATAGCTCCGGGCTTGCGTCGGGACGGTCCAGCCCTCACGGGGGACTGGGATCGTCCGATCGCGTCGAGCTTTCGCAGGCATGTTTCTCCCGACGGATCGGGATTTGAATGGAGTCTCAATGATTCCATCCGGACGTTCACTCAGACTCCCGTTGACGCTCGCGACGCTCATCCTCTTTGGATGGGCGGTCTGGGGGAGCCGCGGATCGATCGACGAGGTCCTCACGTATACGCCCGACGCCCGGCTGCTCGGTTTGGGCTTCTCTTGCGTACTGATCGGGCTGTTGATCACCTCTTGCCGGTGGTGCATCCTGGTGCGGTCTTCGGGGCTTCGCCTGGCCTTCCGGGATGCCATCCTCTTGGGCTTCTCGGCGAACGCACTCAACTCGGTCATCCCCGGCGGTGTCGCCGGCGACATGCTCAAGGCGGCCCGCCTGCACCGCATGCAGCCGAGCGCGGTTCGGGTGGTGGCCTCGATCGTGATGGACCGGATCATCGGCCTCCTGGGTCTCTGCTTGCTGGCCGGCGTCCCGGGCTGTATCGCGTGGCTGAGGTCGGGCCGCGATGTCCAGCTGCTCGTCGGGGTTGCGTGGGCCGCTTCCGTGCTGGGGTGCCTGGGATTGGCCTTCTGCCTGACCTCGGCCCCTTACCGGATTCTGAGTCGGTTATTCAGGGGCCGGGTCAGGGCTGAGGCGCTGCTGGCGGACCTGGAACTCACCGTCGCGACGTATCGCGTGAGGCCCCTGACGATGATGTCTTGCCTGCTCCTGGCCATGGCGTCGCATGCCCTGCTGGTCGTCGCCTTCTACCTGGTCGGCCGCGCCCTCTTCCCGGTCGGCCCCTCGTTGTCGGCGCACTTCTTGATCGTCCCGCTCGTCCTCTTCTCGACGTTCGTCCCGCTCCCGTTCGGCGCACTCGGGCTGGGCGAGCTCGTCAGCGCCCGCCTCTTCCTCCTCTCTTCTCACTCCACCGGTGCCGTCGCGATGATGGCGTTCCGGCTCGTGCTGTTCGCCGCGGACCTGGTCGCGCTGCTCATCTATCTGGCCGACTCCCGCCGTCCGAGCCCATTGTCGGGGCCGCCCGTCCCCCGAACCCCTCCTTTACAGGGAGACGGAGCGGGCGATCCGGATCGCGATCCGTCCGCAAGTCGGGCCGGGCCGGAGGATGGCCTCCGGCGATCGCCCGATGACGTCGGCCAGGGCGTGTCGTGAACCCGCGATGAGTCGGGTCGCTCATGGGCGCGGGGCCGTCAACTTGGCGATCAGGAACTCGTTGATGCTGGCGTATTCGGAGTCCTCGTGTCCGGGATAGGAGAGGTGGGCTTCATCGCCGCTCGCGCGGAGCTTTTCCTGGAGGGTCAGGCCCATCACGGCCGAGTGGGTCGGGTCCTTCTGCTCCTCCCCCAGCCGGGCGGGTTTGTCCTGGGCCGGGTAGGCGAGGAACACCGGGGGGTCGCCCGGCCCGGCGTGCTCGTACGGGGAATACTCCCGAATCCAGGGCAGCACCTCTTCGCGGTGGTCGTAGAACGCCTGGAACTCGTCGGGGGCGCTCCGCCCCGGCATGCGGAAGCCGAACGCGTGGCCGCCGTACCGCATGTTGGGCATCCACTCGCGGAGCTGCTTGGGGTCGAGCGCCGTCTGGGCCCCGTTGACCGCCGCGCAAGCCAGCCGGGTCGACTTGCGTGCGATGGGGTCGGGGCTGTCGGGATTCGCCATGTCGTCGTGCAGGGCGAGCCAGAGCGACGAGCACGCCCCGGCCGAGCCGCCGGTGGCGCCGATCCGCTCCGCGTCGATGTTCCATTCGCCGGCCTTGGACCGCAGGAACTGGAGCGCCCGCGCGGCGTCCTCCAGCGGCCACTTCACCGGCGGCTTGATGCCGGCCTCTTGGGCCTGGGTGACGAACCGATAGTTGACCGCGGCGACCGAGATGCCCTCGTCCAGGAAGGTCTTCACGAAGGCGGCGCCGATCCCATATTTATCGCCGTTCACCCAGCCACCACCGTGGATGTAGACCACCAGGGGAGCGGGCTTTTCCGTCTCGGCCTTGTAGAAGTCGAGGACCTGGCGCGGGTGGTCGCCGTATGAGACATTGCCATGAGTCGGCGGCAGCGGCGGCCTGGTCGGTTGGGACTTCGCTTTCGCTTTCGCCTTGGGCTTCGCCTCATCCTTCGCGGTCTGCGACGCCGCCGGGTGTCCCGAGGCGAAGCCGAAGAGGGCCGCCGCGAGGAGACACGTGCCAGACCGGCACGGGGAAATCCAGGATTTTTCCACGAGATGAGTCCTCCGGGTGGTGATCAACGATTGCCCACTTTCACGGCAAGGACCGGCCGGCGACCGGCCGACCGGTTATCGGGGGCCTTTGCTCTTCAAGAACCCTGTTATAGCGGCAAGGCCGACGCCGCGTCTCGACTCGGGCCAGCACGGGTTGAAGGCGGGGGCGCCTTCGAGGGTCGCGAGCTGCCAGGCGTAGAAGTCGCACATCCGGATGGGGACCCGAGTCCCCCGGATCGGGGCGTCGCGGTCGTCCCTGGGTGCGGTCCGGCCCATCGAGAGGCCGGCGCCGAACTTGACGCTCACGAGCCCATTGTCGCCGATCTCGGCCGTCCCGACAGGCGAGCGGTCGTCGAGGGCCGCGAGGAGCATCTTGCGGAACGCGGGCACCTCGACCATCGGCGAGGCGATGAGCTGCGCGACGTGGAAGGACGGGTTCGAACCGTTCCGGCCGATCAGCGGGACCCAGGGGGATTGCGGGTCGCCGAAGAGCCAGGCGGATGCGGCGGCGAGGACCGGGTCGTCGGGCCGGCGGTGGAGCGGCTCCAGGGCCGCCAGAGGGTCCTGCTCCAGCCGGTCGGGCGAGGTTGTCCGGACCCATTCGGCGTATTCGCGGATCGCCCCGGCGTCGCCGGCCTTGTCGCGGGCCAGAGTGAATTCGGCGATCGAGACGGCGAGGTATTGGGCTGTCCCGTCGTGGCCGTTACCGGGCCGCGCATAACGCTCGCGGGAGATTCGGGTCAGCGCGCGGAGCGTCGGCAGGGCGGCGACCGGGTCCCAGGCGGCGAGCCTCTTGGCCATCCCGAGGGGGTCGAGCCGTTCGAACCGCCGGCCCTCGGGAGTCTTCAGCATCGACTCGACCCGGCGGGCCATCAGCTCCGCGACGGTCGGCTCGTGCCCCCGGCGGAGCGGCTCGCCCCGGAGCCTGGGCCGCCCGCCCGGCCCGACCGGGGAGGTCTCGGTCACGACGAACGGCCCGCCTCCGGGGACCGTCCGCACGTTCTCGGGCTGGGTGATATTCCCCGCCGCCTCCAGCCAGGCCGCGTTACCGGCCTTGTCATCGGCCAGGGTCCGATACCAGCGCTCGACGAGGGGGATTGCCCGGTTCTCCTCCCAGTACGCCTGGATCTGATCGGCGACAACCTTCCGGCTCCTCGGCCCGTCGTCGGACCCGTCCGGGGCCGGGGGGGCGAAGTTCGTGGCCTTGAGGATGCCCGTCAGCGCGGTGTAGGCGGCCTGGTCGGCCCCCAGGATTCTCCGATACCGGGTGAAATCGCGACCGAACCCGACCGAACGGGTCAGGCGGTCGTCGGACCGGAAGGCCTGGATCAGCGGCTCGACGGCGGCGTCCCCCTCGGCGATCAGGTCCTTGAGGATCGGCGACTCGCCGAGGACCACGCCCCCGGGCTGGCCCCACTGTCGGACGGCGACCTCGTCAAGTTCGCGGATCCGCGCCGCGATCCGGACCTCCCGGCCCTCGCCCCGGGGCGGGGCCGGCGGACTGGCCCGCTCCCTCGCTCGCCTCTCCTGGTCGGCCAGCAGCTCGGGCAACTGGTCGAGGAATTCGATGTAAGGCGCCGCCGGGCCGGGCCGGGCCTGCCGATCCGGCCGGTCGAAGCCCATCGCCTCGGCCCTGGCATCGACGGCCCGCGTCAGCGAGTCGAGCGCCCGGGCGTCGGCCAAAGCGAGGGGGTCGTCACCCCTCATGTGGGCGCAGATGGCCCGGTCGAAGTGATACCAGGCGAGGTCCCTGGCGAGGCTCAGGTACGAGACGCCGTAGGAGTTCAGGTCGAGCTTCGGCCCCGGGCCGCCCGGCTTCGGATCCTTGGGGAGCCCGGTACCCGCCGCCCAGACCGCCTCGGCGAGGTCGGCCCGGCCGAGCCGGAGGAGCAGGCAGACCTTGATCGCGTGGAACGACACCACCGAGACCGAGGATCCCTCGTTGTTGGTCCCGAATGCGTTGAAGGCCCTCCGCCTGGCCACTGGCTGGTCCTTGGGGGCGGCGTCTCCCAGGGCCCGGACGTCGGCGTCGAGGTCGGCCGGCCCGCCGTCCCCGGTCAGCGGGTAGACCAGGCCGCTCCAGGCGATCGCGTGCCGGGGCATGCCGCCGTCGACGGCCGGGAGGACCCAGCCGTTCGTGGCGACCTCCTGCGCCTGCTCTCCCCAGACGCTCCCGACCCCGATCCGTATCGTCCGGTACTCGCAGCCCCTCGGGTCGGCGAGCCCTTGCTCGAAAAGCATGGTCGTCGCCGAGACGAGGAACCGCGGGAGGCTCGTCCGGGGCGGGGCCCACGGCTCGGCCTGGCGCGGGGGCGTCGGCATCTCGGCGCGGGCCGAGGTGCGGCCGACCGCCGCGGCGATCAGCAGGACGAGGACAGGCGGGACCGTCCGGGCTGCGGTTCGTATGGCGAAGCTCCCTGGTGGGTTCATCACGTCGATCGATCATTCATCGAGCACTTCGAGCCAGTCGTCGTCGCCTCCGGGTCGCAACGGCTCGCGGAGGCGGAGCCCGGGGGGCAGGCCGAGACTCTCGGCCAGGGCGAGCCGGGCCTGGGCCTTGCTGTGGTGGCGGAAGTCGGGCCCACCGGTCGGCCGGCCGACCGGCGGCGCCGGGTCTTCGGGCAAGGCGCCGAGCAGGGACTGGGCGACCCGGGCGTCGAACGCCCCCGCGGCCTTGAAGAGCGCGGGGCCCTCGTTCCCGAGCCCCCATAGCTCGTCGGCCAGGCCGACGAGCCGGGCGGCCACCGGCGCGAAGACCGCCTCGGCCGCCTCTCGGTCATAGCGGGCCACCAGGACCGCCAGCTCGGCCAGGTCGAGGTAGTGCTGGCGGACCTGGGGCATCATGGGCATCGGCTCGGGCAGGGCCGACAGCGGCGGGCGGCGCGAGAGGGCGAGCCAGAGGTAGCCTGGCGCCCGGTCGGGGTCGATCCGGACCGCCAGCGGCAGGAGCCGGGCCAGCGCGACGGCCGGGGACGGCCGGCCCGCGGGGTTGTCGTCGAGCTTCCCGAGCCGCTCGGCCGATTCGAGCAGCAGCGTCCGGGCCCCGTCGGGATCGGACCCCGCCCGGGCCCGGGCCGCGACCGCCGGCAGGAGGGCCGCGACCATCGGGTCTTTATCCTCGGCCGCCAGGGCCCGGGCCGCCGGCAGGTCCTCTGCCGCCATCCGGAGGCAGGCGGCACGCCGGGCCGACCGCCGCCTCTGGTCCTGGATCATGCCGAGGATCCGCCGGGCCTCGGCCGGGTTGGTTGCCGCGATTCGCTTCACGATCCCGGACCGGATCGTGTCGACCTGGTACTGCTGTGCCTCGGCCCGGCCTTCCACGAGCTTCAGCGCCGAAGGGAGGTCCACCCGCGCCAGGGCCAGCGCCAGGTCGTCGCGGGGGTCGGGGAAGGTCTGAGGGCGGGGCTTCTCCGCCAGGACCTGGGCCTCCCGGACGAGGCCCGAGCCGCGGTCGACGTCGCCGAGGTCGAGCCAACGGTCGGCGACCCGGGCGAGCTGGCTCGCCGCCTGGCCGGGCTCCTCGATCTCGCGGGCCCGCCGCAGGGCGCGTTCGAGGAGCTCGCGGCGGAACTCGGGCCGGGCCGTCGCCCCCAGGCGATCGAACAGGCCCAGGGCGGTGATCGACGCGTACGCCCCGCCGATCGCGTCGAGGGTCTCCAGAGCATTCCGGGGGTCGACCTCGGACCGGCCGACCGCCAGGGCCGTGAGCAGGCCCGGCTCGGCCACGACGACCTGATTCTCGATCATCTCGACGACCCGGTCGGGGTCGATCAGGGCGGTGATCTCGGTGATCCGCCTCCGCTCCGGCACCTCGTGGACGCCACCGGGGGCCTTCCGGGCCTCGGCGATGAGGGCCCGGGCGATCGCGCGTTCCTCGTCGCGAGGGACCGCAGGGGCGGCCGACCGGAGCGGGGCCGCGGGGGGCTCGTCGAGGCGGCGGAGGGCGAACTCGACCGACCGGTCTCCCGGGTCGACCCGCCGGCCGTGGAAGCGGTAGCCCTCCCTGGAGACGAAGAGGAACGCCGGCGCGTCGGGGACGCCGGGGATCCGGAACCGGCCGTCGGCGTCGGTCGTGCCCCGGGTCTTCCTCGGTCCGTCGCCCGACTGGAAGACCTCGGCCCCGGCGACCGGCTTGCCGGCCGAGTCGACCACCCTCCCGACCATCTCGCGTCTGCCGACCGACCGGCGTAGGGTCAGGTCGGGGATCGCGTCGGCGGGCCCCCCGACCCATCTCGACTCCGCCGGCTCATGCCCCGGCGCCTGCGCCTCGACGCGATACGCGTATCCGGCGGGGATCCGGTCGGGCGTCCTGTATCGGCCGTCGGGTCCGGTGCGGACCTCCTCCGATCCTTCGAACGCGAATCCGCCCACCGAGCCCATCCGCTCGTTGGGCGGGCGGATCTTGACCCGGACCAGGGCGTCGGCCAGGGGCCGACCGTCGGCGCCGAGCACCCGGCCGGAGAGGGCCAGGGTCGGCTTCTTCCGCAGGCGGAGCGTGATCGGATCGCCCTCGCCGGCAACCGGAACGGTCACGGACTCCGACTGGGCGACGAGTCCAAGCGATGCCGAGACGCGGACCTCGGACTTCGGGGCGATGCTGCCCAGGACGAATTCGCCCCGGGCGTCGGTCACCGCCCGAACCGAGTTCGGATTCGTCCCGTACTCGGCCGAGGTCCAGGAGCCCACGACGCCTACCCCCGCGGCCGGCTCGCCCGCCTCGTCGACGACCCGGCCCCGGAGCTGCGCCGCCTTCCGGAGCGGGGGCGGGGTGCATTCGTGCCTCTCCTCCCCCTCCTTGACCTCGAAATCGGTCCAGTGCGGGATGCCCGGCGGCAGGAAGTAGTCCTTCGGCATGTCATGGGTGGAGAAGCTGAATCGGATCGTGCCGGGCAGGACGACGGTGGAGAAGCGGCCCCGGGCATCGGTGACGATCCAGCGGACGGCCCGGGAGCCCGACCGGAGGGTTGCGACGTCAACCTTGACGCCCGGGACCGGGGCCCCGCCGGGCTCTTCTCGCATGACCCCCTCGACCCGGATGCCCCGGAGGACGGCGATCTCCACTTGCTCCATCTCGCCCGCCCGGATCGCCCCCCCCGGCTGCTTCGCCACGAGATAGTCCGAGCCCGCGGGGGCTTCGATCTCCCAGTGGACCTGGCCCTCGGCGAGGGTCGGGAACTCGACCCGGCCGTCATCGCCGGTCGTCTTGCGGACCCAGTGGACGGTATACGGACCTCGATATCCCGGTTCGGTCGGCCGCGACCGGGCGGTGATCCGCCAGCCCCGGAGGGCCTTCGGGTCGTCGGCGACGATCCGGGCCCTGAGCCGGCCGAGCGGGCGGAGCGTGACGGTCCCGGTGTCGGGGTCGATCGGCAGGCATTGGACCAATTGCCCCTCGGCCGTCACGTCGAGCGCGAAGATGTCCGCGGGCGCGAAGCCGTCGAGCGTGGCCCGGCCGTCGGCGTCGGTCGTCGCGACGAGGCGGTCGAGCAGCTTGTCCGGCGGACGGGGGGCCTTGACGTTCACCTGCACGAGTCGGACACGCGCCCCCCCGGCGGGCTTACTGTCGTGCTGGAGGACGCGGAGCGAGGTCGAAGCCGGCGGGCCGAGCACGAGGCGGACCGGCTCGTCGGCCCTGGGCAAGCTCCCCTTGAATTCGGTGAAGGCGACGCGGGAACCCGGCTTATAGACCCAGAGCGTCGGCGACCAGATCCCGCCCCGGCCCGTCAGTTCGTCGGCCCGTTCGAGCCGGAAGTGGCCCCGATCGTCGGTCTCGCCGATCGCGAGCACCTCGGGCCCCTGCCGAGTCGCGATCGTGTCGCCGAGCCAGACCGTCGCCCCCGCGACCGGCCGGCCGGCGGCGTCCTCGACCGTCCCCGAGAGCGGGACCGTCATCCCCAGCGCGAGCCACGCCACGGGGATCAGCATGTCCATCGTCCACCTCCGCAGGGCCTGGGCCCTCTCGTGATGCCGGGAGACACGCAAACCACCATAGCCCGAGGGGAGGCCCTGAACAAGCGGCGCGAGATGACCCCTTCCGTGACCTTCCTCCTCACGGTGACCGTACGGTATCCTCCAGGGTTAGACTTGGGCACGGACTTCGACGGGCGGGCGCGGAGCACCCCTCGCTCCGATGACCCGCCGGGGCCGTTCGACGACGAATCCGCGACCCGCTGACGAGGCTCGATGAGATGCTCCCCTGGATCCTGCTCGTCTCCGCCGTGGCCGACCTGCCGCCGTCCGCCACCCGGCCCGTCGACTTCGCCCGGGACATCCGGCCGATCTTCGGGCGGGCGTGCCTGGAGTGTCACGGGCCGGTGACGCAGAAGGGTGGATTGCGCCTGGACGTCAGGTCGGCGGCACTCGAGGGCGGCGACAATCATGCGCCCTCGATCCTCCCGGGCAAGAGCGCCGACAGCCCCCTGATCCGGTTCGTCGCGGGCGTGGATCCCGACATCAAGATGCCGCCGCGAGGCGATCCCCTCTCGCCTGAGGAAGTCGGCCTTCTGCGCGCGTGGATCGATCGGGGTGCCGTGTGGCCGGAGGACGCGAGCGCGGAGGTCGAAGATCCGGGGGCGACGCACTGGGCGTTCCGGCCGGTGTGTCGCCCGGCGGTCCCGACGACTCGCGCGCCGCGACCCGGGATCCGGAATCCCGTCGATGCCTTCGTCGCGGAGAGGCTCGCCCGGAGCGGCCTCGTGATGTCCCCGGAGGCCGACCGACGGACGCTGATGCGGCGGCTCCACCTCGTGCTCCACGGGCTCCCGCCGACGCCCGAAGAGGTCGCCTCCTTCGTCGCCGACGATCGGCCCGAGGCCTACGACGAGCTCGTGGACCGGCTGCTTGCGTCGCCGCGCTACGGCGAGCGATGGGCGCGGCACTGGCTCGACGTCATCGCGTTCGGCGAGACGCACGGATTCGAGGTGAACACGCCCCGCGAGAACGCCTGGCCGTATCGTGACTATGTCATCCGCGCCTTCAACGCCGACAAGCCCTATCCCGAATTCATCGAGGATCAACTCGCCGGCGACGCGACGGGCGAGGAGGCCGCCACCGGCTTCCTCGTCGCCCGGGCCGCGCTGCTGCCGGGGCAGACCGGGCGCGACCTCGCGTCGATCCGGCTCGCGAGGCAGGACGAATTGAACGACATGGTGCTCAACGCCGGCGCCGCGTTCCTCGGCCTCACCGTCCACTGCGCCCGCTGCCACGACCACAAGTTCGACCCCATCTCGCAGCGCGATTACTACGCGATGACCGCGATCTTCGCCGGCGTCCGTCACGGCGAACGCCCCTTGCACACCCCGGACGACGAGGCTCGGAAACGCGAGGCCGAGCGACTGAGGCCGCAAGTCGCCGAGCTCGATGCGCAGCTCGTGCGGTTCGAGCCGCTCGCGGACCCCACGCCGATCGCGACCCGGCCGCCGTTTCGACCGTCGGTGAGCCCCCGCCTGACCGTGGACCGCTTCGCCCCGGCCGAGGCGAAGCGGCTGCGATTCACCGTGCTCGCATCGACCTCTCTCGAACCGTGCCTCGACGAGTTGGAGGTCTTCACGACCGGCCCCCGCCCGCAGAACGTCGCACTTGCTGCTGCGGGCGCGCGGGCGAAAGCCTCGAGCACGCTCCCGGGCTCCGACATCCATCGGCTGGAACACCTGAACGACGGGCGCTACGGCAACGCGCGAAGCTGGATCTCCGCCGAGGCCGGGCGGGGCTGGGTCGAGGTGGAGTTCCCGCAGGCCGCGACGATCGACCGGGTCGCCTGGGCGCGCGACCGCGAGGGGAACTACACCGACCGGCTCGCGACCGACTACCGGATCGAGGTCGACGACGGGTCCGGTCGGTGGAAGCTCGTCGCCTCGTCCCGGGACCGCCGGCAGTACGTGCTGGGGGCGCCGCCGGACGCGTCGGACTCGGCCGAGGGGCTCGGCGAAGCCGAGGCGAGAGAGCTCCGCCGCCTGCGCGCCGAGAAGAGGTCGCTCGATGCGCAGATGAAGGAGCTGACGCGCGCGACCGTGGCCTATGCCGGCATCTTCTCTCGGCCCGACGAGACGTTCCGCCTGAATCGCGGCGACCCGATGCAGCGGAAAGAGCCGGTCGCCCCCGGCGCGCTCGCACGACTCATGCCGAAGCTCGACCTCCCTGCCGGCGCGTCCGAGCAGGCGCGCCGACTGGCTTTAGCCCGATGCATCGCCGACCCGGAGAACCCGCTCACGGCCCGCGTGCTGGTCAATCGGCTCTGGCACCATCACTTCGGCGAAGGGCTCGTGAACACGCCGAGCGACCTCGGCCACAACGGCGCCCGCCCGGTGAACGGGGAGTTGCTCGACTGGCTGGCGAGCGAGTTCGTGGCCCTCGGGTGGAGTATCAAGTCGATGCAGAGGCTGATCCTCACGTCGGCAACCTTCCGCCAGTCGAGCCGCCCCGATGCCGATGCGGCGGCGACCGACTCGGGCACGCGGCGACTCTGGCGCTTCCCGCCGCGCCGGCTGGAGGCGGAGGCGATCCGGGATTCGATGCTCGCCGTCGCCGGGACGCTCGACCTCCGCATGGGAGGCCCCGGCTTCAACGCCTTCGCCCCGAACGACAACTACGTGCGCGTCTACGACCCCAAGGCCGACTACGGCCCGGCGGACTGGCGGCGGATGATCTATCAGACCAAGGTCCGCATGGCGCAGGACTCGACCTTCGGCGCGTTCGATTGCCCCGACGCCGGGCAGAACCAGCCGAGCCGGTCGCGGTCCACGACGCCCTTGCAGGCGCTCAACCTCTTCAACAGCCAGTTCGTGGCGCAGCAGGCCACATACCTTGCCGACCGCCTCCGGCGCGAGGCGGGCGACGACGCGGCGGCGCAGGTCCGGCGCGGCTATCGGCTGGCCCTCGGCCGGGAGCCGGACGACGAGGAGACGAGACTCTGCGCCGATCTGATCCGGGCGCACGACCTGCCGACCTTCTGCCGCGTGCTGTTCAATACCAACGAGTTCCTGTTCCTTCCCTGACCGGGCCTCCCGGGCGCGTCATCCCCCAAGGCGGAGTCTCTCCGATGGCCGATCCCACCCTGTCCGAAGCCGGCCGCGGACTGCTGAACCGGCGGCGATTCCTCGAACACTCCGGCACGGGCCTCGGCGGGATCGCGCTGGCGAGCCTGCTCGCGGACGGGGGCCTGCTCGCCGCGGAGGAGGAGAAGGGCCGACCGCCCATCCGGCCGGCCATCCGCCCGGAGAATCCGCTCGCGGCGCGGCCGCCGCACTTCCCGGCAAAGGCCAGGCGTGTGCTCGTCATCTTCTGCTCAGGCGCGTGCAGCCAGCTCGAATCCTGGGACTACAAGCCCGGCCTGATCAAGATGGACGGCAGGGCCCTGCCCGGCGAGAAAGAGAACTTCCTCACCTTCCAGGGCGAGAACGGCAACCTCGTCCGCCCGCTCTATGAGTTCAAGCCGCGCGGGCAGTCCGGCAAGATGATCTCCGAGCTCTTCCCGCATCTCGCCGAGCTCGCCGACGACCTCTGCTTCGTCCACTCGATGACCGCGAAGAGCAACACCCACGGCCCGGCCGAGAACCAGATGAGCACCGGGTTCACGCTCGACGGCTTCCCGAGCATGGGCTCGTGGGCGTCCTACGCGCTCGGCTCAGAGGCCGACGACCTGCCCGCCTTCGTCGCGATCCCCGACCCGCGCGGGGTCCCGCAGGCGGGCGTGAACCACTGGGCCAACGGCTTCCTGCCCGCGGTCTTCCAGGGCACCGCCTTCAACGCGCAGAAGCCCATCTACAACCTCGCCCCCCCCTCCGGTAGGGCGCCCGCTCGCGAAGCCGCTGCGCGCGACGTGCTGAACGCGCTCAACGAGAAGCACCTGGCCCAGTACCCGGGCGATTTCGAGCTCTACGCACGCATCGCCAGTTACGAGCTCGCCGCCAGGATGCAGCTCTCCGTGCCCGAGGTCGCCGACCTCTCCACCGAATCCGCCGCCACGATCCGCGACTACGGCGCCGACGATCCGGACCCCATCCGGAGCGGCTTCGCCCGGAACTGCCTCCTCGCTCGTCGCCTCCTCGAGCGGGGCGTGCGGTTCGTGCAGCTCTTCAACGGCTCGTACGCGATGGGCGAGGGCGTCGGCAACTGGGACGGCCACCGGAAACTCAAGGAGCAGTACGACATCCACGCGCCGATCCTCGACCGCCCCGCCGCGGCGCTCATCCGCGACCTCAAGCGCCGTGGCCTGCTCGACGACACTCTCGTCGTCTGGACGACCGAGTTCGGCCGGATGCCCACGTTCCAGAAGGGGGCGAGCGGCCGCGACCACAACCCGAACGGCTTCACCGTCTGGCTCACCGGCGCGGGCGTGAAGCGCGGCTTCAGCTTCGGCGCGACCGACGAGCTCGGCCACAAGGCGGTCGACGGGGTCACGACCATCTATGACCTCCACGCGACGATCCTCCACCTCCTCGGCCTCGATCACGAGCGCCTCAGCTACTACAACAACGGCATCGAGCGCCGCCTGACGGATGTGCACGGCCGCGTCATGACGGAAATCCTCGCGTAGCGTGCCGTTCCCGGCGACCTGGGCTGGGTCTTGAAATAGCCCTTGCGGGACCCTTCGCGGCTTGTCGATCCGGCCCTTCCGAGGGCCGTGGCCCGCTTCCCCGATGAATTGTGGAGGCGGGGCGAGCCCGGTTGCCCTCTTCCGGTTCGCGCTTGACCGAGCCGGTAAGGTTTCTTTGATGGGCAATCAGGATATCCAGACTGGCGACCGAGTCATCCGGGAAATCTCGTCCTCTCCCCCGAACCCAGACGAGCGAGGTGCCGTTATCAATGCTTTGCAGATCGACCGTGCCCCTTTCGGGAACTCCTTTGCCGAGGAGCTCCACGGGGAGACTCGCACCGATAACCGGCCGCGCCAGGTGCCCGGGTACTGCCACTCCCCCGTCGCCCCGACCGCCGTCCGGGACCCGCATTTACTGGCCTGGTCCGATGACCTCGCCGCCCTCCTGGGTCTGGAACGCCCGGCCGAGCGAGGGCCGGCGGTGGATGTCCTCGCCGGAAACCTTGTGACTCCGACGATGAAGCCCTTCGCCGCCCGTTACGGCGGGCATCAGTTCGGCAGCTGGGCGGGACAGCTCGGCGATGGTCGGGCGATCTCCCTCGGCGAGCTGGCGGCCCGAGACGGCTCCTCCTGGGAGATTCAGCTGAAGGGGGCGGGCGTGACCCCGTACTCCCGGCAGGGGGACGGACGGGCCGTCCTCCGTTCTTCCCTGAGGGAGTTCGCGTGCAGCGAGGCGATGCATCACCTCGGGGTCCCCACCACGCGGGCGCTGAGCCTCGTCGCCACCGGGGACACGGTCATCCGGGACATGTTTTATGCGGGCGACCCCCGACCCGAGCCGGGCGCGATCGTGGCGCGGGTCGCCCCCACCTTCATCCGCTTCGGCAACTTCGAGCTCATGACGAGCCGGCGCGAGATCGACAACCTGCGCGCCCTGGCCGATTACGTCCTGCGCCACCACTACCCGGAGTTCGGGCCGCCGTCGGAGGAGGTGTATCTGCGCTGGTTCGAGGAGATCTGCCGGCGTACCGCCGTCATGATCGCCCACTGGATGGCGGTGGGATTCGTCCACGGGGTGATGAACACGGACAACATGTCGATCCTGGGGGTCACGATCGACTACGGCCCGTACGGATGGCTCGAGCCTTATGATCCGGGCTGGACGCCCAACACGACGGACTTCGGCTCCAGGAGATACGCCTACGGACAGCAGCCCGCCGTCGCGCTCTGGAATCTCTCGATGCTGGCACGAGCGATCTCTCCGCTCGTGTCCGATGGGGAGGCCCTCGTCCGTGGCCTGGAGACTTACCGCGCGACGTACCTGAAAACCTACCAGGAGATGATGTTGCGGAAGCTGGGGCTGACCCGGCTCGAACCCGAAGAGGACGGGGCGCTCATCGATGACCTGCTCCGGAGCCTGGCGGGCGCCGAGGTCGACATGACCCTCTTCTTCAGGAAGCTCTCCGATACCGCGACCGGGCTCCTTTCCACCGGCGACCCGGAGGAGCCGCCCCTCCGAGGACTGATCGCAGACACGTCGTATCTGCCATCGGCGGCCTCGGAGCACGACGCGCTCCTGGAGTGGTTGCGACGTTACCTCCGACGACTGCGGGGAGAAACGCTCGGCGCCGAGGCCATCCGGGAGGGCATGCGCCGCGCGAATCCGAAGTACGTGCTCCGGAACTACTTGGCCCAGGAGGCGATCGAGGGCGTGGAAGCGGGCGACCTCTCGTATCTCGAAACGTTGATGAGCGTCCTCCGGAAGCCGTACGACGAGCAGCCCGAGCACGAGGAGTTCGCGCGGAAGAGGCCGGAATGGGCCCGCACCAGGCCGGGATGCGCGACCTTGTCGTGCAGCTCCTGAGGACATGTGTCTCGAGGCCGGAGGGCCGCGTACGGAGGCCCGGAGCGTCGACCCGCCCCAAGACGTCGGTACCGAGTCGTTTGAGCGCCCGAAGGTTGGGTGTACAATCGGGGACGGTTGTCGATCTCCATCATGCCAGCCCGGAGGGACAGAGGCGATGCCGCGCACCGCGATCCTGACGTTCGAGGGACGGACCGTCGAGCTGCCGGTCATCGAGGGCTCCGAGGGCGAGCTGGCCGTGGACATCTCCAGGCTCCGGGCGGAGGCCGGCCTGATCACCTTCGACCCTGGCTTCGGCAACACCGGCGCCTGCGCGAGTGCCGTCACCTTCATCGACGGCGAGCGGGGCATCCTCCGGTACCGGGGCATCCCCATCGAGCAGCTCGCCGAGCGGTCGACCTTCGTCGAGACCGCCTGGCTGCTGATCTTCGGCCGGCTGCCGGGCCAGGCCGAGCTGGACCGCTTCGGCGAGCGGCTGGCCCTGCACGCTCCGCTGCACGAGTCGTTCAAGGGGCATTTCACCGGCTTCCCCGTCGACGCCCCGCCGATGGCCATGCTCTCGGCCATGGTCAACACCCTCTCCTGCTTTCCGCCGCAGTACACGGAGCTGAGCGAGGAGGAGGTCACCGAGGAGGCGGCCCGCCTGATCAGCAAGGTCCGGACGATCGCCGCCTACTCCTATCGGAGGTCGCTGGGGCTGCCGTTCCTCTACCCGGACCCCAAGCTCCGCTACGTGGCCAATTTCCTGCACATGATGTTCTCGATGCCGTACGCGCAGCACGAGGCGACACCGGAGGTTGTCCGGGCGCTGAACCTGATCCTGCTCCTGCACGCCGACCACGAGCAGAATTGCAGCACCTCGACGGTGCGGGTCGTCGGCTCCAGCAAGGCGAACCTGTTCGCCTCGTGCGCCGCCGGCGTCGGTGCCCTGTGGGGGCCGCTGCACGGGGGGGCCAACGTCGCGGTGCTGGAGATGCTGGAGGCGATCCACCGGGGCGGTATGACGGCCGAGCAGGCGCTGGAGCGGGCCAAGGACAAGACCAGCGGGTTCCGCCTGATGGGATTCGGCCATCGGGTATACAAGAATTTCGACCCGCGTGCGGTCATCCTCAAGCGGTCGGCCGACCGGGTACTCGGCCAGCTCGGCGTGGCGGACCCCCTGCTGGACATCGCCCGCCGACTGGAGGAGTTGGCGCTCGTGGACCCGTACTTCGTCGAGCGGAAGCTGTACCCGAACGTGGACTTCTACAGCGGCATCCTGATGCGGGCGATGGGCATCCCGACGAGCATGTTCACGGTGATCTTCGCGATCGGGCGGATGCCGGGCTGGATCG
>JAABUS010005451.1_pt1 | contig 16656 bp, 21 predicted proteins | sample 5560161 | NCBI WGS metagenome assembly JAABUS01 (sample SAMN10711885, study PRJNA513376) | rock metagenome | isolation source: Antarctica rocks | place: Antarctica: Victoria Land, Trio Nunatak nord | collected 2016-01-04
GGGTTCGGTGTTGGGGTGGGGATGGGCATTGCTGTGGAAAAGGAATACCGGGTGCAGAGGGTAGACAGCGAGGGTTTTTTTTTGCGAGGGGGTTGGAGTATCTACTGCTGAAGATTTCTGACGGTTGAGGAGACGGGGGGGGGGTGTTGGTCTGCTGCAGGGAAACTGGGCTGGAAGAGGAGGGAGGTTTGGATGTCGATGTGGTGGGGAGGTTTTATGTGGGCGTAAATATGGAGGATGGGAAGGGGTGTTGAACGGTTGATTGGATTGATGTTTCAGTGTAGGAAATCCATAGGGATTCTTATGGGTCTTTTCAACTGTTACTGGAAATTGGGGGAGGTTTTTGTACTCGTACACGGATAAGCAAAGGAACATTTGGAGCTTGAGTTGGTTGCGAAAATGAAGAATATGAGACTTGACTAATGTCCGTTACGCATACGAGAGACCTTGTACAGGTGAACAAGCTAGAAGTGGGCGAGGATACTCCGGCTGTGAAATTGAGACTTTTGCTCCATCTAGGGAGTAAGATGATAGGAGACGGTTTGGTGGTATGGTATTGTCTGAGAACAGAAACAAATCAAAGGTGGCTCTGTCAATCCAATCCAATCCAATCCAATCACGACCCCTGAGAACGCACCTGTGGCGCCTCAGATTATTCAGCTCATCCTCTTTTTTTTCAGGGTAGATACCCGATCTCTCGTTCTGAGTATTGAAATGGCTAGCATTTGAAAATTTGCATTTTTCTCGATGGATATGACTCTGTTGGCTTTCCCTGGGCTCTTCTGGGTTTGGTCTTTTGAGGTGGAAGCTGAGACGGGGTCGGTGTGGTCGATATCTTAGATTTCCATGAAAAGCGATCTTTGACATGCTATAAGGCCCATGTGCCTTCTTCCTCCGATTGTGATTTTGCTTCGTTATTGGAATCTTTGTAAAGGTCGTCCAGCAGCCTCGACAATTTTCTGGAGTTACCCAAACATCACTCTCGAGTTGTACATATCTGTCGGTACTATCGGTTCTCTAGCGGCTAACATATCCGATATCTCTCGAATGATCCTTGACTGTGTGACCTGAGATACCAAGATCTGATCCGAGGGTCTCCTATCTGTATGAGCCATGACAGAATGCTCGGATATCTACAGCGTATCTCGACGTGTGGCAGACCCCCCGAGATTGATAGATAAGCTGATCGAGTCTACAAGAGCAGCCGGGAGCAATGCCGATCACGAGGATTGCTTAATATCTGCATCCGATGTTACCGGTTCTTTGGCTTTTGAATCTGTCGCTGCATTCGCAACATCTCGGCTTCGCCACTGAATAAATTCCCGCGAGAGAATATCTCCGTAGCCAGACTCTTCATGTTTGAAAACTTCTATCATTGGTGATCTCTCTCTGCGTCTAATGCGCCAGACACCTTCGCCCGTTATGGTGTTCTTGAGCCCTGGGAATGATTAGCTGGCATCTTCTACATTCATAGGACTTCCTACAATCTAAGAAGCTGGCGGTAAAATTAATGCAGAGATTACCGTCCCAGGTGCCCTTGCCCCGTCTCTTGACTAGACCCGGAATGTTCTTGGTCTCTAATTCTTCGACCCTTTGTAAGATGCCGCTTTTGCTGCGGAAGCCCACGATGATTTTAGGAACTCCTAGTAGAAACGACTGGACCCAAAATTTTAGTAGCTTCCGCTCGTACTTAAGCATGTCTCTCTCGTTCTCGATCTCTGCGGAGGTCTTCAACTCTACCCAATTAATGGGGTCGTCTTTGTTGTTTGGCTTGCAGTCCCATACTGGGTGACGTTTAGCATGTTCTACCTCACTCCTATTTCCTGCTTACCAGCATCCACTTCGCCTCCAATGACCATTTTTGCCTTGCCGATACCAGTCTTTACAACTGAACAATACTGAGCATAATTGTTCACAACCATCTCCTTACGCCCCTCGATGAAATCTCGAGAAGTAGGGTCCCACTGGTCAGGCATTAAGGACAGGGTTTCAAACTTATAACCTACAAATCGATTTAGCAAGAGGTGGTTTATATATAATAGCCACACATACCCCAATAGCTCATAAGGTCCTGTGAGGGAGCGCCAGGTTGCGAAGGCTGGCTGTGCTGTGACTTTCTTGACTCCAATTTGTGGTCGTGGTTCTCCTCAATGAAACTTTAAAAGTTGGTACGGTGTCGCGTATCTGGTCATCTGCAAAACTTACATTGTACCCTTGAGTAGCCACAAGTCAGCGATAAATTCTTCAAGCCTTGGCCGCCAAGGAAGTGCCCACTTGGAACCTCGTCGCTTTCATCTCGAATCTAGGACGTGTCAGGATTCAGACCACGCATATTCAGCAAGGACCAGACCTACCCATTCATGGTGTCAAAAGGGGTAGCCATGATCTTCTCTGTCAGCCAATCTCTTCTCTAATGCGCTCTCAGGGACCCATCTACCTTCGTCATCATTCCTCTCCACTATAAGCATTAGCTCCTAGTGATTAAGAAAGGGGAAAATAGCCTACGGTAATAATATCGGCTTCACATCTGGTACCAGTGCGTTCTTCAAAAGCCATGATCGTCTTTAGAAGACTGTCCAGATGGTCGTCCGCCGTATCGTCAAGCTGTTGAAATTTATCGAAGCCTTTAGATAAGTCTGCTCCAATGTCTGGAGGATAGTAATAGCGCAAAGAGCGCTCATCCAGATAAAACTCATGATTCTCGTCATACGAAAAGTAGGCAATTTCCTGAAAAACGTCATTTAGAAATTCAATTCGATAGGATTACTGATACGTACTTTTGGTCTTCTGATTGCAGCACTGGAGCCACTGAACCTATTTATAGGCTGAATATCAAATTTACTCATTGTTGATTGATATCTACAAATGGATACCTGAAACCGTTGTCTGAAAGCACTTTTTAACGCAAAGATGCGAGGTATGAAGTTCCTCATATAAATGCTAATTGGGCTTGCATGCAAGGAGATGCTTGGGAGGCGCGTCGCGTGGACAAAGCAAATCAGCCCTACGATATCCGGCGTCATATGTCATATGATGTTTGTTTGCTACTCTACCGTAACAACCACAAATATCAATATTGCAAACATCAGTATCCCAAACATTGACAATCCAAACACCACATACCATGGCTGCAAAATCCACTTCATCACGAGCACCAGACACCACCAATTCCCAAGTTAGCCGCAAGCTATTTCACAAACACCTTAGTAGGCGGCCCACCAGCACATCGACCTCGACGTCTGCAACGACACTGCAAGAGTCGCCGCAAGACAATACCTCGGATATTGTTGTTAGAGATCACAATGGAAATTACTCGGTTGATGTCCTTCCTTCACCGCCTATAGAGGAAGATCAGGCAGCGCATGAGGACCCGGCGGATGAGAAAGATAGTAGGTTGATTGGAGGTCCCATACAGGAACAAACTGCTAAGATGGTATGTAGAGCTTGAGGCAAGACTGCTAGAGATGTATAGGAATAGGAGCATAGAGCCTGGGGATCCGCCTGGTTAGTACGAGCCAACAGCTTCTCATGGATTATCCCCAACTAAACAAGACCAGAACTATTATCTGTGGTCCAAGCAAGTCTACGACGAAAGGTAGCCTCTTTGGACGAAGACAATTGGATGTTCGAAGCGGAGGAAGAAACACCAGGCTAAAACCTGTGTATATCGTCGTTCTATCAGCCCATATGTCACTCACCAGGAGCTTCAGCGCTACGAAAATGAACGATTCAGAGTTGAGCTAGGAGTGAAAAATGTGAAGAAACATTCAAACGTGTATTTGATCGCTGGTAACCCTAAGGCTTTATCAAGCCACTCGCCTGAGCGCAATCCAGTACCATCGAAGAAGTCTTGTGGGAGACCTTGGAAGAAACTTATATCTATCACTTGTTCTGATTGCAGGATCTACCGGAATAAGACGATCTCGTGGCGACCGAAGGAAATGGGGACCTTCTCCAAAATTCATCAATCATTGAGCGCTAAGAAATTTACATCCACATCGAAAGCTAGTCAGGGCCAACCGCAACCATATACACGACTTTGGCCCTATACATAATTTCCATAATCTCAATCAAGTCCTTCCGCCGGCGGCGCCGAAGCCTCCGCCTTCTTCACTTTCGGTGTCCCTGGCCTCGGGCTCGCCCCAAACCCCATCATACTCCCCATCATATCAAACAGCGGATTCCCCTGCCTCGGTATCTTAATGCCAAAATACATCTCCCCAACCTGCGCCAATGCATCGTCCCAAATCCCCACCTCTTGGATGTACGGCGCATAATGCTTGGCGAGCTGCTTGAACAGATCCGAAGTCCCCCGCGGTATCGCGAGGAGCAGAAGACCTAGGAAATTTAGGAGCGGGAGGGACGGGTAGACGCGCATGTCGGAGCTGGTGCTACTGACTTCTTGGACGCTAAGGGATTTGTTCTCGGTGCTGAGGCGGGAGGTGAAGATAAGAAACGCTTTGTTGGCAGAGCGGAGGTTGCCGGTCAGGAGGTACGGGAAGACAGCGCGAGCGGCATAGAGAGCCGCGGTGTGCGAGTCATCTTGTGTGTACCACTCATACTCGAGTTTAGCCAGCTGTTCAGGCGAGTCTTTGGTGCCCAAAGCCAGGTGCTTTTCCGCATCATAAGGCTCATGATCTACAACGAACAAGTAGTCAGCCACCGTGTCCAGAAGAATCCAGTAGCATCTTATACATACCCTCCGCAAACAACGTCCCCGCCACATGATGCAGCTCCGGATCCCCATTCTGATACTCCCCAAACTTAATACTCCACTCCACCATCGCCTCCACAAACCTCTTCTTCGTCGGTTCCCCAGGCGGAAACGCCCTCAACAACGCCAACAGCTTTCCTACATTCACCCTCACATTAGCCCCCCTTCATTTCCCATCCCTCAAACCCCCACCCTCCCCCCCCAAAAACCATCACCAACAAACAAACCAAAAAAAAAATCCCCAACAAACCTTTCTCCCCCCCCCCCACCCCCTTCCCCCCCCTCACATACACCTCCACCAAATACCCCCCCAGATCCCCCCCGCTGGCCCCCTGCCCCGCCTTCAGCAGCGCCGCCGCGCCCCCGTACAGCACCTCGATGGCCGCGTCCCAGTTTTCCTGCTTGACGTAGCGCGACGCCACGACGCGGAGTTGTTGGTGCGCTTCGTAGTATTGGCCTTCGGCGATTCTGTGGGGTGGGGTGGGCGGTTAGGTTAGGTTGGGTTGGGTTGGGTTGGGTTGGGGGGAGGGGAGGGGAGGGGAGGGGAGGAGATGGGATGGATGGGATGGGATGGGAAGGGGGGGGGGAAAGGACTTTTCTTTTTGGCGGGCGATGGTTTTTTCGATTTTGGTGGACATGGTTTTTGGGGGTGTTGGGGTTGTTGGGGTTGTGGTGGTGGTGGTGGTGGTGGTGGTGGCGGTGGTGGTGTTAGTAGTGTGGGAGTGGGAGTGGGTGGGAGGTTGTTGACGGATGAAGTTCCGTCTTTGGGGGGTTGGAACTTTTGGCTGTTGCTCTTGTAATTTTTAAGATGTATGGGGAGTGTTCAAAAGTTAATTAATCAATCACAAAAGTGAAAACCCAAAAAACTTGGATTAATTGCGATCCCAGGGACTCGAACCCTGCTCTCGAGCATGGGAAGCTCGAATTCTAACCCCTGAACTAGGAACGCAGACGTGATAAAATGTCACTATTGCAATAATTTATTTCTATTCTACACTCACTGCCGTCAATTGAGACATCGCACATCGATCGTTTTCTTGGCCTTTCCCAGTTACTCCATAGCATTCTGGACTTGATACCGTCCAACATGATTAAAAGCACCATGCAATGGATATGGCAAAGTTACATCAAGCATTCGCTATATTCTCAAGTTTTAATTCGCCCGGCCTAAGCGCGTTTCCTTTTCCACCATGCTGTAAAGCGATGCCATAGACAAGTGTAAACGCCACAAGGTAAAATGCAAGCACTGTCTACTTGAACTTCAAGCCATTACAAGTCCCCATGAGAAGTGCCAGCCCCAGCCAACGCCCCTGCGCAGATAGCTCAAACGCCGTGCTGGCTAGGCCCGGAGTTGATACAATGATAAAAAATGAATGCTGAGCCCCATGCGATATCAAGGAGTGCTTTCCCGGAGAATGCACGCTCTCTACCTTCGATTGTCGTTTGTCGTTTTCGCAGATTTCTCACCGAGGAGCTTCCGTTTAATGGCGTCTGCGGCCCCGAGCGGAAGGGGCTGAGTGCTGTATTCGGAGTTCGAGGATAGGGACATGTCGCTACTGGGTGATTTCAGCCTACACCCTCGCCAATTCCCAAGCCCACCGATGCCAACGAACCCTCGGGAAGGATACTGCGATGCTCGAACCCTGGCGCGCGCATGGTCCTCTTCCTCCCTCTCCCTCAAAGCCAACTCTTCCGATCCCTGACGCATGTTCCCCGCTCCGCCAGCACCGCTGCTAAACAGAGCTGTGATGGAGCGGGAGAGCTGTGATTGGCGCGGTGCGGTGTGAGGATAGGGACCACGATCTGCTCCGTTGTCTCCTACGACGTGGTGGTAGTTTCCGGCACCGCCGATGCCACCATGGAAGTAGTTCCGTTTTGTACGGCCCCGCATCAGGGAAGAGGTCGATGAGGTTGAAGCATGCATCGTGTCGGCGTTGGGTTGTTCGTCTCTTTGTGGCGAGGAGGGCATATTGGACAAGGCGCACGGAGGTGACAGCCTTCTTGTACTACGCTCAGTGGGAAGCGGTAAACGATGACAGCCAACAACAATGTCAAAGCATGCACCAGTCCGAGTATTGGAGCGGGAGAAGTAGAAGTCAACGCAACACGGACGAGGACAATGCATCGACTAAGTACTCTGGTCTGAAAATGGGCAGCACATATTGGAGAGCAAGAGCGAACGCAGGACGACCGCCTACACATTTTACTCAATAGTGCAATCATGAATCGGGGAAAGCGCGATGCAGGAGTAGTTTAAGGAGCACGTTGTACTACACATTTCGGTTTATTCTGTTTATTCTCCGGGGGTTACAAGGGCGACGGATGATTCTTCAGGTTCGCCGAGAGTATGCGTGACATAATAAGTCGATGTCCAGGATTGACTACTACCGAGCCACTTTTGCAGTTGGTTTCGGGGGGTTCGGCCAGAAACATGACATCTGGGTGATTTTGATGGATGAACATGCTACTGGTTGGTGTACTGGAGGGATGTAACATAAGAAGGAGGCCTCAGTAGATGGATATCAAAGGAGAGAATCTCGTGAATCTCGTGAATCCTGGAATCAGCAGAAAATAACAAGTGTGATGAGTGAGTGGAGCGGGACACATAAGGTACTTTAACATGGGCTGCATGTAGCGCGCGGGCCGTGAGTCTGAATGCGACAAGCGGGATATACCATATACCCCGCAAAATGCCAATTTCTCCCATCTGCACATGTAAGGTACTTGGCCTTGACGTACTTTACAGTACATGGGCTCTGTAAGGTAAGGTACGTAAGGGTAAGATAGCTACGGGTAGGCAAGGCAGATACCGTGGTACCTTACAGTAGTAGTACCTGTTCCAGATTCATCATGTGCCGAGCATGTGATTCTTCGGTATTACGGTCATGCTTGTGTTCCGTACATTCGAAAAAAAACACACGCGATTGACTCGGGCCTTTGATGGCCCTGTATACCTTAGCTGAGATGAATAACCCCCAGGCTTCTGCAGCCTGCTTCCCTTGCAGAAATGGCTTTTGAAACGTTCAGCGCATAGGACGTATTTTCCCGTGAAAATAGAGTTTTCTGTTTCCCCAGAAGAGGCAACTGCCGTTTACCGCGCTTGATCACGTCGTCATTGTTGATGTCCCCGTGACAGAGGAAGACAGTGTGCTTTCCCCGTTCCCGGCTGTACATAGATGATAGTACAACTGAATCTCTTTCGCTCCTGCTATGAAGGTTATTGTACTTCTGTTTGAGCCAGTCTTGGAAATCGTTCCTCTTCTACTAGCTCTCCTATATGGCGCATCGATTTTCGGTAAATGTCGCGAAAGAAAGCTCGGGCCTGAAGAGATGTCAAAGCACCAAGCCGGCGGCTACCAGTACGATCCAGACTTATCATCCGGGGTGCCCGAAAACGGATGATATCTTCCGCAGATGCTGGTAAAAGTTGATTAACTGCGTAGGTGGCAACCGGCAACCGGCAACCGTCTCTGGAAGTTAAGCAAGGTACACATACGGTACCTATACGTCAGTCCAACGCGCTCCACTCGACTCTCGTCTAAGGAGTAGTGAAGGTGTTACAGGCCAGCATATTGCTCCTTCCTCGCATCTATCTCTTCCCAAGCGATCTTACGTCTTTCTTTTTCCTTTGCACCTCTGACGAAGGCCAACAACCTCAAAGCACCAGACGGCGTGACACCTTCACATCTTCTCGCCATGCCTACACTCTCAGGCCGTGCTATCTCCAACACTCGCAATTCTTCGTTGCTGAGACCATGGATCTTGCTATAATCCAAGTCCGTCGGCAATTTCAGCTGCTCGTCCCGCTCAAAGACGCTAACCATCGCCTTCTGCCGTTCAACATAAGGAGCATAGACACCTTCGATTCCAACGCGTGACCTGACTTGTGGCGAGAAAGACGTAATAGCTGGTATATGTGGGATCAGCGAATCCACCGAAACCCCAGCAAGGCGCAAGAGATCATAAGCAGAACGCGGAGCCGTGTCTTGATGGACCTGGAATCCTTTCGCAGCCCATGCATGCGGGCTCATCTTACATTTCTCGAGTAGCAGCTGCAGATTTTGCATTTCTGTGGCGTGGTCAGAGAAATGGTTCCAGCGCTTGTCGCCTACCACCCCCGCCTTTCTGCCCTTCGCAGTAAGACGAAGGTCCGCATTGTCCGCACGAGCACTCATGCGATACTCACTCCGTGATGTGAACATACGATATGGCTCGCTGACACCCTTGGTAATAAGGTCATCAATCATGATACCGATATATCCATCGCCTCTGCCAATGACCAATTGCTCTTTCCCTTGAGCAGCGAGACCGGCGTTGATACCTGCCACAACGCCCTGTGCAGCCGCTTCTTCATATCCAGTAGTACCGTTGATCTGACCGGCTAAATACAGGCCTGATATGGGTTTTGTCTCCAAGTTCGAGCGCAGGTTGCGCGGATCCACGTAGTCATACTCCACACCATAGCCAGGCTGAAGCATCTTTACGTTTTCAAGTCCGACGATGGTATGAAGCATCTGTTCTTGCACTGCTGCGGGTACGGTCATAGAAATGCCATTGGGGTAGATGACATCCGTATCGAATCCCTCTGGCTCAAGCCAGATTTTGTGTTGGGTCCTGTCCTGGAAGCGGATTATTTTAGATTCGAGGGAAGGACAGTATCGGGGACCTTTGACGGTTTCGCGGATATGAATACTCTGATCCAAGTTGGCTCGAATGATCTCGTGAGCAGCAGGATTAGTCTCCGTGCCGTAACAAGAGAGCTGATCTTGGACGGTAACGATGTCGTTAAGGTATGAGAAAGGTACTGGAGGCTCCTCACCTGGTTGAACCTCTAATTGCGAAAAGTCAATCGTCTTTCGGTCAAGGCGGGGAGGAGTGCCTGTTTTCAATCTTCCCAGATCAAACCCAGCGTCCCGCAGCGACTTGCTGAGTCCAAACGTCGCTGCCTCTCCCATCCTTCCACTTGGGAAAATATCCAGACCGATGTGTATCTCTCCACCGAGAAATGTCCCAGTAGTAATGATCACCTTTTCAGATTGTAGAACATCCCCAGATTCTAGCCTGACACCTGCAATGCTCCTCTGCTTCCCTTCAATGCCTTCAACGCCTTCAATGACGATGATATCCGCTACCTTGCCCTCCAAGACTGCGAGGCCTTTCGTATACAGTATTTCAGCCTTCATTTCCCTCTTGTATATTTCCCTATCTATCTGTGCTCTTGGACCCCAGACTGCTGGGCCTTTCTTCCTATTCAGTACACGAAAATGGACCCCAGCTTTGTCCACAATACGTCCACAAACTCCATCCAAAGCGTCAATCTCGCGGATCATTGTGCCTTTACCGATACCGCCGAAAGAAGGATTGCACGAACAAACCCCAAGGTTTGAGAATGAAGGAGTGACAAGTGCAGTTCGTGCACCCGATCTAGCTGCTGCAGCAGAAGCTTCTGTTCCAGCGTGGCCACCTCCTATCACTATCACATCATAAATACTATCGTTACCACATTAGCGTGTTCGTCATTCCAAGATGGGGGATAAAGCTCAAGTTTCTTAGGCGTACTTTGGTCCTTCGGTGACTGTAGCAAATGCCCGCTGCCAGGTTAGCCTTGCCGATCGTACACGAGGACTATGGCCCCAGCGCAGAAACGTCGAAGACCGTAATGGTAGAGTCATGGCAAATAAGAACCAGGAAATTTGATTTAGAAGCTCCCACTGATGGAAGCCAGAATTATTACATGGTCGCTTAGGGTTGCCGCGCTTGCCTCACAACTGCCTTAACTCCGGTTAAAGTGAAGTTGAAAAGATTGTTTGACTAGGGTCATATACCTTACTGTACGAGTAGACTCATTTTAGAGCTGCCACTTGTAGCAAAAGAGGATTTTCAATTCATTCGCTAAACTCGGCTTATCAGAAGCTACAACCGCTGCCATACAACCTAACGCCGGCCGGCCTCCTTCCTCAATCTAGCTGCTGCAGAGGAAGAGCCCATTTCGGGCCAGCTTGATACGGCATCCTCTACTTCTTCCAAGAACGTAGTGCTATTGTGCATCTTAGTAGCCCCTAAAATGACCCTGACCCCTGGAGAACTAGCGTTCACTTGAGCGACCATTTTGGCTTCTTCATAAGTTGCACCTCCAACAATGAATATAATGATATCCTGCGGTTTATCCCTTGTAGTCCCACCACCTTCAACGAAAGGATACTGTTGCTCTTTCAGCCTAGCTTTGATGAGATTCTGTAGCGTGGCTTCTAGCCGAGGAGAATGCTGGGTGTATACATTCTCAACGTCTCTTAGGCCCTTGAAACGATCGCGGGCCCCAGAAAATATGGATGATGACTCAAAAAGATCAGAAAAGCCCCCGGCAGTGGGTGATGGTTGGAGCGAGTGGTGGTATGCAAGTAGTTTCAACACCAACTCAACGCGTCGTGGTGATACATTCCCGGCAGCAGTAAGAAGATCAAGGAGCATGGATAGAGCGTTTGATGGATGTTTCTCGTATCTCAGTGCATATAAAGCCACAAGACGAAGCTTACCCTCCGAGGAGACTTTAGTTGATTGAATGAGCCGCTGCAGATTCTGTGACAGATTAGTCGACGGATTCCGATGAAAACCAAGACAACAGTAAAATACCTTCAGATCACTGCCATGATTATCGTTGCACGCTAAACTCTGCTCAAGCTCACTGACACTTAAGAGATCGTCCGTACCAACTCGTCTGCTGAGCTCGCCGACAAGCGTTACATGCTTGCTCACATTGCCAGAGAGCTTCCGAAACTCAGGATAATCCTCGATGAACCGCTTCATGTCTGCGATAGATTCAATGCTAGCGCTGCTCTGCGATTTTGATGAGTATTGCTGGACGTATTCTTTGATATTGCTACCAAGATCACCGAAATTGAGGTACATGTTCTTCTTGAAGAAAGGGTCTTGGTCTTGGGAGAGGACAATTTCCTTCAGCTCAGGCCTTATGTCAGGGACGTCACTTAAGTCTACTCTACCATTGTAAATGCCAAGAAGTTCATGAACCATGGCTTGATAAGTCCATTGTGTCAAAAGAGGGGTGATAGGATCATCGCGTCGATCTAATAGAAGAAGTATTGGCGGAGTATCCGTTTTTCGAAAATCGAACAATTGCTCCTCTTGTGTCATTTGGTATCGAACCTCTATGGCGAGCTTCTTCACTATTAGGCTGTTCTTCTCATATCTAATCAGAGGTTTCTTCTTCAACGATAGCAGCAGAGCTATGACCCCATCGGTGCATCTTTGTAGGGAGTCTGGGTTCCATGAGTCTGGAGTATTGCTCCATAAACGTTGCTTAGGGAATCCGAGATCGAGAGACAGTAGGTCCGGGTTAATAACAATGTAATCCGCAAAGTATTCCTGAATACCGCGAACCACTTCGTTGTTGTCGGCCTCTGCAAGTCTTTCTAGAGATGACTTGCGGATGGCATTGCTGAAATCTAACTGATAATCAGTCTCTGGTCGCCATAATTTCTAGTCATCGCTCTCACAGATATAGTATTCGCCATACTTGGGGTTCCTGAATTCGTCTATGAGATGTTGTATTGAATCTGCAGACGGCCGTACAAAACATAGGCATCGTAGATGTCGCATCTTATCACGGGAAGTATTGTCAATACGGCTGGTCTCATAATTAGCTAAGGTTTCCTAGCATTCAAATTTGCTTACTCTATAAGGTAAACTTCATGGTTAAGCAAGGCCGACTGTGTAGTAGCTGTCGAGACAATGGATACCTGGAACAGGTTAGCCAAACATCTTCCTACCAAAACTGCGCTAGACTCGCACTGTCTCACTGTCTAGCAAGAGAACCTTCATCTTGGCAGATGAGGATCCTGGAATAGAGTCTCCAGCTGAGACCATCTTCGAGACGTAGCCTGAGACCGCTGAAACCACGTCCATCGTGACTGCTGAGTTTCTGACGATCCTAGAACTCGGAGCTGCAGCATCGTACTGAGATATTCAGTCAAACCATAATCCTTGCATCAAATCGATGTCGACTGTAAGGTAGCGTAAGGTACAGAACTGTTCTGTGGATGAGGTTACGAAGTCGTGGGGTCTTCCGCCAAGGCCACACATCGCGGCCCCGCGGTCAGAAATGACGGCCCCCCCTTCTCCTTTTCCTTTGTTGACACTCTTCGCCGCGACCATGAAGTAATTGCTTCGATCAAAGATCTTATAACCAGTACCGGCGAGGGCAGGATGTTGCCCTACATCGACATTCGTGAGCTTCTTGAATAATGCTCTCTTCATTCAGAGACCATGCTAATGGTCCGCCAGCTTTCCAGTATGCCGCTTCACTGACCGGCTCGTCAGTCGACGAATGTTAGATTTGCGCATTGAAGTCTATGCGAAATCTCTGGCTCACCTTTCTTAGTGAAGCTCATTACTTCGTTCCTCATCTCTTACCCTCTTGCTGGCGTCCTCAAACGCATACCTGATTCCAAGCCGTATCAGAAGAATCTGTTCATAATAACGTGCGTTAATAGCACCTGCTGGTCATCCGGTTCAACGTGCTAAAGTTTTGAAAAGGGTCTCTCTTTTCTACCTGGTTGGATTGTTCGATCTCTGGGCCGGAATCCGTACATTGCTGATTAGCTCTGTCGGTGCCTATGTTATTGCTGCTTATGTGAAAGGGCCGTTTATGCCATGGATAGGCTTTGTGTTCATCATGGGGCATATGTCCATCAACCAGCTGCGAAGGCAATTTGTAAATGCTCCGGAAAAAGTCGACATTACTGGTACGTTCAATACGATCGAGGGCTTGGCACAGCGCTGAAATCAGATTATAGGGGCACAGATGGTCCTTGTCATGAAGGTAAAGCTTCCAATTTGGGCAGAAACACACTGAAGAAGCTAAAAGCCATAAGCTCACAGCCTTCTGTTGGAATGTACAAGACGGGCGATTGCCGCCGAATGAGCTCGTTGACTTCCAGAGAGAGCGGGCTCTTGTTGAGCTGCCCAGTCTTCTAGATTTTGCTGGCTATGTTGTAGGTGTCGACCTGAAAATAAGCATAAAGTGTTCTAAAAGCCTTTAGCTATTCTTTCCCTCCTTATTCGCTGGCCCCGCTTTTGATTATATTGATTACCGACGGTGGATCGAGACGAGCATGTTTGAGGTACCAGCAGGAACAGACCCAGCTCACAGGCCCCAGACTCGCAAGAAACGAAAGATACCCCGGAGCGGTACGCCAGCCACCATTAAGGCGATAATTGGACTCGTTTGGATCTTCTTGTTTCTTAAATTTTCAGGTTGGTACAATACCCAACTTGTGCTAGGCGATCAATACATGCAGTACGGCTTGTTAAGGCGACTATGGCTCTTACAAATGCTGGGCTTTTCCACGAGGATGAAGTACTACGGTGTCTGGTATTTGACTGAAGGGGCTTGCATTCTGTCAGGCATGGGCTACAAAGGAATAGATCCAAAGACCGGCCGAGTACAGTGGGACCGCTTGCAGAACGTCAATCCTTGGGGCATCGAAACAGCGCAGAACTCACGCGCTTACCTTGAGAACTGGAACATGAATACCAACAATTGGTTACGGAACTACATGTACCTGAGGGTAACGCCGAAGGGAAAGAAACCCGGCTTCCGCGCCAGCTTGGCCACGTTCGTGACCAGTGCTTTTTGGCATGGGTTCTACCCGGGATATTACTTGAGCTTTGTTCTAGCAGCCTTCTTGCAAACGATTGCGAAAAGTATGTTCTCCTCTGCAACCTTTTAGTGAAATAGTGCGGTATTCTGAGATCGATAGATGTCCGGCGTCACATTCGCCCCTTCTTCCTAACCCCGGACGGCCAGCGCCCCACATCCTACAAGCCATACTATGACGCCCTGTCCTACCTTACAACTCAAGCAGCCTTCAGCTTCACCACCGCACCCTTTGTCCTGCTTACCTTGCCTGATTCCCTCCTTGTCTGGTCTAGGGTCTATTTTTACGTCGTTTTCGGCGCTGCTGCATCCATGGCATTCTTTGCTTCCCCTGCCAAAGTATGGCTTATTAAGAAATTGAAAGCGAGAAACCAGTCCGCGTTACAACCGAAAGAGAATATTGAGCATCCACTTATGGGCTTACCAAGTGATCCTGGCAGGGATATCGACGAGGCAGTCAAAGAAATCAAGGAAGAGGTTGAGGCAAGGAGGAGGCGTGGAACGAGCGCAAGTATGCCTACGGGTCAAAACATGAAAGCTGCTGTAGAGGAAAAGCTTGGGAAGAAGCTATAGATTTTCTGGAATTGTATGTATGGATTTCCATGCCAGTATGATACCCCCCTGCTAGAATTGTGGCTATACTGCACGACTAGCCGTTTCGGTTGTGTTTCTTTTAACATTTCTTCGTTTGTGTGAGTAGGATGCCGACGGCCAAGGGTCGACAGGTTTGTCAATCAATCTAACCCATACTTCCCATGCTTCTAGCAAGCTGTTTTGCGTTCCACACAACATAGATAGAATTTGGCACGTATCAAAATCACGCTCAAGATTCCCGTTATTCTTTCCCGTGTTGTTGCAGTGATATACAGTGTTGTTGTTGGATCAAAACAGCCGGCTCCCTCCGTTTAGCAGGGGAAAGAACGTGCGTAGCGAATATGTCTACTCGAAATCTACTCGCAAGAGGCTAGAAGCCAACCTTTATGATTATGATGTTGTTAACCAGAGGAAATGCCCCAGCCAGGCCTACTGACTTCAGAATGAATTTTAGTCAATGACGCTTTAAAGACTGTCAAAGATCATATCGCGCAGCCCACTTCTTCGCACGCGCCATCGTGGCTTTCTTCGTCAAATCGAAATCATCACCACCTATCCTTCCCTTTCCCCCATGCGGAACATAACGAGGCGATCTGGAGTATCTCGCGAGCTCTTTGCTCCAGTCCCAATGCTTCCACATCCTTTCTTCGCTCCAGTTATAATCATCTTCTAGCTTCCACCCTTTTCTCCCCTTTCCTTTCTTCTTTGATGCTGCTACTTCTTCACCGCTAGAACCCTCTTCTTCACTACCAGCTGCTTCTTCTCGAATCTCGTCGACAACCTCCTCAATGCCAAAAACGCCGGTGATTATCACACCATGCTTGTCCGCAAGCCGCACAACGACTTTACTCCACCCATGCTCGTTGGATGGGCAGATCTCGTCATTACAAGCGTTCGAGTGAAGAAATTGGGAAAGAATGAAGCCGAGATTACGTATCGTCGAGTTGCCATCTCTAAAGAGACCATGCTTGATGAGCAGGGAGATGGTGGTTAGGAGTGCTGTGCCCATGGTCATCAAGCACTGGGCGTTACCCTCGGAGTCATCCGACGACACTGGGCGCGACTGTTAGTACATTTTAAGATATCAAAGGTGCAAGAGACAAAGGTCTTACGGCATATGTCCAAGTTGTTCTTCAAGAAGAATGCCATAGCTTCGATATGGGACCACATTGGTAAGGCAACCTCGGCGGGATCCCCTGCTTTGGCGCTTTTCTTGAACTCCTTGTTAAATGACAGCAACTGTTCCCTTGGTCAATTGATGGGTTCCTCGCCTCGACACCCCACAGACCAGCAAACTCACCATGTTGTCCATAACCTCCTTGGTCCCGTATGCGCTGAAATCGTTATAAATATACATATCGAAATTATCTTGATCGCGCTTCTCCTGCTCTTCCACCCACTTCATCAACAGCTCAAACCCAGCCTTCGTCATGATCCACTTGTGCTCCGGGTACTTGTCCGCGGGTTTCATGCACATGCACTTTTCACCACCGCCGCAGGTGAACGTTAGTTCTCGACATTCCTCGTCGTCTAAATCGAGGTCAAGCTCGCGAGCTTTGTCCTCCGAGTCGCGACATACGCAGACCCAGGTAGAGCCGTCCGCGTCTTCCGGTACATTATCGGACTTGGAGGTAGTGGAGGATGTGGCGGGCTCGGAGCTAGCTTCTTTAGAGGG
>JAABUS010005453.1_pt1 | contig 16654 bp, 22 predicted proteins | sample 5560161 | NCBI WGS metagenome assembly JAABUS01 (sample SAMN10711885, study PRJNA513376) | rock metagenome | isolation source: Antarctica rocks | place: Antarctica: Victoria Land, Trio Nunatak nord | collected 2016-01-04
GGCAGAATCCTGACAAGCGCAAGTATGTGAATGTGGTCCCTACCAGCGCCATCACAGGAGAGGGCCTACCCGACATGCTGCAGCTCTTGGTGGACCTCACACAGGTCAGACACAGACACAGCCCTCCCTCTGCACCTCCATAACATTGAGCACAAGCATGCAAAGTGTGATTGCATTGGCTTGTGATCCTTCTCTGCCGTCCTGATGACATTTGCATGCATTGAATGGCATGCATTGAATGCCAGCAGGTGCTGTTTCTTTTGGGAACATTGAATGCCAGCAAGTCCTGTTTCTTTTATTAACTTGAAAACTGTAAACATTAGAAAAGTTAAAATGCCCAGCTGGGGTGTTAATTTGTTCACACCCAGTATGCACAGTCAAGTCCTGTCATGGGATCAGTCTCTTTTGCTTTGGGTTCTGGCTGAGTAGGGCTCACAGCTGCAGGTCTCTGCAGCTTTTGACAAACACAAACTTGCTGCTAAAGTTGGAAAAAGGTCCATTGCATAGTAGAACCTCGAAATCAAGAAACACCCCTGGGCCAAATACTGCTGTTTATGGACAGGCACCTTGCACAGGTATACACATTCATGAAGGTGTCTTAACCTCCAATGAGGGGGTGCATTTGAGACTGAGACCCAAGTGACAGGTGGCGGCGCTGCTGCTGTCAGCTGGCCTGACATGTGTGTCACATGCAGAGCATGATGGCATCAAGGCTGATGGTGATCTCAGAGACCCAGTGTACAGTCCTGGAGGTGAAGGTCATTGAGGGGCTGGGCACCACCATTGATGTGGTACTGGTTAACGGTCTCTTGCATGAAGGCGACACCATTGTGCTGTGTGGCATGGGTGGCCCCATTGTGACCCAGATCAGATCCCTGCTCACCCCCCACCCTCTCAAGGCAAGCTCAATGTTCCTCCTGTCTTGGTCTCAAATCAGCTCCAAAATTTGCTGGCCTACTGTGGTGCGTGCTATGGCATGGCTGCTGGCAATGAACCTGCTGTCATGAGCCTACTGCAATGAACCTGCTGCAAGCAATCTGCTGGCAAGGTAGCTTGTGCATTTGCTGTGGCGCGTCGTGTTGTGCTTGTTGACAAAACAACAGTGCTGCTACGGGAGCTGTGCATCGCAGCGTTGTCAGGGGGTTTAGGCAGCACAGGATCATCAAACTTTGCCCAAATGGAACAGACAGATTGACGTCTGCTGTGTAAGCAACACAGGTTTGATAGCACGCAGCAGCCACCTGCATCATACCCAGGTCAAGGCAGCGTGTGCATTTCACTCTTTCACCAATTGACTTTTGCAGCCAGTCTAGGCTTCAACGTTCAGGCTTCATTCCAACACCTACTCCCATATTTGCCTCAGGAATTGAGAGTCCGTGGGAGCTACCTGCACCACAAGGAGATCAAGGCAGCTCAGGGGGTCAAGATCGCTGCCCAGAACCTGGAGAGCGCGGTGGCCGGCACCCAGATGCTGGTGGCGGGCCCCAATGATGACATGGAGGTCCTGAAGGCCGAAGTCATGGAGGACATGAAGGACATCTTCGGCAGTGTGGACCGCTCAGGTCACTATCTGCTGCCATGCTCGTGCTGCAGCACTTGACTGTGCTGACTGTCCAAAAATCTGTTTTGTGCAAGAGGCACTCTCAGACACTGAAAATGTCCATATGCATCCGGTCGTATGCCTAAAAACAGAGTGGATGTACACACTGAAGTTGTAGTATCAATACACATGTTCCAGAGCAGAGTGGGTCTGGAGCAAATGCAGCCGAGGCCTTGGCACTGCAACACCCACTGCTGCAGTGTTGTTCAATTGCTTTTCCACAGCTCTTTCCCTGACAAAATTGCACAGGTGCAGACTGCCAAGTGTATACTCATGCAAGTCTTGTTGGCTGCTTAGCTATCTGATCTGCTGTCTCCCTAAACTTGGGATGACATGCTGGGCATATCTCACAAGCACACCAGTGCAAGACACCTTCTGGCCCGCAGAAATTGGCATGTGCCTGTCCTGACATGTGGCTCATCAGTCACCATCCTCAGGCACAGAAGCCTTGCACCAAACATATTGGAATTTCTCACCTTGCGTCTCCTCTTATCAGTCATGGCATGGCTGCAGGTGAAGGCGTGTGTGTCCAAGCTTCCACGCTGGGATCCCTAGAAGCTCTTCTGGAGTTCCTCAAATCCCCAGCAGTCAAGATACCTGTTTCCGGCATCAACATCGGGCCAGTGCACAAGAAGGACATCATGCGGGCCAGCGTCATGCTGGAGAAGGGCCGAAAAAAGTTTGCATGCCTGCTGGCCTTTGACGTGCCTGTCACTCGAGAGGCGCGGGAGATGGCTGAGAGCTTGGGGGTCAGAGTCTTCACAGCTGACATCATCTACCACCTGTTTGACCAATTCACGGCCTACCTCAAAACGGTAAGCTTGCGCTGCAGGGAGTTGTGACTCTCCTGACGCTGGTCACAGGTCATGTCATGGACTGTCTGTACTCAGCAGCCCACCTCAAACAGTGAGCATTTATTGTGTGCCCATACATAACATGCAGGTGCAATACATAATACGTAATATGCATTTTTGAATATCACATTGTGTGCTGACCTTGACAGAGTTCCCAGCTGACAACCTTTACCAAACATTTTACACAGGCAGCCATCCGTGGCTGTCAAGTAGTCAGTTGTGGCTGTCAACATTTTCTAGAGAACACCATAAAGAGCATCATGTCTGTTGTCCCATTCTTGCTTTGCATTTGAAATGTTCACCATGGTGACTGTCAATGACATCAGCAAGCTCTCTGGCTGGCTGTACAGAATCTGTTGGTCAGAAACTTGAAGTTGTGGTCTGTCTTCAGGTGAAAGATGAGGAGCAAGCAGCAGCCAAGTTTGATGCAGTGTTCCCCTGCATCCTGCGCATCCTGCCTGCCTGTGTCTTCAACAAGAAGGACCCCATCATTGTGGGTGTGGACATCGAGGAGGGCATCGCCAAGGTGCCCCTCACCTCTCACATGCTCACCTTCCTGACTGCCCCACTCATGCTGGACTACATATGGCACACTATTTGCCAGTTTCACTGCACGTAGCACAGCACATTTGCACCCCAACTCAGCTTGTGTCATACAGACAGTACAGTCTAATATGGAACGGGGCCAAGTGAGGATACCTGCAAAGTGGTGACAAGTCAGACATGCTGATCTCACATTGTGCGTGTACTTTGCCCAACCTTGTCATGTTGCTTGTCTTACAAGGCTGTGTCAGACTGGGGTCATTCAGCGAAGAGTTGTTCCACTGCTTCTAGCATTTAGAGCTGTACATCGCGAGGGATGTTAGTCAGGATCCACAAGAACCACACCAGTGGAGTGTGGAGTGTCTTGCAGAGAGTGCAGGACTGAATGTTACACCTGTGCTTTCAAGCGAGGATGTCTGATGAGTCACTGGCGCCACACCTCAGACTGTAAATAGTAAACTGAATGAGTGTTGCATGGTATGGCAGGTGGGCACCCCCCTGTGCATTCCAACGCAAGGTGGCATTGAGATTGGGCGCATAGCCAGCATGGAGCTGAACCACAAGGGCGTGGACACAGCCAAGCGGGGCGACTCTGTCGCCATGAAGATCGAACCAGCCAACGCAACCGAGGCCACCCGGCTGTACGGGCGTCACTTTGACTTCAAGGTGCTCCTTCTCTGCTGCCCTGTCCCGGACTGGAAAGCTTAGGCAGCTCCATGGCAGTTGTACCTGAGCCATGCATGCCTGTCAGCATCAGCCTCTTGCCATCTAGGTCTGAGATGCCTGCCAATTGCATAGGCAGGTATTCCAGAGGCTGCACATGCAAATTGCAGATCACTGCATGTATATAGCACATGCAGCATGACTTGTCGTCTGAGAGTCAGTTTTGGTCTGCTCTGCTCTGCAGGATCCCTTGGTCAGCAAGATTTCTCGCAAGTCAATTGAGCTGTTGAAACTCCATTTCAAGGAAGACATGACCAAGGATGATTGGCGACTTGTTCTGAAATTAAAGAAAACCTTCCAGATAGACTGAGGTGCTGGAGTCATGCTGTTGTCAACGACTGTTGGCCCTGACTCAGATGTGCTCTTTTTGGCTTGGCAGGACACTGCATGTTTGTGCTGTTGCTTTAAGCTTTTGCAGGTTGTTTTGTGTTTGACGTTGCTCAGCTGTTGGCTGTACTTCCTGACCTTGCTGCATACTCTCGAGAGTTCTCTATGCAATATGGAGTCTTCTGCCCCATGATCTGGGTTGTCAGCAATCAAAGAATGCATGCTTTTAAGACAGCTGGTGCAATGTTGAAGTCTTACCTTTCATGGACTTACACCAGTAATACAGTCTGTGCATGCAAGAGCTTGCTATTCTACATTGCGTTCGTCGAAGGAGCTCATGTCTTGTGACACCCCCTTGGATCAACCCGGATACTGTATATAAATTGTCTGCATGCAACCTTGCAGTCTGTTTAGGCTTCTTAATTCAACCTTTTTCGCTCTAACTAAAGCAAAAAGAAACGAAAAAGCAGAGGCCAAAAAAATTGTCACTGTTGAAAAAGGTTCAAATGCTCAACTTGCAAGCTGGACCTGTAGCTAGCTGATAGAACAGTCACTCCCGTGAGCAACTATTGTACGGAGCCAATCTCGAAATGAGAATGTAGTTGTTCATGTGAGTTTGGGCACTTAATGTATGAAATTTCTACAGCAAGCCCTATCACTCAAAAACTGATCTTAGGCTGCTGGCAGGAGGGTGAATGCTGAAGACCTTCATTAACGCCAAAAATAAACCCCTCCCATGACGCAATAGACGCAATGGTTAGACAAGCTGGGCAGTCGCCGTGGGCCTGAAAGACTAGGCTACATGGCTCAACAATGCTGGCCAAGTTGTCATACGTGGTAACTAATTGAGATCAAAGTTGCATGCAAAACACAAAAACAATTATTCCAATCAAACGGAGTAAAAAAAGTCGACCAGGCATAGTTGATCAGCCATGTATTCATCACAGCAGCTGAGTGGCAGGATAAACATTCGAGAGCTTACTACTTTGGACTTGATACCCAGTTCCCGCAGAATGTGCACGTCCTAGGGTCGACTTAGTCCTTTGCACATACACAGCAGGTGCAGCAGTGGAAGGTCTTCTGCTTGACAAACGACGATTGGCTTCACCAGCCTCTCTCAAACTGGTGAAATGATCTGCTTCCCTCTGACTGCGAACACGCCGCCATAGCGCAGCCAGGCCTATGGCCACCAGAAAACATGTTGCAACGGCCAACAACACAGGCAGCCATGCCGGCGGTGCCCAAGCTGCCCCAGCTGTGGCAATGGGAGGCGCATGCTGCTGTGCTCTGGTAGAATTTTGGAGAGTGCCGTTGACTGCAGCTGCATCTGGCCCAACATCAAGACACGTGATGTTGGTGTCATACAACTCTACTTGCGAAACAGCGTTGCCATACACTGATGGCACCTGCTCAGAACCTTGGAATATGCAAGGGTTGCAGACAAGAGTCTGGTTGCTAAAGCTGATGTCATTGTCACCATCCGCCTCAATCGTTGCCTTGGAAACGAGTAAATCTGCCGCCGCAGCAAATGACGCATCGCAAGATGCATACACAATGGTGACATTCCGCAACACCATGTAAGCCGGCACGTTGAGCTGGGGGATGCGCACAGCTTGCACACTGAACGCCCCCGGCAGGACTGTCCCAAAGATGTTCCATGGCAGCGGCTGATTACTGAAGTACCAGGAACCCGGAAGAGAGATGGTGACACAACATGGCTCAGGAAGCATGAGTGTGAGGGCTGTCAGGGTGAGGCTCCCCAAGTAACCCACTTGCAGCAGATCTGTGTTATCATTCACAGTCCATGTGAAGAAAGTTTCTGTTGTGGGCTCAGGGCCGTAGCTGTCAGACAGCACCACTGTCAAGGAATCTGCTGGGCTGCTGCTGTTGCTGGGCGATGTCACTGCAGGGACCAGTGTAGCATTTGCTGCGCCAACTATGTATAGCATCCTTTGGCCCACCCTGCATTGCAGAGGAATGCAGTTGCCTACTGTTGGTTAAACCTTGCATCTGCATCAAGCATGCAGCAATAACGATGTCGAGCCCGACGTTTGCAACTCAGATGCAGCAATGTCAGACTTAGCGACTCAGATGCAGTGATGTCAGGCTTGATAAGTGGGCTTGCAGAATGTAAATTTCAGCAAGCAAGAGGCAGGAGTGATTGTTGCAGGCTCCCCTGAGCATACAAGCAAGACACAGCCACTCACATGGACTCTGCTATGAGCACTGGCGTGGAGCCCCAGGAGTTGTTTGCCGTGGCAATGCTCTGCTGCAGCAGAAGCATGCGAGAGTCTGCCAGGTTGACAGAACTCAGCAGCTCGAGAGGCGTCCACACGCGCGAAACAATCTGGTAAGAGGATACAGATTCAGTGGTGGTGGGGCAGGAGAAAGTGCAGTTGTCAAAAGTGACTGTGCCAGAGCCCTGTGCTGGCAGAGTGGTGGTCAGATTCTGACGATTAAAGGTGAGCGGCGCCTGCAGGCAAGACAGCTGATACAGTTCACATGCTTGCTGTTGTCTGGTTACAAGCATAATGTCCAAAATATGTCTCTTGTGAAGGGGTTTTGAAGAAGAGGGAGAAGGCATATGATGATGGGCACATACCAGGGCATGCTGCACATGGAACACTCCATCTGCCCCTTGACCTGACCCTGTGAACTGCTCCAAATCCAGAGAATTCAGCCTGCATGTCAGTGTACAGTGTGACCACCTCGGAAGCGAGAAGAATCTTCAAGATATGACACTGACTATGCCAAAAAGAGGCTGGGCAAGGGGGCAAGACCAGTCAAATCATATTGAATGAGGCCAGGGCAGACAGTGTCAGAGGCAAGTTTGCTTTACGTATGAGGAGAGGTTGGATGAGACTGACCATGCTGCTCTTGGTGTGACAAGCTCATTTGTGTAGTTGCTGTCGAGCAAGCACCGTCCAGCATCCACAAAGAATTGCACGTTGCTGGTGTGCAGAGCAGATGTGCTGTCGCAGCTGAACAGAGACATGAACGTCGATGTGCTGCCATTTTGCACAGAGGTAGCTGCATAATTTTGAACTGCAAGGCCGATGAAGGTCACTGTAGAGGTGCCCGTCACTGAGATCTTGCCACCCAGTGCATAGGTCCCAAAGTCCAAAATAATCGGTGCGTCTGTTGCGGCTTCGCTGGCTGTAATTGTGATGTTTTGGTTGTTGATGACAAAGGTTCCGGATGAGAAGCTGTTGGCTGTGAGTGCAACACTATTCTGCAGCTCCAGAGTGCTGCACTCATCTGCGTTGGCAATGCCGGACTGAAAATCATAAGCATCGCTCACTGCACATGGAGCGTGCTCTGGATACTGCGCTGATGCAGAGGCGGCCACGACGGAGAGCACCAGCAGACTAAACAGCACCGTGCGTGACATAAAATCTGCCTGTGGGCATAGCTATAAACTTTGACCAGCACAGGCCTGCGTGCAAACAGGACTTGCCTGAAAGGCGACAAAGACTATGCAAATCAGAGCAGAAGACATTCCACACTCCTGCACAACCCCTATAGTACATTGTTGAGCATTGAAAGATCACGAGCTGAAGATGAACCGGTCAAAGCAAAGCATGTCCGGCAGACCAACGCAGCATGCTGTGTGGCCAGTTTCATCGATCAGGGTCTCCCCATGCACATATCCATCCGCGCGTGTGTCTTGCCGATATGGTGCCAGCACACAGCAGGCTAAGTCCGTGAGCGACAAGAACGGAACTGCAGCCTTGCAAGCTACGCATGCAAAGCACGAAAGCTAGTCCAGTTCTGCATATTGACGTGGACACATTCTTTTGCCAGGCAACCTTACTTGCCATAAACTCCGCTGCGCACCAGCATGTCAGTTGATTCAGCCCCGTATTTGATATGCTCGAACCAGGGTGATCGCGCGTCTTCTGCTGCAGGTCGAGCAAAACTTGCACCCGAGCCTGAAAGGCAAACCTTTTGCTATCCAGCAACATCAAGACATCATTGCAGTACGTCGCTGCGCTCATATCTTAAGTGATTTGTGCAAGCAAAGCCTCGAGTATCTATGACGACCATGTTTTGCTGTTGCCAGGTCAACTATGCAGCTCGCACTGCAGGGGTCAAAAAGCACATGGGCCCTAAAGAGGTAGGCTTGCTTGCAAACGAGCAGCAGACTACTGTTGCGTCCGGCTCCAGTCAGATTGAAAGTTCAGAAGAGTCAGCTATATTACCTTGGTGTAGGCCCGGACACTGCTGAGCAAGGTTGGTGGCATTGTGCATCATGTGCACATGGAGGCAGGTGGAAGAGTGTCTTACAAGCCCTACAGAGACGTGAGCAAGGTTTTGATCAGCCGTCTGAGGCAGTTTGCTGGTGTTGGGGTCATTGAGAAGGCATCCATTGATGAAGCATACATTCTCTTCAAGCTGGAATCTGGTCAGCCTTTGCATGGAGCTATGGCAGCTATGCAGCAGGCTGCGCAGTTGGCAGGGACCATACGCCAAGCAGGTGGGACCTCAATAACACACGTTGAATTTGTTCGCGCCTACAGCCAATAATCTAAACCTCATGTCTCATCCATGATATGGTTCCTGGGCTTGCCAGTCATCCATTTGCATGTTCATGAAGTGTGCCCCCACAGTGTTGTGCAAGCTCAATCTTCATCAGATTTGTGATCATGATGTTCAAGTATGATCAATTTCGTGCCTTGTCAAAGCACATGCACGCTTTGCTGCAGTGTTGCAAGAGCTGAACCTGGTGGTGTCGGTGGGCATTGCCAGCAACAAGATGCTTGCCAAACTGGCATCCCAAGCCATCAAACCAGATGGCATTCTGGTGATTGACGAGGAGCCTGCAATGCAGAAGTTGCTGAAGACGACAGCTGTCTCTCGCCTGCCTCGCTGTGGTGGCAAGGTCACAGACACTCTTACATTGGCAGGCATTCAAACTGTGGCTGACCTGCAGGTATTTACTTACCCTCCACTTGCACTGTCCAGATGTCCACTTTGTACTGTATCCCTGAGTGCAATGCCTGCTCAAGTACTGCTTGCTGCACCAACTTGTGTATGCCCACAAAAGCTGGTGGCAGCCTTCCACAAACAGTTTTGCGCTTGTGATTACATTTGAGTCTGCTGCTGTTTTGCTGCTTTTTTGGCATCGACACAGCATGGCAGCCAGATCAATGCAAGCAAGTGGGCTGTCAGACAATTTCCTGAGGCAAGCTGTGCATGCAGGCGTGGAGTGCTCAGCAGCTCCAACAGGACTTGGGCTTTGCTGCAGACCAGGCAAAGCAGCTGTCAGACTGGAGCCGCGGCTTGGATGCCAGTCCTGTGGCCGAGCGGCCTCCACCAAAGACTTTGTCCATACAGATGACCCTGACCCCCATCCCTCTGGTCATGCATCCTTCCATGGGCCGTGACATTGCTGTGGCAGGGGGAAAGGCAGGTGAGAGCAGACTCGCCTCCTGCCAGCCACACTCATGTAGCCTGCGTGGGTCTTCATGTGGATTCACACAATGAGGGCTGCCGCATGCGTCAACAAAGCAGTGCGTTTTGAAGCTTTCAGTGCCTACAGCAGTTTCAATGATTATGCTGAAACAACAACAACGGTTGCTGCAACCGGTGCTGTTGCTAGCTCAAGCTGTCAAGTTTGCATGCATGCGTGCCTGTTTGACTTGTGACTGTACCAGTCATGAAAATCATGGCTGGTCTGATACGGTCTTGGGTGGCCGCAGAGCTGTAGTGTAACATAACACATGGATTTGGCATCTTGCAACAGGTCTGTTGGAGCCTCTTCCCATTGGAGCAGCCAACTTCCGTGAGAGGCTGGATGGCTTGTTGGTAGCAATGGGTGCTGACATTCTAGGCAGAGTCATGGGAGATAAGATGGAAGAAGACAGGTGCTCCTCTTTGCAACAAGCTTCTCACTTGAACCCAACAACCTGCTGCATATCCCAGTTTGTGATTTCATGCAATGTTATGGCTATCAGTGCTGACATGTGTGTTTGCAAGCTGTGGCATGACGCCCGTGTGGTGTTTCAGGTGGCCTCAGAAGTTTGAGCTTCAGATGCGCGCGTTCAGGAACAGTGACCGTAAGTCCAAGACAGCTGTTTGCAGCTGCAGCTTTCCCTCCCCAGCCTTACTGGCTGCAGCTGACCCGTCTGCTGGTTTCAACGCAGAAACAGGCTCAGGCAAGTCCCTGCAATGTGACACAGCACGGATCTGGCAGTCGCATGCATAGATCAGAATGAAGCCTGGTGCAAGCCGCAATTGTTATGCTGCTTCAAGTCTGTATGGTATTCTCTGACACATGTTGTCTCCGACATTCCACAGCTGCAGCATTGGCTCTTTTGGTACATGCCATGACTGTATCAGTTAGGCCACACCAACACAAGGCTGACTGTGCCAGACAGTATTCAGATGCCAATGCCAGTGCAATGTCTGTAGGATCCAAGCTGGAGGCAGCTCTAGTGGCTAATGCTGTCAAGCTCAGCAAGGGTGCAGCGGCCGGTTTGCCAGAGACCTGGAACCTGGTACAAGTTGAAATGGCAGCCACTAATTTCTCAAGTTATGCTGCAGCCGCTGCTCCATCCATCCACAAGTTCTTGCAGCACTCAAACTCACGCCCATCACCAAGTGCTGGTCAACACATACCTGCTCAAGCTGAAGACCGGCAGCAGAACCCTGCTGCATGTGTGACAGACGGGACAGTTGACACTGCAAACTGCTTAGCGAGGCAGCAGTCTGTAGTACAGTCATCAGAAGCACTGAGACAGAGAGAACCAGTGTCGCAAGCATCACAACAGCTTCAGTATGAAGCAGAGCGAGACTCTATGGCAGATGACATAGGCCAGGTTGCGGCAAGACAATGCAGTGATGCTGGTGGCCATCTGCAAGATTCTTCCATGTATCATGGTGTAGACATTGAGCAGCAACGACAAATGCTCAGAGAGATAGAGCTGCGGCATAGCTCAGCCAGACAAAGAAGTCTCAGCCAAGTGGGCATGAAAAGACCACATGCAAATCAACATTCAAAGCTTGGTGTGAAGCAGAGTAAGTCAGAGCATACCACAGGACCAGGCCAGCGAACTATTACGTCTTTATTTGGGAAAGTTCCTTGAGTCACGACTACGAGGTCTGCTTCAGAGATTTGCTTCAGAAACGCTCAGACACCCCGTTACATGAGCACAAGGAGAAGTTTCCGTTGTGCATGAAATGCCTATGCATGTGGTTTCTAGTCCCATCTTGATTCCCAATTTTAGGTCAAAGATGCTAAGCATAAACAGCCTTGCAAACAGACACAGCCCGACACCCATCGTTTCCGCCACCCTTGCAACCGCGTAGCAGCTGCAGCTCGGAACGCTGTCAGGATACGCAAAGGCGCGCTCGTTTCGACTTGAGGTACAACTGCTTCAAGTTCTCGCTGGTTATGCTACAGTGCGTCATTGACCTCAAGAGAGTTGTCTGCACATAACGTATCGCTGCTGACTTACGTTTCACACTTGATTACCCTCGGTTATGACCCTGCAGGGTGCGTTTGCCATCTCAAGACAGCCACGGTCTCCGCGTTGTTCTGTGCTAGTACAACAGAAGACAGCCTGCGTCATCACACAGCAGCCACTGCTACGCACCCGATATGATGGACCAAATGCCGCCAGCACCGTCAACAACGCCTACACACGGCGCTCAGCAGGTTGTGCTTGTATGATGCTGGATGATATTCATACCACATATTTCATGGCTTGGTTTGTGCAGCATAACACATCCTCTGTCCTTGCCAATGCGCGCTCCCCACACTGACTCCTTCTGTTCAAACACTGACTGTTCACTCACAAGCCGTTGCTGGTCTTCAGGGCACCAGACCAGGCAAGCTCAAGAGCCGGCTGCAGAGGATAGCGGCAGCTCCTTTCTCCATTGGAAAGAGATGTGCTGTCGGTGTTTACCGCTCTCTGTGCTGCTGTGGTCTCCACCCTGATGTCATGGTAGGCGTTTTGCAGCTTCCTGCCATGTAGTGTATGTACCATGTGTTAATGCAGTCCATGTTCTGCACAAGCAGCTCTCCTGCCTGGCATTCTTGCACACAAGTGCCAGACAGCCATCCTACTGTGACAACCTATGATATTGCACCTCTCAGGGCTTGCACTGATGACCCTCATGATTACTAATGCCCCCTTGGACACATTTAAACAGCACTGACTGTTCTATGCAACAATTGCAGGACGTGATCTGACTTATTGGGCTTATACATGTTCAGCTGACAGATACTCTGCTGACGTTTGGTTGTGCATTTGCTGGTCTCAGTGCCCCTGTGTTCTCAGCAGACTGATGTGTGTCGGCAGGCTGATGACACAAAGGGCGCACCATTGCTTGCTGATGCCACAGCTGTGGTGCTCTCAGCACCGCCCAGCCAAGCCATCATCAAAGATGAGGTACATACTTCACAGCCCTCAGACTGATTTAACATTGTGCTGTACCATCTCAAACTGTTTGCAGTAGCACTGGTGCAACATGCAGTCGATGTTCCAACAAACAGAATTCAGCTTGGAGTGCTTTGTAGGTTTATCTGTGTTGCTTGTTGCTGCTTTGCTGCAACAGCGCATGGACATGATTGGCACAGTATGGCTAAGTCACAGCATCGCAACAATCAAATCTCAGTTGTTACCTGTAGAGGGATTGTGCATGAAGATATATCATCACAGGATCTCACATGTGACATGCACACATGTATACCTGACAGCAGCAAATTCGAAATGGGCCTATACATTTGCAGCGCATGTGTGCGTTGCATCTGTGCAACACATCCATGTACATCCTGGATAATCCAAATCTGGTGAATATGTCAGCAACAGACAAGTGCGTGTGCCTGCAGGTGAGGTTGGCCAGAAAGCAGTGGGTGAAGGAGCAAGCAGCCGCACACCTGGCTCGCTCCACAACTGCACACACCAGCAGCATGCTTCTGGGCTGGAGGGAGATTGCAGCTGTTCAAAGGTGCCAGAGGTAGGCAAACGCAACTATTGGCATCCAGTTGATCTGAGCTGTTGAGTTGTGCGCATAAGAGTGCCCAGGTGCTGTGCATAGCAGACATACGTTGGAGCCTGTTGAGTATGGTCTTTGTCTTCAGCAGGACTGCTTATCATTGGTAGTATCAGCATTGCCTCAGCAGGTCAATGTGTTGCGTCAGAGCCCAAGTCATTTGGTAATGTGTCACATGTATGGCGTGGACAACTCCAACACATACCACACTGTGAACAGGCCATGTAATTACCAAAACTGCAGGTGATGTTGACCAACGTGGTAGACCGTGTGTCTTGCTGAGCAGCCTTGCACTTTCAATGGGTACCCAGCACTTTCAGCATGCTGACATGTCCTCTCTCTTCTCTTGCAGGCTTGCCATCACAGATATGCTGCAGCGCCATCAGCAGCACAGCATGGCTCAGGCCTTTGTTGAGTGGCAGCTGTATGTTGCAGCCAGGAATCAAGTGAGGTCCATTGGTGCCAGGCTGGCGCAACAGACCAGACTGAATGCCCTGAAGCTCTGCGTTGAGGCATGGCGGGAGGAATGTGAACAGCAGCAGACCAGCAGGCTTCAGAAGATGGCTGCAAGAGTGTTGCAGCGCTGGAAGGTGCGCCCGCTTTGTTGAAAGAAAAGAGAAGTTTACGCTTTTCAGCGATCATAAAGGGAGCCTTCTAAGGCGGCAGCCTGGAGCCCCGCTTTGTTGACTGTGTGTATACAATGTTATGGCAAGAGTGTCTGCAGATGTCTGTGTGACAGCAATAATTACCTGACAGTATCATCACCTTGGCAGGAGCAGCTTCTACGTGCCGCCAATGTACAGCATCTGCAATGTGCCGATACTCCTGGCTACTACTGATCTCTGTCTGACACAAGAGTTGGCAATTCTAGCTGCCTTTGGTTGCAACTCTTTCCTGACTGTCAGTATGAAGTCTGTGACAGAGTCAAATGCTTGCTGCGCTTCAAACAAGCCAACTTTGCTGAATATGACTTCTGGTGCAGGTTGCTGTTGAGATGAGGCAGGGTGAGAGGGTGCAGGCAGCAGCCGCCCTTGCAGCCATGAAGAGGGTCAAGCTGGCCCAGGCATTTGCAGTATGGCGGCAATACTGCAGAGGCAGCCAGGTAGTGTGCCACTACTTTTGTGATCACTTTGCTCTGCACAGCTCTGCTATTGGACAAGCTTGACATCTTTAGGGGGGTGCTTGCTGGGACTGCTGCACATAGCCACCTTGTTTGAGCATGATTGCAGCACATGTTCAATCACTTCTGGGTTCTCAAATCTCAGCAGTAAGTTTGACACAAGATGTATTGCAAAGCCCAATTCCTGATCTGGTCTCTGGGAGCTCAGATACTCTCAGTGCATGCCTTGTTGCAGCAATTCAGCAGGCCAGTGCTTCTCAATACCCTTCATAGCAATAGCACAGCCCTTTGTGTGGTCAATAAGCGTCTGACCATCTGTTTCACGGCCGCCAACAGGAATTGAGGGAGGTTTGTGCAGCTATCATGGCCAAGAAGAGGACCAACCTGCTGGGCTACAGCCTCCTCATCATGCAGGCATACGCTGCCAAGCAGGCCAGCAAGAAGCAGCAGATGCACAGCGCTGAGCAGCTCCACCTGCTGCATGTCAAGCTGGAAGCATTCGCTGCCTGGAGGGTCTTCATGCAGGCAAGCTGACCTTGTTCTGCTGCTTTTCAACAGACTTGCAACACATGCCAGGCTTGTGGGTTAACTTCTCTTGTGCTAGGGCTCCTGCTGCATTCTTGTGGATATACTGCAGCAGGTCAGCACTTGCCATACCAGTCTGCTGTGCAAACATTCATGTCATGCTTTGCTGATCAGTGGACTGCTGTTGGCAGATGCCATTGCCTTCCTGTTGGGATTGTGATGTACAGCTACAAGATGCGGCGTGTCTGCACCCCCCTTTGCTTGTCTTGCATTGATGTGTGATTGTGCATCAATCTCAAAGTTTGTTGTGCAATCATCGATGCATATTGTTTGACCAACTGTGCACTGCAAGCATCAACAATAAGCAGCTTCTGGATTTATCAAAATGATTCAATTTTAGAGCGCATGACATGGCATACGTTACTGCAGTATGAGTCTGGTGGAACAAATGGCTGCATCACCTGCAGTGCTCATCACATGCTGCTGACAACACTTGCTGCTTCCATCAGGAACGAAGAGCGCGTGTAGAAGCTTTGGTGGCCAAGAGGAAGGTCTACTTGGTGGGCTGCAGCCTGCTCGCCCTGCAAGACCATGCCCACAGCAAGAAGCAGCTGATGCGCATAGCACAGCAGTTCCACAGGCTGAATGTGTTGGGGGAGGGCTTCATCTCCTGGCGCCTGCACTTGCAAGTAAGTGATCCCCTGCGCCTGTGTGATGAGTAGCAGCATATGCCCTCTGCAGTGGCACACACAAGTGATCTGCATCTGTCCTATTTCCCTTTGTCTTGTTGATCCCCTCCTGCTGTTTATATGTTCAGCATAACACAAGCATGTTACCATGGTGCGCTATTGGTGCAAACATGGCAAACGCGCCTTGCTGTTGCGTAGTCAAAGCTGAGCTATGTGCTATGCTTGTTTGCATTTTGCTGATTGGGCAGTAGGCCAAACTCATCTTGGTGCTACTCTATCCGGCACACATTCAGCAGTTTCATCACACACAGCAACGCGACAAGCATTGCTTTCAGTGCAGACATAATTTCATCCTAAAACATGCAGCATGGCAATTTGATGACATGCTTGTCAAGCCGTGTGCTGTGACTGCAATGCTTTGAGGGCCTGCTGCTGCACAAACACATTCAAATGTTTGCTTTGCAAGTCCTGTCTGCACAGGCTATCAAATCCTGAGGACTGACTCTGTTATGGTTCTGTTTGAAGGAGGCGAAAAGGAAGTCGGCTGACAGAGCACACCTAGCACCCCACTCATACCACGCATCCACGCCACCTCAATTCTCAGCTGTTCCAAGGGCCCTGCCTCCACTGCTTGAAAGAGCCCCTCGCCTGTCTGACCTGGCAAAGCGGGGTCCCCCAGCCTCTGTCAGGCACACACCCCTGTTCAAGAGTGCATCTGCCAGTCACTACACCATCTCAGCTGCTGCCAGCTGTGGACAGATGCGCTCCTTGCACAGGTCCACGTCAGACAAGCAGTGCAGCAACGTGGGGCCTGATGTGGCGCAAACGGCACACAATGCAGCACAGCTTGGATCAAGCAGTGGCCTAGCAGCAGGCTGGGTTCTGGTGCCCAAGAAGCCTCAGGGACCATTGCAGCCAGGTGATGGGAACAAGGGCATCATGGTGCATAGGACGCAGCAGTCGTTTGGCGTATCAGCCATGCGGGATACCAACAGCCAGGCAGACACCAACAGGAAGCCTAGCTTCAGTCAGGGTCTGAACTCAGCACCTCCTGGTAGTGTATCCAGTCCCAGCTCAGGCCTGAGGATGGAGGCAGGCTTGGGCAGCCTCACACCTGCAGATGGCGTCTGGCAAGACACCCAGCAGCTGCGGCAAGAGCCTTCCTTTGGCCCACATGACCCTCCTTCTCTAATGCAGCAGGACAGTGGTAGAGCAGAGCTGAGTGCCTGCACACTAGGGCCCATGTATGAGCAATGTGAGTTTGAGTCAGGCA
>JAABUS010005455.1_pt1 | contig 16642 bp, 18 predicted proteins | sample 5560161 | NCBI WGS metagenome assembly JAABUS01 (sample SAMN10711885, study PRJNA513376) | rock metagenome | isolation source: Antarctica rocks | place: Antarctica: Victoria Land, Trio Nunatak nord | collected 2016-01-04
GTCCATTTCCAGGCCATCATACACCCCTCCCCCTTCTCCCCGTCTCACACCTCCAACCCACCTTCCCCATTCTCACTCACAACTCCCCACCCTCCCACACCCTCCCATCCTCCCGCTCCGCCCTCATCCTCTCCACCGCCTCCCCTAACTCCATTTCATCAATTACTTCATCTTCCAAAAACCCCAAACCCCCAACCGCCTCCCCGCCACACGCCCTCCCCAACGTCAAAAATGCAAAATGCCCCCCCACAACCGGCCTCGCCATAAAATACGCGCCCAAAAACCCGCCATCCCCCTCCGTATCATGGAGATCCGTCATCGGGCGATCGGTGCTCGTCTCATTGACCCAGCGCGCGGTCGCCTGCAGAATCTCGGTGCGGGTGGCGCGGGAGGCGACGGCGGCGGCGAAGAATTCCCAGTCGGATTTGGTGTAGAGGTGGCGGGAGTCGAGGGGGAGGCCGTAGCGTTGGTGGACGGTGTGGTACCAGGATGATTGGATGGCATAGATGTGGTGGGGGACGAACCCGGTTGTGTTGCTGGTGGGAGGGTGGGGGTGGAGGGGTTTTTGGCCGTTGTTGGGGGAGTCGAGGTTGAGGGAGGAGCTGGTAGGGGGGAATTGGGTGCCGTCGAGGTGGAAGCAGAGGAGGGCGTCGGCGTAGAGGTTGTAGAGGGTGGTCCAGGAGCCGTACCAGTGATAGGCGAGTTTGGCGTGGGTGCCGTCGCGGGAGACGCCGAAGTCTTCCCATTTGGAGATATAGGTTTCGGATATATTCTGTGGCAGTGATTAGTGGACCGTGGACTGTAGGGAAGAGGGTGTTTACTTTGTAGTGGGCGGTGTCTTGGAGATTATCGACAGCTTTGGCTATCTCGCTCATGGCTTTGATACCGATAATGCCCTTGAGAGCTAGGTTGGTTTGAAGCTCTAGAGGGCCGGCAAAATCGTCGGTTGAGACTGAGAAGGTTAGTGTGTTTTTCTACGTTGGTGATGCAAGAGTACCCTACGCTGGTGAAAGGGTTCGAGAGAGAACTCAACCAAGTACCCAGTCCATTGCTTCCATAGCCGGTAAGTTCTATTGACCCATTTCCTTGCCTGTTTCACTCCCTTGGCGGACCCACCCCAGCTATCGTCAAGTCCAAAGATATCATCTCGTGTCTCAAGGTTGTTTAAAGAGAAAGCACTTGATTCTGGATTTTCATCGAAATCCCCGCTTCCCATACTAGACCAAGCAGATCCAGCAGTGGCTTCTGTATCGTATTTAAGACTGTTAATAAGCGCCAGACCCATTATTAGAATGTTTCCACATTCTTCGACAGGCATGTATTCATCATTCCCATCGGGATGCCCAGTTGCATTTGGGAAGTGAGCACCAAGGTCATGGGGAGCGTATTTGTTGGGGTATTGCCCGCTTAAAGTATGCTCGAGTATTGGTTCAAGGAGGTACGCTAGCCAGCGAGGATTTGTGTAGAGAAAGAAGGGGAAAGCTGGGTAAATGACGTCAATAGTCTGGAAATTCCCATTTGACGATATCTCCTTTAAGAAGAGGATTGGATTGTCTGGAGTACCAGCAAAGCTTGTAGCGCCCAGTACCTGACGAGCCGTCAGTGCAACAACGTCGACATAGTCATCAGACCCGGATTTGTAGGCGTCCCCATGGAGCTGCGCAGAATAGTTGCCAGCAAGCTTGGCAGCGTTCCCGTAGTCCATATAATGGAATGCTAAGAGTTTCTCTGCTGAAGGAAACCATGAAGCCCACAATGGCCGCATGTACGTTAGACCTCGAGCTGCAGCAAATTGCACTACCGGATCTTGGATGTGCGCAATGGTGAACAGAACGCTGTCGCTGCTTAATGAGGTCGAAGATGACGAAGAATTAAGCTTGAAAGACTTTGCGAAAGCGAAGACAGGCTCTTCGTCCATGATGCCACGGTAGTCTTCGTCGACTGCGTTCTGCAACGTGCCCGTCCGAGAAAATCGTTGACGAAGTAAACTCGAGGTTCCAGATTCATGGCGAACGTCCTAGACATATTTAGTGTTTGGTCAATCAGTCAAGCCATTTAATGTTTACCGATGGAGCAGTAAAGTGCAGCGTTCCCCACTCAGCCTGGTCCCGGATTTCGGACAATAGCTTTTCTGTCCGTCTTCTGACTTTCCATGTCTTTAGACCCATCTGGGTATCTCCGAGCTCTTGATGATCCAATTCCCAAATAATCTGACTTCCTCTATCCCCGCTTGCCCATTGGCCATTTACGTCGACATATATATCGATGTTGAAGCCTCCCTTGACATGCACTGTCATGTAGGAAGCAGGTATGGATTGGCGGAGGGTGGAGGTTGGTGTAATAGGCGAAAGGAAGGAGATGACTACTTCGAGGGGCTGTGGTTTCTTCTTAGAAGGGGGACCCGGGATCAGGTATGTAAGGTTGGTTGTAGAAGCATCGTATTTGGCGCCGACGAAAGTAGGGAACGACACATTGTAGCTGTCTTAGCGTTAGAACTTGGGTTCTCGACGCAGACCACAGTCAACCTACGCATCATCTTCGCGAACGGGTAGAAGAGAATCGTGGGGGCGGCCCAGGAGGGGATAGACAGTCCCAGAATCAGGGATAGAAGCTAGCACCCCAAAACCGATCTATGCAACCAGGAGTGTCAGCCCGTGGGAATTGGAATGGTCCAGTTTGGAAACACGCAAGCTCCATGAGGGAACGGCACATACCTCTTCTCCCGTCCAAAACATGGGCCACTTGTTCCACGGGTTTTCTCTTACATCTCCAAGCCATGCGCTCAGATATGGGTTTCGGACGATCAGAGGGAGAACGGGAGGAGTAAGCCTGGAGGCTTCTACTGAACGGCCGAGAAGCACCGAGCCAGCGGCTGCAGCAGTGAAGAGGAAACGCATTGTAACGACGATACTTCAACCTGAAAAGGATCGAGAGGGCCAGGACTTCGAGAGCAAGTCAAGCGCGGGGAAGCCAGGGTGGTGCTGGTAGATGATAACCTAATACCCTTGCTTTATGCATCCAATTATGCAGGTCTCGGCTGTCTTATGCAGTGTTCCCTACACTCTCGATCGGTTCTTGCAGGATCGCTGGGAAGTCAGTATGTAGTACCTTAGTTGTGCCAAATACCCTTCGTATTCTGCAATAGCTACTATCTTTGAGGGAACGTCATTCTTGATTACAATTGCTGAACATCAGCAAAAAAGACAGAGCGTTGATATACCCCTGTAGCTGATGACTAAGTTCTATTCTAGAGGCCAATTTCGACGTCCTGTCTTGATGTCTTCCCCAATTTTATCTCTTGCATCGATACGCATTCCAGCCTACGCCCTTCGATCGACCACGATCCAATGGTGACTATTGAGCCTGCTTCTGTGCATAAGTTATGGGTAGAATAGAGGTGCGTGGCGTAACATCATCCTGCCTTGAATGAGCTTGTTGTTCGGTTACTTCGATGTACCGAGTCATTGCCCTGATAGACCCGTTCTTGATACTTGCCGTTGAACCCATAATGTTGTGGAACTGTCTCGTACGTGGAGCTTCTTCTTCTGTTGCCAATGCTGTTTGCCACTTTGGGCTTGTCTGCTTGTAGGCGTTTCTGAAATACCGAGAAATTTGATATAGTAGATGTCTGTTGACTATTTGGCATGCAAGAAATAAAAGACAAAAAGGAGTGCTACTGAACGCTCTTTGATAACGGCAATGATAAGCACTCACGGCATGGCTTTGAGCTGCAACACCGAATATCTAAGGGGTAACACATCGCATGAAGCATATAGGATGCGGAGCCTACGCCAGCAATATGGAAGCTTCAAGTTTGTAAAAAGGAAATTCAACACCACTCGGATTCGAACTCCGGGCCCTATATTCCAAAATTTCAAAAAGACAATGTCAGCTATTGATTGGGAAATGCGATTGCGCACATAACACAACTGCCTTGCGACCTTGTCCATACTAGCAAAGTTTCTATTATCAATATATACCTCAAATTCATGGGCAGATTATAATTATTCGAAAGTTCTCTACCACCAATGTTCTACCCTGTTGCATTGTTCCTACTATGTATGAGGCCTGGCACTGAGTCACTGTTGAGAAGGAACAAAAAAAGGAGCAAAGGAAGATAATGTTACAAGCCGAGACTATGACTCGAACCCATGACATATAGCGAAAAATTTCAAAAATTCAAAAAACAAATTCAGCTGTTGATTGGGAAATGCGATTGCGCACATAACACAACTGCCCTGCGAACTTGTTGATACTAAAGAAGCCGCTCTTATCAATATATACCTCAAATTTGAAGACAGATTATAAATGTTCAGGAGATCTCTACCATCCGCACCCTACTATGCTCTTACGTCGTTTCTATTACATTGAAAGACTCTAAGTGAGGCTTTGATGATGATGAAGCTACCTACTAATAAGGAGCAAAACGAAAACTCTTGTAAGCTGCAACCGTGACTCGAACCCAAGCCATAATGCAAAAAAACAAACAAGCTCAGCTGTTGATTGGGAAATGCGATTGCGCACATAACACAACTGCCCTGCGCGCTTGCTGTTACTAAGAAAGATGCCTATTCCTAATATATACACATTTTTTCTATGTTATGCCGGGTGGCAGGGTATATTCACTTACACAACTCTCAGTCTGTGAATTAAATACACAGCCACTCAACAAACCCGACACTTCACCCATACACTTTGCTTCTTTCTTCATCTCATCAACCACAAATTCAAATCACACCATCATATCACTCCTTCTTAACATTAATCCACATAGATATCAAGTCCTTTAGTAAAGCTATCATGGATAATGACAAGCTACAGGCTTCCAGTGGTCCTGTGGCTCGGCGTCGTGGTCGTCGTGGCGGACGTCAAAGTCGACCTAATTTATTGAACCGTAAGATCTATCTTTCCATCTCGTCCCTAATCCACCATTACACCCCAAAGCCCAAACTGACGTTCTCTTTCTACCGCTGCACAGCCGCAAATGTTGCCCACCAGAAGACCAGTACGGAGAATCGCCTCCGTAAACAAAATTATCGCTTCCTGCAGTTGACACGCCAAAATCGCCAAGTCTCTCATTCTGCGCAAGAGGAGCTCAAGCAATTCTTCCAGTTGTCTTTGGCGGACCAAGCAAAATGGGAAGAACTGTGGATGTTGTCGAGCGAGGCAAGGAGGGTTTGGGATCGGTTGAGTGAGGAGCGAAAGGCGGCTCAAGCGAAAGAGCATTATCTCATACCGGAGGATTGGTGGGCCCAAGGGAAGAAGTCGAATAGGGAAATAGAGCATACTCCAAATGAAAAAAAGGGGAAAGGGAAGGGGATTGAGGATGAAAAGGAGGGAGAAGATAATGGAGATGCCGAGATGGAGGTGTGGAAAGGGACGGAGGAGGAAGAGGGCGAGGGTGACGAAGGAGAGCGGATTGAAGGTAGTGGGGAGGATGACGAGGAGGAAGGGGGCGTTATGCTTGAATCAGAGGGGGAGGTGATTGCCCCCGAACCAAGAAGTCCATTTGGCAGCTGAGGGGATGAGATGGAGGAAGACTAAGTGGGAAACCGGGATCTGGAAGTAGTCCTATTGGAGGTCATCTGATTTGATTGGAGGGATCCTATGTAGGCAAATTACGATATGAGAATGATTCAATCAGAAAGGAAAACTATGTCTCCTATTTCGAACCTAATACTGCTTTAGTATCGTCATCCGCATCTAGCAATCCTAAATTCCTAATTTGCCCCGCCTTTGGCGCACTATCCCTAGGATTCGCAGCCTCTGCCCTTCTATATGCGGTCTGTAGCGCTTTCGTTCTAGCTGCCTGTGTTGTTTGTGACACATAGAGTTAGCTTTGTTCGAGCATGAACGGGTCTCGGGATCCTCCAGTAATGCGAATGTACCTCTTTCTTATGGTGTAGGCATTCATAGTAGTCCTCCAACACCGGCAAGCATTTTTTACCCCCAGAAATATCATCGGTATTGGTATTGACGACGTAGCAGGCTAGCAGCTCTTGCCAGAAGGGAAAGCAGCGTGATGGACCTGTGAGCTGCTCAGCTTTGACACCTCACACTGCCATTGAACAGCAACAAGAGCTTTACAGTGGACGAAGAGGTGTCCAGAAGCGCACTCACCACCTGCAAGTCCATAACCCGATGCCATATCTGCGAAATCGGCGTCTTAGTATCGAGTAGCAGTAATGGCAGCATAAAGGTTGGTCAAAGAAGCTGCGCGCTTCGCGCTTGGCGGCAATATCCGCGGGCATGCCTTGGATATGACATCACAAGCCCAACCACGTATCCTTAATCTAACTGAAAGACAACAACACTCCTGACCGTTAATGTACCGACATGGCTACAATGGCCACAGGACATCTCACATTGAGGGGTCGAAACACGTCCGTACAGCCACTCTTCAAGGGAGGTTACCACCGAAATTCTATCCGAAGGTAGCCTCTAACCCCGCATTGTGCCTTTTACCATGTGCCGGTTCTAACTGGCTTCCTTTCTTCCTCGGTCGCAAAAGTTGTTGTGTTCTCTGAAATTTGGCTTCGAGAATTCGATTTATACGTCTTCGATTACCTACGTTAGCCGCAATAGCAGAGGCCCAGCCACTGAAGCTTATTGCGACAAACACATCAATGACGATGCCGTCTTCGCCGTTAAATTCTCCCTAGTTGTCAATTTTCTTCCGCGTAAGGGCGATTCCAAAGCTAACTTCGAATTGCCGTACGATTTCAAGCTAGCCACGTTTGAGGAGGTTAGAAGAAATGGGGTGGAGGAGACGACGGAGGAAAGTGCGAGTTTTGGGGCAGAAATGGTTTAGGTGCCACGACTGGGAGCGATGTTGGGGATAGCAGTGGACCATAATGAATATTAGTTCAAAGCTTTGTTCAAGAATTGTATCGTATGGATAAGGAGATGAGCCTTCCATCGTTCGCCTAAAGCATACAATCAGGGGACCAATAGTTTTGCGGTTTAGGTACTTGTAACTTTCTCTTTGCACTTTTTCGGCTTGGAAAATTCATCAGGAAAATCCTACCATAAACTCTCTGTCCTCTCCTTATGACTTTCTCCCGATTTAAAGATTCCTGTAGTAATTGTGCTATTCAATCGCTCGTATTTACCTGTTCCAAAAATCCCGCAAGATCCTTCGCCCACGATTTCGTGATAGCTTTTACACGTTTCCTCTTTGGAAACGTCCTCATCGAATTAATGTACAAATCAAGCACTGCCATCTTCCCCTTTTGGAAAATTCCCCCCTCTCGATTTTTCATTGATAATTCGGTGATTCAATCACTGCTACCTTGCTTATTAGGATTTTCACTCGAAGACTTTGCCTGACCAAGCCCGGATAGCAATCACTTCATCTTAGATACTCGCCCATTTCTTTTCCCAGCTGGAAAACCTTGGCGGTAAAGGGCAACTCGTGTGTTCGAGTGTGTTGGTAGAGTAAGATCTGTCTGCTAACCGTGAAGTCCTACGAGTTGGAAACTATAGCTGTTGGTAGCCTTTCATTTGTAGCCACAGCGGTGATAGGAGCGTCGCTAGTGTGAAGCCTCTCGTTTCCTCAAGGACGAGCCCATCAAAAGAGATAGCATTGTACTGTTAACATCAGCTTCCTGCCGTTTGAATTGAGCTCTGGCGTTGTTTTGAAGGAACCTTATAATAAAAGATATAAATATTTATAATAAGTGTTTCATATTTGTCGAGGACGGGAATGGCAGAGTAGACATATAGGCTCCCGCTCTATATACGCCCTTTTCTTACATGCACAACCCTTGACCATCAAATGAAGGTTATTGATTTCAACAGAACTTTCTTTTCTTACATATACATCAGTCAACTGACACTACGAGTGCAAACACAAAAGCTTTCAGATATATCTTCGTTCAGGATTGAAGCACAAAAAGAAGCTTAAACCCGAAATCTTGAAGCCCAATTCGTTGAAACCCAATCTCACGAAACGCGATCTACACCTGTTTACCATTGCTGTGACTACACGTATAACGCTGCACCTAGTTATGTTGCCGTCTGCTTTGGAGGTAGGGATGATCGCTCGCCTTATCCCTTTCTCCCATCTTCTTTCTTCCCCACCCTACATCAAAAGATTGAAACGAAACGTAAAGTTCTTTTAACAAGAATGCACTGATAGACATGCCGCTGACGAAGGTCTGAGTTGAGTTGCGAACTAAACTCTGCTGATCGCTTTGAGGAGGTGTACGTGTAAGAAAAGGGGTTGTTTCAAAAAAAGTTGCCAATATTCATCCCTAGTAGTATGTTTGTACATTTCTACAGTAAGCTCGACTAACATGCTAAAGTCGCGATCTGGATTAAGACTGTGTCATTCCATATCTTCGTTCCTATAACTCTTTCGATTGCATATGCTTTGCAGGTAGGAACTAAACATATGAATAAGCTCCTTCAAGAAATCGATAACAATAATTGTAGGCTTGGATAATTTGAAGTGAGACATGTGATTGCTCGCAAGGAAAACCATCAAGGACGCCAAGTGATCCGACAGTCAATCTGTAGCCACACCTCCTGTATGGAGCGGTTTTTGTTTACTCATGCTCGACTCACCCGTGTGCTTCAAGAGTTAAGGGGATGTCACAAGATCACGTGAAATAACCAAACAATAGGCAACATCATCAAAGGCCGATCAGGCCAATCAGCCATCTTGAACTGGAATGAGTACTGTTTCCAGCTGTCACGTTCTAGTGGAAGTTTCATGGTCCTGGAACCCTTGATGTGAGATTTGTACTAACGCTCCCCCCTTCTATCCCCTTATGATTAGTAGCCGTCATCATCACACTGGGGTGGTGTTCTTGGCTCTGGGGCCATATAGTCTGGCTCCTCATCGAGTAACACGCCCCCGTCCTCTTCATCCTCCTCCATATCTTCGTCGTCGTCATCCCCTCCTAGGATTTCCCTCGTCTCCACCTGCTCCTCGCATTGCCCTTTTCCCTTTCCCTTCCCCTCCCCTCCCCTTCCCCCTCCCCTCCCCTTCCCCTCAGTTTTCCCGATCCCCCCTCTCCCCGGCTCCTCCCACCAATCTTTTGGGCGCCATGTATCCTGCTTCTCCCGCTGCTCCTTTCGCTCTTGCTGAAAACGAACCTACCAAGCCCGAGCTTCCGCTGTCATCCTTATTCCCTCGGTCATTTTGATGTGCCGGGACTGCTCCTCCGTGGAGAGCTTGAAGAATTGGGAAAGCTCCGAACAGAACGCGTGGGACATCGCGTTATGCCCTCGGTGATGTCGAACTTAGTAAGGAGATCTTATTCATAGCCACGAGCAATATCTAACAAGGAAAATGAAAAGAAGGTTGATACCATCAAGGTAGCTTCCAATAATGAAGTACTATCGATATCGAGAATACTAAGAACGATAGAGAATTGATGAATTCAGTCATCAACAGCTGTCGTTGAATTAGCACTAGGTTGAAATAGCGTGCTTATGTAATGGCGACTAGCGCACCTTACCTAATGTAACGAATACAAACTCTGACCACTCTTCGTTCTTCATCTTCTCCCATCAGCTCCTTGAATATTTTTGGAACTGATCCACCCTAACTAACGCACAGCATGGCGTGGCGCAACCAAGGAATAACTGGCTCGAACAATATCCCTCTCGGATCTCGTCGCAGGTTTGGAGGTAGTGACTCGCCGCCTCCAGCCGATGATGGTGGCTACAATCCTACCCAGCCGGAAACCGGGCTTGCGGACGCGAGCTACAAACGAGGACGTAGTCCAGAGAGACGTAGGCAGCATGAGTACTGTGAAGGAGGAGCTCGCACTGACATCCCTACAGCCGAGCCTGTTGACGGTGGCGAACGAAGACGCAAGAAGAGGAACCGCTGGGGAGATGCTGCGGAAAACAAGGCCGCTGGCTTGATGGGCTTACCCACCATGATCAAGGCCAATATGACAAATGAGCAACTTGAAGCTTATACTCTGCATTTACGTATTCAAGAAATTAGTGAGAAGCTAAGAATCAACGACGTTGTGCCAGCAGATGGCGACAGGTAAGCTGATCCGGGTTCCTCACCAAGCCAACCGAAACTGACCGTTTTGCTTACCAAGATCCCCATCTCCTCCACCTCAGTATGACAATTTTGGTCGTCGTGTGAATACCCGGGAATATCGCTACCGCAAGCGTCTTGAAGATGAACGCCATAAGCAAATTGAAAAAGCTATGAAGATAATTCCCAATTATCATCCGCCGTCTGATTATAGACGCCCAACTAAGACACAGGAGAAGGTCTATGTGCCGGTCAATGATTACCCAGAGATTAACTTCAGTATGATAACTAACCCTCTAAGTCCTAACCTTTTCCTATATTCTTTTCTTCTGGTGATGCGTGCGGCATCCCTCGGAGGATGCAGCATTAGTCTTCACTAACCCTAATACTGCACAAACACATCGCTTGACCATTGATCAACAGAGACTAACACTTAGCTTGCGCCTTTGTACTAAAGTTGGACTACTCATCGGACCTCGAGGCAATACATTGAAGAAAATGGAGACCGAGTCACTCGCAAAGATTGCCATCCGTGGGAAAGGATCCGTAAAAGAAGGAAAGGGTCGATCTGACGCAGCTCATACGAGCAACCAGGAAGAAGATTTGCATTGCTTGATCATGGCAGATACCGAAGAGAAGGTTAACAAAGCCAAGAAGTTGATCCACAATGTTATCGAGACGGTGAGTTCGATGTCATTCTTCCATATCTAGATCTATGAAGGCTAACATCCTCGGTTCCCAGGCTGCCTCTATCCCAGAAGGACAGAATGAGCTTAAGCGCAACCAGCTTCGCGAACTTGCAGCTCTCAATGGTACACTCCGCGACGACGAAAACCAGGCATGCCAAAACTGTAAGTATTTGCTTATCCTTTCGGGTTCCTTCTAGGGCGTTGCTCACATCTCTACAGGTGGTCAAATCGGTCACCGCAAATACGACTGCCCTGAGCAGCGTAACTTCACCGCTAACATCATTTGCCGAGTTTGCGGAAATGCAGGGCATATGGCAAGAGACTGTCCGGACAGACAGCGTGGAGCAAACTGGCGCAACGATGCTCCCGGTGGAGCTATGCCAGGTGCGCGACCTGCTGGACGCATTGGTGGAGGTGACGACGTCGATCGTGAATACGAGGTATGCCCTTTGGATGGACCTCTTCAACTAAACTTTCTGACTGCGTTCACAGCAACTTATGCAAGAGCTTTCTGGTAATGCACCTGCTGCCAACGGCGAAGCACCTCAGCGTATCGAAGCCGGACCCGGCGGTTACGAAAACGGTGGCGGCTATGGTGAAGGTGACCGAGATCTCAAGCCTTGGCAACGTGGACCCACCGGTGCAGCTGCTCCCTGGCAGCGTAGCGGAGGGGATCGACCAGACGATTTCCAAGGCCGTGATGGAGGTTCAGCGCCGCCATGGGCTGCTGGTGGCGCCGGCCGCGGTGGAGATGGTTACGGTGGCTATGGTCAACAGGGCGGGTACGGCGCTCCCCCACCCGGTCCCCCTGGCGGAGCTGCACCTTGGCAACGACAGCAGGACGCTCCTCCACCACCTCCAGGTGGCCAGCAAGACTATGGTTATGGAGGATATCCAGGCGGTGGATATGGCGCTTCCGGTGGTGGTTACCCTCCCCCTCAAAGCATGGGTGCCCCTCCTGGTCTTGGCAGTGGTGCTGGGGGGCTTGGTGCTCCACCAGGCCTGGGTGCTCTGTTCCAGACTTACAATGCCAATGGATCTGCTCCCCCTCCCCCGCCGCCTGGCGATGCTCCACCTCCCCCAGTAAGTTTAGCCGGTGCAAGATTGCCTTCATCTAACGGTACTTGATACTAACTGTGTGTAGCCGCCGAGTGACCAGCCCCCACCACCTCCACCACCTGGAGCATAAACAAGCAGTCAATTGAACAATGGAAGTCAGGACTTAGGGTTCCAATCCAATTGCGAGTAGGGGTTGGCTTGCCGCTGCCGGTTAAGCCTTGTTTCAAAAACAACAATCTGTGGTACGGTGAGAAAGAAATCAATGGTGGAGAGTTTCGGAATTTTTGTGCTGGCTCGGAGGTGCACCCATTCGTCCTCTTTCCCAGTGATCCTACCGTGTGCTTGTTGATATGGTCTCATCAGAAATGTACTCTACTTTGCTGCGAACTCCACTAGAACAGACAGTCTTGCTTTGAAACCTCTCATCCCGTCCTTTGTCCCACACACATGGGATCCGCCATGCTTGATGCACGCCTAGTCTCGAAACGGCGTGCCCGGAAGAAAGCGACCACCCAGACTGGTGGTGTTCACACGTGTTCCAACCCCCACTGACCCGCTCGTGGTATCTCAGGGGTGTGCCGTGGCTGCAATCTTATTGTTTGATAAACCGAGATCTGAGTCAATCCGGGTTATTCGGGTTATTCGAGCCTCACGATAGGAGCGCATAATCCCTCATCTCGAGTCTTCGGGACGCTGGGCGATGTCTGAAACGGTCGAGGCAAAACCAGTATCTCGCTTAATCCGAGTTGCGAGTGGACGTGAGTGGGGGGTGCCAGTAGAGTCTGCTTACATAACGGTACCTCGGCGATCACCAGATCTTTAGTCGGACGGAACCGAATGATGATTGTCGAGTGGTAACGAGCATGAGACATGACCGGCATCCTCTGTCTCTCCATCTCCGAAGCCGACGTTGGATCATCCAAGTGCGTGGCTCGGTCAAAGGAGGGAGGGTCTCATCCCTCACCAACGTTGGTTTGTGGTATCAAAGTGACCGCTAAGCGCGCCAGAAGGGACCGAATCTGGAAATGACCAACCGACCCGCGTATCGCTATTGTTCTTTCTCATTCTGGCGGCTTGAAGCAAATCTCCGGTGAGGGCGCTACCAGCGTGCAACGACGTGGATAGTTCACGATCAACTGTCGTGGTTTCCACCACGCGCACACCCCACACATAAAACCCCCCCCGGTACCCCCATCATGGCTTTACCGCTTTCTCATACTCAACTCCTGCAGAAGCCTCTCTCTTTTGGCTCTGGTAGCACTCTGTCGTTAACTGTCCTCATTGACTGCTCACTACTGCTGTGCCAGTACCACGTTCTTTTTATGCTGGAGAATTGAGATCTCCCATCATGTTTTCCAAACTTCTCGCTGGTTCGACCATAGCATTGAGCGTGGGCAATGCCGTCGCTACTGGTGTCGCATGGGGTGGTGTCAACATCGGAGGGTTTGACTTTGGCTGCAGTACGGATGTGAGTTCCTTTTGAGCCTGATGTCTTGAGTGGAGACTGACAGAAGCGTATAGGGTACCTGCCTGCTTAGTGGCGTCGATCCACCTGTTGATGCGGCTGCACAAATGAAGCACTTCGTTGACGACGATAAGCTCAATGTGTTCCGTCTGCCCGTCGGATGGCAGTATCTGGTCAACAACCAGCTTGGAGGCACCCTCGATGCTGGCAACCTCGCCAAGTACGACGGCCTTGTGCGATCTTGCCTGTCCACCGGCGCGTATTGTATAATTGATATTCATAACTATGCCCGCTGGAACGGGCAAATCATCGGTCAAGGAGGCCCAAGAGACGAGGACTTTGCAAGCCTGTGGACTCAGCTGGCTACCAAGTACGCTGCTGAGAGCAAGATTGTCATGGGTTTAATGAACGAGCCGCATGACAGTATGTCCCATCTCCCTTTTTTTCATGCGATTCATATGCTGAATTACTGGCAGTTCCTGATATGACCCGATGGGCTACCTCTGTCCAGGCTGTTGTGACTGCTATCCGCAAAGCCGGAGCTACTACTCAGACTATCCTACTACCTGGTAATTGCATCTCCTTCTTCGCCGGGGTCAGATACTAATATCTCTACAAGGCACTGGTTACACGAGTGTGCAAGCCTGTGCTACGGGCTCTGGACATGCTCTCTCCAAAGTGACCAATCTTGACGGCTCAACAACCAATCTAATCTTTGATGTTCACCAATACCTCGACGCGGACAACTCCGGTACTCACGCCAACTGCGTTGGAAACCAAATCGATAAAGCTTTCGCTCCTCTTGCGACTTGGCTTCGCGCAAACAAGCGTCAAGCCCTTCTCTCCGAAACGGGAGGCGGCAGTAGTGACTCTTCGTGCTTACAATGTAAGCGACCGTTCCACTGCCTCGAGCCGTTTCCCCCTCCAGGGTAGATGTATTAATCCGAATACAGACGTCTGCGAGGCCCTCGACTTCATCAACACAAATTCCGACGTCTATCTTGGATATCTCGGCTGGGCCGCTGGCGCCTTCTCCCCTTCATCCTACGTTCTCTCTTTGACCCCAATGTCTGGAAACACAGACCAACCGCTCATGAAACAATGTTTCGCGGCCAAGTTCTCCGGTGGAGGCGGCGCTGCCCCAGGACCAGCCCCTGGCCCATCTTCATATCCAGCATCCTCGGCGCCTGCATCTTCAGCGACTGCATCTTCAGCGCCTGCATCTTCATATCCAGCATCCTCGGCGCCTGCCCCTTCAGCGCCTGCTTCTTCAATGCCTGCATCTTCCGCACCCGCTTCATCCACCACAACCGACTCATCTACGGCCGCCGCCCCGCCAATCGGCTCCCCCATTCAACCCAAGATTCCCATCTCTTCAGGTGTCCTTCCTCCCAGTCGCTCATCAAGTACAGACGCCGCTCCATATCCCACCCCCTCGGGCTTCCAACCCCCTGTGTCGCCTTACGGATCCAGTGTGCCGACAACGTTGTCAACGAGAGTGAAGCCGACGAGTACGGAAGAGGCGAGGCCGGAGGAGACGGGCAATGGGGAGCCAGACGATGAGACCTGTGAGGCTTGATTGCAGGGTTATGTTTATAATATGATATCCTAATTTTCCTCGCAATATTTATCCTCGAACTTGATGCTCGAGTGTGTATATATATATCCTTCTCGACAAAAGCGCTACTGAGCCTATCTCCAACGTGAAAACGGCTTGCTGTGCGTTTTTCTCCCTCTGAATGGACAGCATAGCTCAATACTGTACATGCATCTTCGTCCCCACACACATCTCCATCCACATCTCCATCTCCATCCCCATCCCCACACCTCACCAACAAAGAACCCCACGAAAACGCATCTCCACCCCTGCTGTTGTAAAACATAGCCACACATACATACAGTACCCCAACCGCACTGCCATTGTCCCACCCAAAACATATCCAATATTTTCATGGCCCCGTCCGTCATCTAAAAACCTGCCAGGTACTGTATGTAGGTCCCGCAAATAACCCTGTACACCCCCCTCAAAAACTACTATGTAGCATGCAAACATTCAACCTGAACTATCTTCATCATATATAGCGTGAGACGGGTGGAGTTTTTCCTGGAAAAGCATAAGAGCCGCGTAGGTAGGTTAGCTGTTTTGTGCGTGGGAAGGAAGGGTGATTGGTACCGCGACACTCGCTAGCTGTTGGGGGGACGTGTCTATGTAACACAGGCACGCACGCACGCACGCACGTATGCAAAGCTTCCCTCAAGAAGCGGACTTGCGCCTGTATGTAGCAATGGGGGGTTTTTTGGATCTCTTCAAGGACTCTGGTCGTCTCTTTCCTCGAGGATACGTCCTCTCCTAGCGTCCCGGTTGCTCCGGCTCAGACTCCTTGCCTGCCTTCTTCATTACTAAGCCAGGTCTGTCTGTTGTCTGTTGTTGTTTCTCACGCCCTCTGGGCCTTTTATCTCGGACCTAGCTCTGTTCGCTATCTCGATCTTGTAGCGGTCCGTCCCCGATGCAGGTTTTTGTTCAAGCGTGGGCTGCAAGGGCGGTTTGATTTAGCTTCATCGCGGCATCTTGTGTCGATGGTGGTTTGGTAAGCGGCTTGAGGTTGCAATGCTTGCGGTCTTTTCGGCTGGTAGTTCTTTATGGCAGAATACAGCGTTTTTATCTTCGGTGTGTAGCTTTTAGCTGATCACGATGGCTTCTGTGGAAGAAACAGCGGCTGCTGAGACTGGGCGATAGTGGTGATTTGTGCAACCTTTCTCGACGTGGAGTCGTAATAATTCGTATATTTTTGACGCTTGGCCTGTGAAGATGGCGGATTCGACTTTGATATAACCATAAGACCATGATAAGTACAAGGGTGATACACTTTGCGAAAACATAGACTGGTGAAGATGCTATGCCATCTGAGCATTGCGTGCTCTGTTCTCGCTTTCCATTTCATTAATCATATATGCATAAGCCCGGGAGCACCTCTGCGTATCAGGATGATCCGGACCCAACGTCTTCAAATATCCTGCTGAAGCTCTGAGATAGAGGACAGAAGCATCATCGTACTTTCGTTGAATGCCATACATAGAGGCGCGGGACCATATGCTGCTCAATGTGTCTGGATGCTCGAGTCCCAGCAACTTCTCTCTGCCTTTCAGAGCTCGTTGATTCATCTCTTCAGCCGCCTCATACTTGCCCTGATTTTGAAACACCAATGCCAGATTATGAACGCTGATCAATGTGTCTGGATGCTCGAGTCCCAGCAACTTCTCTCTGCCTTTCAGAGCCCGTTGATTCATTGTCTCAGCGGCCTCATACTTGCCCTGATCCTGAAGCACCGATGCCAGATTATCAACGCTGCTCAATGTGTCAGGATGCTCAAGTCCCAGCAACTTCTCTCTGCCTTTCAGAGCTCGTTGATTCATCTCTTCAGC
>JAABUS010005456.1_pt1 | contig 16641 bp, 19 predicted proteins | sample 5560161 | NCBI WGS metagenome assembly JAABUS01 (sample SAMN10711885, study PRJNA513376) | rock metagenome | isolation source: Antarctica rocks | place: Antarctica: Victoria Land, Trio Nunatak nord | collected 2016-01-04
TCCCCGTCGTCGCAGCGGCCGACGAGATCCTCCTGGCCGGCGGGTCAGCGCCCCTGCCCGCCGGCGTCACCGCACACAAGCTGCGCCACACGTTCGCGTCGCTGCTGATCGCGATGGGCTATGACCCGGCCACCGTGCAAGAGCAGCTCGGGCACTCCGACGCCCGCTTCACGCTCAACGCGTACACCCACCAGATGAAGCGCGGCACCACCGACCGCGCCGCCCTGGCAGCCCTTCTGCAGTAGCTCCCCAACGCGAAGCCGCCTCGCGGCGCCCTGCGCGCCGCGCCGTGGCCGCGAACGAGCCCGCATCTGGCGATGTGCCGCCGATCCAAAACGGGTCTCCATCTCGCCTCGGGCGAGAATTGTGGCCCTTTGTGGCCAACTCGGCCGCTTCCGGAGACCTCGACCTTCAAAGCAACCAGTGGGCGCGGCGGGTTTCGAACCTGCGACCTCTCGCGTGTGAAGCGAGCGCTCTCCCACTGAGCTACGCGCCCCAGGGGTTCGGCAAGTGTAGATCGAACGGCGCGGCCGGGATCACCTGGCCGGCGCGCGCAGCCCCGCGTCCTCCGCGAGGGCGGCGACGAGGCGGTCGTGGCGGCCGGCGGCGAGGTCGCCGAGCGGGTCGGGGGTGTGGCGCAGGAGCGTCGCGTAGGGGAGCGCGAAGGCGGCGCGGGAGGCCAGCAGCGCGCGGTGCTCGGGCTGGCGGTCGTCGAGTCGCAGGGCGCGCGAGGCGGTGCCCAGCGTCCGCACCTGCGCCACGCGCGGCGGGAGCACCCGCGCGAGCAGAAGCCCGGAAGGGATCAGGAAGGTCAGCCAGCCGAGGAGCCTCGCGGCGTCGTGCGCGGCCTGCTCGCCGGTGCGGCCGGCCTTCACCGCCTCGCCGCCGGTCGCGTCGCCCGCGTCGCTCAGGGCGCCCGAGAGCTGCCCGCCCACGACGGGCACGCCGTTGACCGCGCCCGCCGCGGAGTCGAATCCGCTCTGCACGGAGCGCCCGGCCTCCTGGGCGCCGCGGCCCGCGGCGCTGAGCGCGTCGACGCGGTCGTGCACGCGCAGCGCCAGGACGGCGAAGAGCACGATGGCGAGGACGGTCACGACGTCGCGGACGATGGTCGCGGTGCGGCGGGCGGGAAGCTCGGGGTAGAGGCGCATTCTCAGGGAATGCCCGGGAAGGCGCCGGCTAGCCGCGAAGGTCACGGCGGCTCCCACGTCCAGGTGCGACGCACGCCTCTCGGAGGCGGTCCCTCAGCTGTGCCGCAGCTGGATGCGCTCGTCCTCGTCGGTGACGTAGAACGCGCGCCCGTCGCCGACCGAGAGCCCCTCGACGTTGCGCAGCCCGTGCAGCGTCCGCACGTGCTCGCCGCGCACCGACAGCGCCTTTTCGATCGTCCCGCCCGGCGGCAGCGTGAAGCGCCAATGGGCGGACTCGACCTCCGCCCCCTCGGGATGGTCGTCGAGCAGGACCGAGCCCTTGCCCGTCGCGTCGATCGAGCCGACGATCGCGTCAAAGGTGTCGCCGCCCGTGTGGGAGAGGGCGCGAAAGCCCGCGAGCGTCCCGGGCGGCGTCGCGCCTTCGAGCACCCAAACGCGCTCCACCTCCGGCCAGCGCGCGGGATCCTCGAACATCTCCGGGACGCCGGAGAGCTCGACGAGCAGCGGCTCGCCGTCGGCGCTGGTCGGGAAGCGCAGCGCGAGCAGCAGCGTGCCGCTCGGCCTGAACGCGGCGCCCTCGACGTTGATCGGCACGTCGCGCTCGCGCAGGCGATGCGCCCAGCTCTTGCCCTTGGTCTGTCCCCGCTCGAGCGTCTGCGCGATGAAGTGGTCGCGCACCGTGTCGCCGGGAACGATCGGAACCACGTCGGCCTCGTCGATCGCGTCGTTGACCGCCCGGTGCAGGCGGAACTGGTTGCGCTGGATCTCCAGGACCACCTCCGTCTCCGGCACCTCCTCGTCGATGGTCCCCTCGCGGAAGCGCGCGATCCACGCCCGCTTGGGCTGCAGCGGCCCGTCCTTTGAGCCGAAGTGCGAGCCGACGACGTAGACCCAGCCGGCGTGGCGCGCGCACGCCTCGCCGTCGGTGGTGCGCCCGGAGTCCTTCCCGGCCAGGCAGGTGAGCGCGTGGATCTCCCAGCCCTCGTGGTTCCCGGTGCCCGCGCGGTGGCCGAGCACCGCGACGCAGTCCTCGACGTGGCCTTCGTCGAGCACCGTCCAGAACCCGCGGTCCCAGCCGTGCGCGGCCAGCAGCGCGTCGTTCTCCACGGGCAGCAGATCGGAGGCCTCGTTGCCCTCGTGCTCCAAGTCGATCGTCGTGAGCTCGTTCATGCCGGCAGTGTGCCCGAAGCTGTAGCCTCAGTCGTGGATCGTGCTAGGTGGGGAAGTAGCGGCGCCCTGTCGCTCGCAGTTCCGCTCTAGCGAGGCCGAATCCCCGGTTGAGGGGTCCTGCCTCGGGGTCAGCGCGCCGAAGGCGGTGTCGATGGCCCGGGTCCCGCGCAACGTCGGGCTGTGAATCAGGTCAGGTCCGGAAGGAAGCAGCCTTAAGCGGCTTTCGTCGTGTGCAGCGGGGGTGCCCGGACCGGAGCCGTCGCTCGGCGAGAGCGTCACCGGGGGAGGTCCACGAGGCCGGGTGCACGATCCGTGATTGTGAGGTCAACAGCACCCGTCTGGCGCGGGCGCGAGCGGGGGTGCGACGAGCACGCGGGCCCAGGGCTCGTCGAGTTCCCAGGCGTCAAGTGCGGCGACGACGTTCAGCAGCATCCCGCGCGCGAAGAAGCGCTGGACCTCGTCGGCGGGGGCGCCGGAGGCCTCCGTCACGAAGGCGTGCAGGCGGGCGAAGCCGGCGCGCATCGCGTCGCGGATCTGGGGGGATTCCGGCGAGGCGGCGTGAGCGTGGAGCTGGAGGAGCAGGAGGTCGCGGTCGTGCTGGAGGAGCGCCACGTAGGCCTTGCCCATCGCGGGCAGGACGGGCGCGCCCTCCACCTTCGCCGTGGCGGCGGCGGAGGCCATCGTCTCGTAGACCCGCTCGTTCGTGCGGTCGATCAGCGCGATGGCCAAGTCGCTCTTCGTGGGGAAGAGCCGGAAGAGGTACGCCTGGGAGATCCCGCTGGCCTTGGCGACCGCGAGCGTCGGCGTGCCGCTGATGCCGCGCTCCGCGAAGAGCGGGAGCGCAGCCTCGAGGAGGGCCTCGCGGCGGACGTCGGCGGTGGAGAGCGTTCGGGCCATTGCGAGAGTGAGTATGCACTCACTCACCTACCCCGTCAAGCCCCTTCCCCGGGTGAATGCCGGATCGGCCCCAGCAGGCGGGGCCGATCCGGCGCTCAGCGGCAGTCGGCCGTCAGAAGCAGCCAACTCGCGTTGCCGTCGACTCGGCGGAAGGCCGCGGGCGGCGCCGGGACGGAGCGGTCGCGATCGCGCGGGTCGAGGATGTAGTCCGCGGCGACCCGGGCAGACGCGGGCTGCAGGAGGACGCCGCGTGTGGGCGACCCGTCCTGCGCGGTGGCGAGGGACTGCGGCGGGCGGTCGAGCCAGAGCGCCAGCAGCGGGATCGGGCGACGGTTCGGCACGGTGACGGGAACGCATCCGCGTGCGAGCCGGTCGTCGGCGACGAGGCGGGCCAGGTCGCCCTGGATGCCCTCCTGGACCCGGAGCGCCCGGCGCAGGTCGCCGATACGGTCCACCTGCCCCGGGGCGAACGCGAGCAGCGCGACGACGACCAGCGCGCCGAACGCCTGCCACGGCCGGCGCCGCGGGTCGTCGGGCGGGAGGGCGAGCCAGCCGAGCACCCCCGCCGCGGCGAAGATCGTGAGGATCGCGGCGGGCAGCAGGAGGTAGCGGCCGAGGATCGGCAGGCCCGCGGCGGCGAGGACGCAGAACGCCAGCAGGCCGAGGACACCGACGGCCGCACCCAGCTTCGCGCGCTCCCGCAGCCACAGCAGCGCGAGCACGCCGCCGCCCGCGGCGCCGAGCAGCACCGGCTCGCGCAGGATCTCTCCGAGCCGGCGCGGGACGGTGCCCGGCACGTTCTTCAGTCCCGTGACCCTGCTGAGGGCTTCGGCGTTGTCCTGCGTGTCGGTCAGAGAGTGCAGCGGGTTCCCGGTGATGAAGAGGTCGTAGAGCGCCCAGCCGAGCGGCCCGATCACCGCGTATCCCAGCAGCCGCGGATCGCGCGTGTAGAGCAGGTAGACCCCGGCGAAGAGCCAGGCCTCCGGACGGATCAGGCCCGCCGTGCCGAGCAGCAGGAGCACGGGCCGGCCCGCCCGCGGCCGCCGGCTCTCGACCAGCGCCGCGCCGAGCACGAGCACGAGGTAGGGCAGGTCGACGTAGGCGCGCGCGCCGAAGTCCAGGACGGGCCGGCGGGTGAGCAGCAGCACCGCCGCGAGCACGCCGACCGCGGGGTGGAACCACGCCGCGCCGAGCCGGTAGACGACCCAGCCGAGCAGGGCGAGCGCCACGAACGCCAGCGCGATCGCGCCCGTGGCCGCAAGCTCGCCGTCGACCCCGCCGGCGCGCAGGTCGCTCAGCGGGGTGGCCAGGAGCGCCACGAGCGTCGCGAGCGGGTGCGGCGTGGGGGCGAGCGGGACGTCGTAGTCGGGCAGCTCACCGTGAGCGAGGTCGCGGCCCCAGACCAGCGTGTAGAGCGTGTCGTAGTTGACGAGGCCGTGGCCCGCGACGAGGAAGAGCAGCGCCGCCAGGGCTCCGATCCCCGCGGCGAAGCGGGCGCGTGCCATGCGCGCCGCAGGCTACGTGAGCCTCCGGCCGCCTGGGCCCCGCAGCTGAGGCCGGGCGGGTCCGAAGCTCCCGCCGCCCGGGCCCGAAGCGCGCTGTGGGGTGTGCGAGACTGGCCCGGACCGATGTCGACCGCTCCCTCGCTGTACCGCCGCCACCGCCCGCGCACGTTCGACGACGTCGTCGGCCAGGAACACGTCGTGCGCACCCTGCGCAACGCCGTCGACCAGGGCAAGATCCACCACGCCTACCTCTTCGTGGGCTCGCGCGGCACGGGCAAGACCTCGATGGCGAAGATCCTCGCCGCCTGCCTGAACTGCGCCGGGACTCCCGAGGATCCCCGGCCCCCCGGTCCCACCGTCGCGCCCTGCGGCCGGTGCGACTCGTGCCGGTCGATCCAGAGCGCGAGCTCGCTCGACGTCATCGAGATGGACGCGGCCTCCAACAACTCCGTCGACGACATCCGCGAGCTGCGCGACGCCGTCCAGTTCGCCCCGGTGAGCGGCCGCTTCAAGGTCTACATCCTCGACGAGGCGCACATGCTCTCGACGGCGGCGTGGAACGCGTTCCTCAAGACGCTCGAGGAGCCGCCGCCGTCCACGATCTTCGTGCTCGCGACGACGGAGGCGAGCAAGGTGCTCCCCACTGTCGTCGATCGCTGTCACCGCTTCGACTTCGCCCGCCCGACGGTCGAGCAGCTCGCGCGCGTGGTGCAGCGCGTCGCCGACCACGAGGCGATCGCGATCCCGCCGGACGCGGTCGCGCTGCTCGCCCGTCACGCCACGGGCTCCTTCCGCGACGCGCTCGGGACGCTCGAACAGCTCGTCACCTACTCGGGCACGGAGGTCCTCGTCGAGGACGTACTCGCCGTGCTCGGGGTCGCCGATGCGGAGCTCCTCTTCGGCGCACTCGACGCGGTCGCCTCGCACGACGCGCGCTCCGCGCTGGGTGCCGCGGCGCGGCTCGTCGACACCGGTCGCGACGTCTCCCAGTTCGTCCGCGACCTCGAGGCCCACGCGCGCGAGCTGCTCATCACCCAGACGCTCGGGGCGGTGCCCCCGGAGCTCTCCGTCACGCCGGACCGCGACGCGCGCCTGGCCGAGCAGGCCAAGCGCGTCCCGGCCACCGACGTCGTGCGGCTCATCGACCTGCTCGCCGCGGGGCTGCGCGCGACCAAGGACGGCGCGGACCCCCGGACGCAGCTCGAGCTCGCCCTCGTGAAGGCCGCGACCCCGGACGTCGATGCGTCGACGAAGGCGCTACTCGCCCGGCTGGAGCGCCTGGAGCGCGCGCTCGCCGCGGCCGCCGCGGTCGCGCCGCCGCCCGAGCCTCCGCGGTCCGTCGAGGCGCCGCTGTCGCCCGAGCCTGCGCGGTCCGTCGACGCGCCGCCCGCCTCGGGGCCGGCGCCCCATCCAGTCGCCGATTCCGGACACCCACCGTCCGAAAGCGACCACTCGACGTCCGCCTCCGGGGCGTCGCGGTACGACGAGCCGCCCCTTGACGTCTACGACGCGCCGCCGCCCGTCGAGGCGGAGCGAACCCACCAGTCGGCGGCCGTCGCGTCGGCACCCCCGCCTGCGGCCGTCGCGTCCGCACCCCCGCCTGCGGCCTCTCCCGCCGCGGGTGCCCCGCCCGTCCCCGCCGCTCCCGCCGCTGCCTCCCCGAGCATCGACCTCGCGGCGCTCAAGGAGCTCTGGCCCGCGGTCCTCGACAGTCTGCGCGAGCAGCACGCGCTCCTCCATGGGGTCGTCGCTCCGGCGGTCCCGCGGTCGCTCGACGGTCACGACCTCGTCCTCGCGTACGACCAGAGCCAGGCGTTCTTCCGCCGCAAGGCCGAGTCGACCGCGCATCGGGCCGCCCTGGCGGAGGTCATCCGCACCCTCGCCGGCTTCCAGCCCCGCCTGAGCTTCGAGCTCGTCGACCTCGCCACGCTCGACCTCGAGGCGCCGCCCCGCGTGGTCGTCTCCGAGGCGGAGTGGGTCGAGCGCTTCAAGCAGGAGTTCGACGCCCAGGAATTCGTGCCCGATCCAGAGGAGAGCAGGTCCTGATGCCCCAGCCGAACATGAACCAGATGATGAAGCAGGTCCAGCAGATGCAGGCCGACATGGCCAAGGCCCAGGAGGAGCTGAAGAATGCCACGGTCACCGCGACGGCCGGTGGCGGCATGGTCACCGTGACCGTCACGGGCGACCAGCAGGTCACGGCGCTCGAGATCAAGCCTGAGGCCATCGATCCGGACGATCCCGAGCTGCTCCAGGACCTCGTGCTCGCCGCGGTCAACGAGGGCCTGCGCTCCTCGCAGGAGCTGGCCGCGAACAAGATGGGCGGCCTGACCGGCGGGATGGACCTCGGCGGTCTCGGGCTGCCCGGCTTCTAGAGCTTGTACGCCCCGCCCGTCCAGCGACTCATCTCCGAGCTCGGGAAGCTGCCGGGGATCGGCCAGCGGACCGCGCAGCGCCTCGCCTTTCACCTGCTCCGCGCCGACGCGGAGGACGCTCTAGGCCTGGCCGAGGCGATCCGCGAGGTCAAGGCCAAGATGGGCCTGTGCGAGATCTGCTTCAACCTCGCCGACGAGGCGCGCTGCCCGATCTGCCGCGACGAGCGCCGTGACACGGCGCTCATCTGCGTCGTGGAGGAGCCCGGCGACGTCGTCCCGATGGAGCGCACGCACGAGTACCGCGGCCGCTACCACGTGCTCGGCGGCGCGCTCTCCCCGATCGACGGGATCGACCCGGAGGACCTCAAGCTCGGAGAGCTCTACGCGCGTGTCGAAGCCGGCGGCATCACCGAGGTCGTCATTGCCACGAACCCCACCACCACGGGGGAGGCGACCGCGCTGTACATCGCCGCGCGCCTGCGCGACTCCACCCCGGACCTCACCGTCACCCGGCTGGCCTCCGGCCTGCCCGTCGGCGGCGACCTCGAGTACGCCGACGAGGTGACGCTCGGGAAAGCGTTCTCGGGCCGCCGCGCGATCTGACCTCCCATGTGACGGGGACCGCGGTTGGGGCGTAGTGTCTGCATATGCGCCGCCTCGCCGCCGTCCTGACCCTCACGTTCACGCTGCTCGCGGCGCCGGGCGCCCTCGCGCAGGAGCCGGCGGATCGCACCCTCGGCGTGCAGGGGCTGGGGGAGCTCGAGCTCGCCCCGGACGTCGGGGAGTTCGACGCTGTGGTGCGGCGCACGTCGCCGACCTCCCGCGGTGCCCGCGACGCGGCGAACAGCCGCCTGAACGCGATCGTCTCCCGCCTGCGCGCGCTCGACGTGCCGCGCGAGGACATCACCACTACGTCGGTCTCGCTCTCCCGGGAGCGCTTCCGCACCCGCCGCACCCGAGCGCTGCGCGTCCGCTACACCGCCACCGGCGCCTTCGCGGTGCGCGTGGAGGACACGGCGCGCGTCGGCCGGGCGCTCGACGCGGTCGCGGGCGCCGGCGCGACCTCCATCGACGGTCCGGAGTTCTCCTTCTCGCAGGCCAAGCGCACCGAGGGGCGCCTCGCCGCGGAGAAGGCCGCGCTCGCCGATGCCCGCCGCCGCGCCGACGAGGCCGCCGCCTCGCAGGGGCAGCGCGTCGTCGGCGTGCGCTCGATCGAGCTCGACCCGGGAAGCGCGCGGGAGCCGGGGGACTCGGAGGACTCGCGCGCCGCGAGTCCAAGCTTGGGCGCTCCGGCGGGGAGTCCGGCCCCAGTCGCCCCGACTCCCGTGCTCCCCGGCCGGGAGACCTTCTCGAGCGCCGTGCGCGTCGTCTACCTGCTGCAGCCGGCGGGGTAGCCGCCGCGCCTACCCCGCCTCGAGGCGCAGGCGGTTGATCCGACTGAGCGCCTTACGCACCCGCGAGGTCGGGATCCTGCCGAGGCGCACCGCCCGGACGACGGCGCGGTAGGCCTCCTCCTGGTCGCGCTGGTCGCCCGGGACGTACAGCACGTCGCAGCCCGCCTTGAGCGCCGCCACCGCGGCGGCCCCGACGCCCTCACCCGTGGCGAGCGTCGCGGCGGTGAGGTTCGAGGAGACGATGGCGCCGCGGAAGCCGTCGCGGCGCAGCGCCTTCACGACGTCCCGGTCGAACGTCGCGGGCGCGACGCCGTCGAAGTCGGCGTAGAGCGCGCCGGAGAGCTGGATCGCGGGCGCGCGGCGCACGACGGCGCGGAAGGGCACCTGGTCGCGCGTGCGCAGCTCCTCGCGCGAGAGGCCGACGGTCGCGACACCGAACTCGGGGTTCTGCGACGCGGCACCCTCGCCCGGGAAGTGCCCCACCACCGGGGCGATCCGCGCGCGGCGCCAGCCCGCGACGGCGCCCGCGACAAGGCGCGCGGACTTCCGGGGGTCGTCGGAGAAGCTGCGGCCGTCCCACGGGCCGCCGGCCGCGCTGAGGTCCGCGGACGGCGCGAGCACCATGTCGAAGCCGAGGCCCCGCAGGGAGCGTCCGGCCCTTCCTGCCTGCCGGCGTGCGACCGCGGGGCTCCGGATCGACGTCTCTCGGGCGGGGCCGATGTCCTTCACCGCGATCTCCGGGCCCCCGAGCTGCGCAGCGGCCACCAGGGGCGGCAGCCGGCGGTTGTCGCGCGGAACACTGTCGATCTTGTCCGTCAGCGTGGTGAGCTGCTCACGGTTGACGACGTTCGCGCGGTCGACGAGCACCGCGCCCCACTCGCGCTCCTTCAGGCGCTTGAAGAAGGGCGCGGTCGGCGTCGTTCCCGAGAAGCCGACGAGGAACAGGCGCGCGGCGGCGCGCGCGAGCGGCACGGGCAGCTTGGCGTCGGCGCGGCGCTGCTGCTCGCGCTCACGTTTCGTGCGCGGCTCGGCGGACCCGCCGCCGCGCTCGGAGGAGGAGCGGAAGCCCGAGCCGCCCTCGGGGATCGTGCCCACCTGCCCGGGGCCCGAACCGCCGGTCACCAGGGCCAGCCCGCCGCCGCCGGCCGCTCCCGCCACGGCGAGCGCGACGAGCCTCCGGCGCCAGGGGGTCACTGCCTATCCTCTGGGTCACGCATGTCGGGCACCGTCGTCATGAAGTTCGGGGGCAGCTCCGTCGCCGACGCCGGGCGCATCAAGCGCGCCGCCGCCCGCATCGTCGCCAAGCGCGAGGGAGGCGCGCGCGTCGTGGTCGTGCTCTCCGCGCGCGGGAAGGAGACCGACCGGCTGATCGCCGAGGCGCTCGAGGTCTCGGCGCTTCCCGATCCGCGGGAGATGGACATGCTGCTGTCCACGGGCGAGCGGGTCTCGTGCGCGCTGTGCGCGATGGCCATCAACGACCTGGGGCACAGGGCGATCTCGCTCACGGGGTCACAGGCGGGCATCGTCACGGACACGTCTCACACGAAGGCACGCATCCTCGACGTGCGCGCTGATCGTATCCGTGCGGGGCTTGAGGAGGATCGCATCGTGCTCGTCGCGGGCTTCCAGGGCGTCAGCACCACCCAGGACGTGACCACGCTGGGTCGCGGCGGCTCCGACACGACCGCCGTCGCGCTGGCGGCGGCGGTCGGTGCGGACGTCTGCGAGATCTATACCGACGTGGCCGGCGTGTTCTCCGCCGATCCCCGGTTGGTCCCAGGGGCGCGCAGGCTGGACCTCGTGTCCTTCGACGAGATGCTCGAGATGAGCGCGTCGGGCGCCGGTGTCCTCCAGCTGCGCTCGGTCGAGTACGCGCGCAACCATGGCGTTCGCATCCACTGCCGCTCGAGCTTCGAAGACGCTCCGGGCACCATCGTCGTCCCCCCCGAGGAGATCGTGGAACAGCCGCTCATCACCGCCGTCACCCACTCGACCGGCGAGGCCCGCGTGACGCTCAAGGGCGTCCCGGACACGCCCGGCATCGCGGGACGGGTGACCACCGCGCTGGCCGAGGCCAACGTGAACGTCGACATGATCATCCAGAGCGAGCCGGTCTCAGACGGGCGGCTCGCCGACATGTCCTTCACGATCCCGAAGGACGAGGTCGTCGAGGCGCGCGCCGCGCTGGCGCCGCTCGGCGAGGAGCTCGGTATCGAGGTCCTCACCGACGACGGCATGGGCAAGGTCTCGATCGTCGGCGCCGGCATGAAGTCGCACCCGGGGGTCGCGGCAAAGGTCTTCACGACGCTCGGCGAGCAGGAGATCAACATCGAGATGATCTCGACCTCTCCGATCCGCATCTCGTGCGTCGTGCCGGTCGAGCGCGTCCCCGACGCCGTCCGCGCGCTCCACTTCGCCTTCGAGCTGAGCGGCCCGGACACCATCCGGCCCGAGCAGCCCTTCGGAGAGTTCGCGTGACTGGTGCTGTGAGGACGTACCGCGTCGCCGTCGTCGGGGCCACCGGCCAGGTCGGCAGCGTGCTGCTCGAGCTCCTCGAGGAGCGCGGCTTCCCCGCCTCCGAGGTCGTGCCGTTCGCGAGCGAGCGCTCCGCCGCCAGGGTCCTCGGCGACGGCCTCGTCGTCCAGCCGCTCACCGACGAGACGATCCAGGGCTTCGACCTCGCGCTCTTCAGCGCCGGCGCCGGGATCTCGCGCGAGTGGGGGCCGCGGTTCGCCGCCGCGGGAGCCGTCGTAGTGGACAACTCCAGCGCGTTCCGGATGGACCCGGCGGTGCCGCTCGTCGTCTCCGAGGTCAACCCGGACGACCTCGAGGGACACCGGGGCATCGTCGCCAACCCCAACTGCTCGACGATGCAAATGGTCGTCGCTCTGCGGCCGATTCAGCTCGCCGTCGGCATCGAGCGGCTCGTCGTCACGACGTTCCAGGCCGTCAGCGGCACGGGCAAGGGCGCGGTCGACGCGCTCCACGAGCAGGCCGGCCGCGTGCTCGCCGGCGAGGTCGCGGGCGACCCGGGCCCCTACGCGCATCAGATCGCGTTCAACGCGCTGCCGCAGGCCGGCTCCTTCGCCGCCGGCGACGACCACACCGACGAGGAGCGCAAGCTCATCAACGAGACGCGCAAGATCCTCGGCGACGACACGATCCGCGTCTCGCCGACCTGCGTCCGGGTGCCCGTCGTCAACGGCCACTCCGAGTCGGTGACGATCGAGACGCGCGCGCCGCTCTCCGCCGACGACGCCCGCGAGCTGCTCCGCGACGCGCCCGGCGTCGTCGTCGCCGACGACCCGGCCGGCGGGAGCTACCCGATGGCCATCGACGCCGACGGCGCCGACCCGGTCTACGTCGGGCGCATTCGCCAGGACCCCGGCCACTCCCAGGCGATCTCGATGTGGATCGTCGCCGACAACCTGCGCAAGGGCGCGGCGCTCAACGCCGTCCAGCTCGCCGAGGTCCTGCACGAGCGCGGCCTCGTGGGCGCGCGGGTGGCCTGAGCGGACGTGGCCGGCGCGCTCCTGCCCGGGCACGAAATCGTCGACGCCGGGCTCGAGGACCTGCGCGCCGGCCGCTGGACTCCGTCGGCGTTCGCGGTACTCGAGGCGCGACCGCGGCTCGAGCGCGCGGGCGTGACGTTGCCCGACGTGGCCGTCGAGCGCCCGTCGCACCGCCTCTACGCGACCCTGGAAGCCGAGGATCCCGCGACCGCTCACAGCCGTCACCACGCGATCCTGCGCCGGACGCTCAGCTACGCGCGGGCGGCCGAGCGTGCGGCGCGACGCTGACGCCGACGGCGTCCGCCGCTTCGCCCGTGAGCTGGGGCGAGCGACCACCACACCGGCACGGCTCTACCTCGTCGGCGGCGCCTCGGCGGTCGTGGAGGGCTGGCGTGCCTCGACGCTGGACATCGACCTGCGGCTCGAGTCGGACGACGACGAGCTGCTGCGCGAGCTGCCACGCCTCAAGCAGCGCCTCGACGTGAACGTCGAGCTGGCGTCACCGCTCGACTTCCTGCCCGAACTCACCGGGTGGCGTGAGCGCAGCCCGTTCCTCTTCCGGGAAGGCCGCCTCGACGTCCACCACTTCGACTTCAGCTCCCAGGCGCTGGCCAAGCTCGAGCGCGGCTTCGAGCAGGATCTCGCCGATGTCGTCTCGATGGTCGCGGCGGGGCTCGTCGACCCGGCGCAGTTGCTCGCGGTACGCGCGGATCGAGGACGATCTGTTCCGGTTCCCAGCTGTGGACCCAGGGTCGCTGCGTGAGGCCGTCGAGCGGTTCGTGGGCTGATGTGTCATCAGGCGCTGTCGGATCTCAGCGCACGGTCACCTCTGTGAACTGTCCCTTCGCGTCTCAGGTCGAGTCGGGACGCCGGTGGCGGCGCCCGCCGAGCCGCTCGGCGATGCGCTCGCGCAGCCGCCGGGAGCGGACGCGCACGTCGCCGAACGCGGTGCCGCCGGTGAGGACGATGCGCGGCGCGCCGGGCGCTGCCACCTCGACGGCTTCCTGCTTGATGGCGCCGAAGAACGTCCGCGAGCGGACCTCCACCTCGACGCCCTCGGGTACGAGCAGCTCCACGTCGCCGAAGAACGTCCCCGCGTCGATGAGCACCTCGGGCGTGGTTACCCGCGCCTCCCGCAGGTCGAGCACGACATCGCCGAACACGCTCCTCCACGTCCCCACGGCGGGCACGGTCCAGCCCCCCGACTGGCGCACGTCGCCGAAGACGCTCGACGCGCGGGTCGGCCTGGACGCAGGCACGCGCGACATCGTCGCCGGGGACTCAGACGGCAGATCCGCCGTGATCCGCTCGAGGTCCTCTCGGGTGACCGCGTCTGCCGCGACCCCGATGCGGTCGGCGAGCTCCTCGAACGTCAGGCGGCCCGCGCCTGCGGCGCCGCGCAGGCGCTCCGTCGCGGCTTCACGCTCGGAGTCAGACGCGCGGACGGCGGGAGCTTCGCCTTCGGCCATCGGCGCAGCCTAGCTCCGCACACGCAGTCGATCGCGAGGTCTCAGATCACGTCCGGTGTGAAAGCATCGGGACATGGCGCGCATCGGAGTACTCACGGGCGGCGGAGACTGCCCCGGACTCAACGCGGTGATCCGGGGGATCGTCCGCAAGGGCGTGGTGCACCACGGCCACGAGATCGTCGGGTTCCGCGACGGATGGGCGGGGGTGCTCAACCAGAACGCCGTCGAGCTGACGCCCGAGACGACGGCGGGCATCCTGCACCGCGGCGGCACGATCATCGGCACCTCGCGGACCAATCCCTACAAGGACGCCGACGGGACGGCGCCGGTCCGCGCGGCGCTGAGCGCGCTCGGGCTCGACGCGCTGATCGCGATCGGCGGCGAGGACACGCTCGGCGTCGCCGGCAAGCTGACCCACGACGGCGTCCCCGTCGTCGGCGTCCCGAAGACGATCGACAACGACCTCTCCGGCACCGACGTCACCTTCGGCTTCCACACCGCAGTGCAGATCGCCACCGACGCGATCGACCGCCTGCACTCCACCGCCGAATCCCACAGCCGCGTGATGATCGTCGAGGTCATGGGTCGCCACGCGGGCTGGATCGCCGCCTACGCCGGCCTGGCCGGCGGCGCCGACGTCATCCTCGTCCCCGAGCGCCCGTTCCAGATCGACGAGGTCTGCGCCTCGCTTGAGCGCCGTCACGCGACCGGGCGCCGATTCTCGCTCGTGGTCGCCTCCGAGGGCGCCTCCCCCGCGGAGGGCAGCGGCCTGACCTTGACCTCCGGCGAGCTCGACGCGTTCGGCCACGTGCGCCTTGGCGGCATCGCCCTCGAGCTCGAGCGCGAGATCGGGGCGCGCACCGGCTTCGAGACGCGGATGACAATCCTCGGCCACGTCCAGCGCGGCGGGACCCCGACCGCCTACGACCGCGTCCTGGCGACGCGCTTCGGCGTCGGCGCGATCGACGCGGTCAGCGACGGCGACTTCGGCAAGATGGTCGCGCTGCGCGGGACCGACATCGTGCGCGTCGGGCTCGAGGAGGCGGTGGCCGAGCTGAAGCTGCTCGACGACGAGTTCTACGCGACGGCCGAGGTGTTCTTCGGCTGAGCTGGAGCTTGGGGGCGAGCCCGTGCGTGACGGCGATCGAGCCGTGCCGTCGCACCCGGTGCTACGCTGGTGTGATGGCTCGCGAGATCTCGGTCCGGGACCTGCGAAATCACACCGCGCAGGTCGTCGCGGCGATTCGCGGAGGCGAAGAGCTCTCGCTGACCGTCAATCGCACGCCCGTCGCCGACATCGTGCCGCACGTCGCCAAGCGCAGTCCCTGGGTCTCGTCGGTCGCGCTGCGCAGCATCGTCGAGGAGGCTGGAGCCGATGTTCTGCTCCTGGATGATCTTGCCGACGTTCGAGGCGACATCCTCGTCGTTGACGGGTGACCCGCGCGATCGCCGATACGTCGGTGTTCATCACCCGCGAGGCGGGGCGACCGCTCGGCGAGCTTCCCGACGAGATCGCCGTCTCCGTCGTGACGGCCGCCGAGCTCGAGCTCGGCGTTCTCCGCGCCCGCGACCCGACTACCCGGGCGGCTCGTCTGGCCACCGTCTCGCGCGTCCGGGCGGAGTACGCACTGCTGCCGATCGACGACGAGACCGCGTCGTGCTTCGCGCGCCTGGCCGACGAGCAGCTCCGCGGAGGACGGAGGCTCCGGCGACACGACACCTGGATCGCGGCTACCGCGCTCCGGCACAATGCCGCGGTGCTCACGCAGGATTCGGACTTCGGTGCGTTCTCGGGGATCGAAGTCATTCGCGTCTAGCGGGTCGCAGCCGTGGTCCCGGGTCGGCCCACAGGCGCCGGGCGGCCGCATCAGCCTGACGATGAGCGTCGCATCGAGCCGCTCAGAGCACGGCGATCGCGACGTCTCCGGCGCGCCGACGCCGACCAGCCGCGCGGCGAGCCGCGCAAGCGCCACGCGACACCGCGCAACAATGACGCACATGGAACGGATCGGCATTCGCCAGATGCGACAGGACCTGAGTCGCTATGCCAGACGCGCGCGAGGGGGTGAGTCGTTCGTGGTCACCGACCGCGGCGTGGAGATCGCGCAGCTCGTCCCCGCGCCGGCGCGCGCGTCGGCGGTCGACCGGCTTGTGGCGGAGCGCAACGCCCGCCGCGGCCATGGCAACCTGCTCGATGTCCTCGAGGAGCTGCCGGAGCCGATCGCCGGACCTCCCAGCGAGGAGACGCTCGACGACCTGCGCGCCGAGCGGGCGTAGTGCCGGACTATCTCGACACGTCCGCGTTCATCAAGCTCGTCCGATCCGAACCGGAGAGCGGCGCGCTGCGCGCTGAGCTCGCGACCGGCGAGGCGCTTGTGAGCAGCACGCTGCTGCTGGTCGAGGGCCGCCGCGCTGCTGCTCGCTACGGTGCGCGCGCCTTCGGCCGTGCGCGCGCCGCATTGGCGACGATCACGCTGCTGCCGATCGACGACGCGACGATCGAGAAGGCCGCTGACCTCGATCCGCCGCAGCTGCGCTCGCTCGATGCGATCCATCTCGCCGCCACGCTCAGCCTCGGGAACGCCGTCAGGAGCATGTACTGCTACGACGCCCGGCTCTTCGCCGCCGCGATCCCGCACGGCATCGACGTCCGCCAGCCGCGCTGAGCCGTCAGAGCGAAACGCGTCCTCTGGCCTGCGCCCCGCTCCGTCGCCGCCTACACCGCCGGCCCGGCCACGACCTTCTCCTCGTGGAGCTGGCCGATCTCGGCGTCGCTCAGGCCGATCACGTCGGCGAGGATCTCGTCGGTGTGTTCGCCGAGCGCCGGCGCTCGGGCGGGCGCCAGACGCTCGCACTCGTCGAAGCGCAGGGGGGAGCAGCCCATCAGGTAGCTGCCGATGCCGGGCTGCTCGACCTCCGCGAACATCGGGTTCGCCGGTGAGCAGCGCTCGTCCTTCTCCACGAGCTCCTTGAACGTCCAGTACGGGCCCCAGCAGACGTCGTGCGCGTCGAAGATCTCGCGGATCTCGTCCATGGTGCGGGCGACCGTCCAGGGCTTGATGAGCGCGCCGATGACCTCACGCGCGGCGAAGCGGTCGCCCTCCTTGGTCAGGTCGACCTGCATCATCTGCTCGAGCGACGCGAACGGCTCGCTCAGGCCGGTCGCCT
>JAABUS010005457.1_pt1 | contig 16638 bp, 19 predicted proteins | sample 5560161 | NCBI WGS metagenome assembly JAABUS01 (sample SAMN10711885, study PRJNA513376) | rock metagenome | isolation source: Antarctica rocks | place: Antarctica: Victoria Land, Trio Nunatak nord | collected 2016-01-04
CGCCAGGTATGCCGTATTCAACCTTTGTGACTCGCATCCCCTCGGGCTTCGCTGAGAAGGACACTTTGATTTTCTGCCGCCTCTCCTTAGTTCCAACGAGATCCTTAGTTGCCGTTTTCGCAACTCCGTAAGAGCTTCTGCCCTGCCTCTCCAACGCCGCAGCTTGGATGCGCTCTTCCCAAGTTCTGCTTGGCAACGAATCTTCGTCGCGCACCTGGTATCCGCTCTGCTGAAGAGCCGCCCTCGCCAGGTCCCGCGTCATGCCCAGCCTCACCCCCGCGATGTCGAACTGGGATACCGACGCAACCTGTCCTGCGGAAGGCGCGCCTGCTTTTGTCGGCTTCGGAGATGGCTTGACGACCTTCTTCACGAGCCTGTCGAGAATCGTGTCCTGAGCCGAAACAAGCGTCGTAAGCGCGGCGCACGCCGCCAGCGCCAATGGTGCCAGATGTCGTGATTTCATGACGGTCCCTCCCCAACGATCTTGAGGGACGCCGACCAGCCGGCGGCATCGCCTCGTTATTTCGAGGCGATGCCGGCCCTGGTGGAACCGGGTGTTAGAATCCCGTGGTTAGACAGGCGCGTGCGCCTTTAGCCGGGTGGCCTGGACATTGAACGCCCGCCACCCGGTCGACCAAAGGTCAACCAGCTCTAACCACGAGGATTCTACGCCTCGGCCCGCTTTTTCGGCGGGCGATAGCAGGCTAGGACATCGATTCGACGGACGCAACAGGGACCTTCAACCTCATGATCCTTGCCGTTCTCGCCATCGTCGCCTCTGGAAGTTCGTTCACCTGCACGGTGACACGGGTCTGGGACGGTGACGGTCCCATCTGGTGCGCCGAAGGGCCGAAGATCAGACTAGCCGGCATCGCCGCGCGCGAAATCGACGGCTCGTGCAGGAGAGGCCACCCATGCCCTCACGCCAGTGGAGTCGGCGCTCGCGACAAGCTCGTCGAATTGCTCGGCGGTGCGGCCGGAACCACGTCGACCGGGCACATCGTAGTGCGAGGTCCGCTCCTGCGCTGCCGGTCCATGGGTTCCGGGAAGGGCGACCGAACGGCGGCCTGGTGCCGTACGGCCACCGGCATGGACCTGAACTGCGCGATGGTCGCTAGCGGATACGCACTGCGATGGGCGACACACGATACCCAACGGCGCTGTCGCTGATGCCGATGACGTTCAAACCCGCAGTGGTGCTGAGCCAGTGGGAACTCTGGGCCTGCGCCAACGAGACCATCAAGCAGCACGCGTTCGACGCCCCGATCTTCGCGGCCATGCGCGCCGACGAGCTGTTCGAGCAGGGTGACGAGGACGGTGCAAGAGCCTGGCGGCAGATCGTCAAGCGCATCGACGAACTCCTTGCCCCTGCACCGAGCTCACTTAACTGAAGTCACTCCAGCTGGTCAGGACGTACCGTGTGCAATCGCTTCAAAGGCCCCGATGATTTCGATGTCATACGGGCTACGTTCGACGCCCGGCTGGCGCCTGACACCGGCCGTCTTCCCGAGGGCGAGCTGTTTCCCAAGCGGCTGGGCTATGTCGTCCGCAGGGAAGCCGGCGAGCGGATCATCGACGTCATGCGCTGGGGTTTTCCGCCGCCGGCTGCCGGACGGACTCCGGTCACCAACGTACGCAACCTGAGCAGCCCCTTCTGGCGCAGCGCGCTCGCCAGGCCCGACCGCCGCTGCCTCGTCCCCGCTGTCGAGTTCTGCGAGTGGGCGGGCGAGAAAGGCTCCAAGAAGGAGCACTGGTTCAGCGTTCCGAGCCAGCCGATCTTTGCGTTCGCCGGCATATGGCGGCCGGTCGAGAATGAGCGGGTGTTTGCGTTCTTGACCTGCGAGGCCAACCCGCTGGTCGGCGCGGTTCACGAGAAGGCGATGCCGGTGATTCTGCACCCGGAGAACTACGACCACTGGCTTGACGGCGATACAGACAGCGCGTGTTCACTGGCAGGCGCTTTCCCGAGCCAGCTGATGGCGATGGCCTGAGCCATGGCAGACGGCCTGATCACCAAATCGGGGTTCATCGATTTCGACAGCCGCAACCCTTTGCTCGAGGAGGACGACGGCACGGTGTGGCGCTTGGAAGGCGAGGTCGCGATGAAGATCCTGCTCGGCAGCGACTTGGTGCTGACGGCGGTCCAGACCGGCGCCTCGACGCTTGAGGTCAGATCATTCGAGGTCATCCAAAAGGAAGACTAACCGCCTGCCTGTGCCCGCGACGGGTGTCAGGGCCAGATCTCCAACCCCTTGTCCTCGCCGCTGATGATGGTTGCGGTGATCACTCCGTGCTCGGCCTGCAGGCGCTAGAAGAAGCGCTCGTCATTCAGCACCTCCAACGGCCAGACACCTATCCTCTTGCCGGCCCTTTCGATCACGCGGAAGCTTGCCTCGTTCATGCCCGATCCTACAATCGCATCCGCGCAGCTGTAAAGTTGTTCCCTTTTCGTTCCAAGCGTTGCACGTGAGGTCCCGAGCACAGGAACCCCCGCGACTCTCGATGCAAGCCCTTCGCCTTCACCCGGTCCCGTTCGACCTGATCCCGCAGGAGGCCCGCCTTCTGCTATGCACCACGCCGGCGGGGTTCCCGTCACCGGCGCAGGACGACATGGAGGAGCCCATCGACCTTGGCTCGTGGTTGATTGAGCATCCGGCGGCGAGCTACGTCATGCGCGTCGATGGCCATTCCATGACCGAGGCCGGCATCCTCCACGGCGACTACATCGTGGTCAGCCGCGCGCGAACCGCCCGTGCCGGCGACATCGTCGTGGCGCTGGTCCACGGCGATCGCACGCTCAAGCGGCTGCGACGGATCGACGGCCGCCTGTGGCTGGAGCCGGAGGCTGCAGGCTACGCCAGCACGATCGTCGACGAGAACGTCGAGGTCTGGGGCGTCGTCGAAGGCGTCGCCCGGCGGCTGCGTTGAGTTCTCCGATCGCGCTGATCGACTGTGAGAACTTCTATGTGAGTTGCGAGCGCGCGTTCGACAGCAAGCTGGTCGGCGTGCCGGTGATCGTCCTTTCCAACAACGACGGATGCGCCGTTGCACGTTCCGCCGAGGCGAAGGCGCTAGGCATCAGGATGGGGGAGCCGGCGTTCCTCATCCGCGACAAGATCAAGGCGCACGGCATACGTGTCCTCTCCTCCAATTACACGCTCTACGGCGACATGCAGCGCCGCGTCGTCGCGGCCGTGGAGGGGTTCGCGCGCGACTTCGAGATCTACTCGATCGACGAGACGTTCCTCGATCTTGCGGGGTTCGAGGATCGCGACCTCGTTGCGCACGTCAACGACATGCGCGAGCAGGTGCGGCGCTGGACGACGATCCCGACCTGCGTCGGCATCGCCGGGACCAAGACGCTCGCCAAGCTCGGCAACGCGGCGGCGAAGAAGAACCCGTTGTTCGACGGTGTCGCGGATTTGAGGGACGACGTTATCCGCACCTGGGTGCTCGACCGGTTTCCGGTGCGCGACGTGTGGGGCGTTGGAAACGCTACGGCGCGCAAGCTCGCTGATCTGGGCGTGCTCACCGCCGGCAAGCTGCGCGACATGCCCATGAAGCAGGCGCGCGCCGTGGGCACCGTCGTCCTGGAGCGCTTGGTGGCCGAGCTGCGCGGCTTGCCTTCCGGCGCGGTCGAAAGCATCGAGCCGCCGCGCAAGGGCATGGCGGTGACGCGCTCGTTCGGAACGCCCGTGACGGACTTCGACACGCTCATGGGTGCCATTGCGCAGTATGCGATGCGTGGGGGCGAGAAGCTGCGGCAGCACGGGCTGGTCGCGGCGCGTCTGACCGTGTTCTTCCATACCAACCGGCACAAGCCCGAACGGCCACAATATGGCGCGTCGCGGATGATCAACCTCCATCCGATGACGAGCGACAGCCTGGAGCTCATCGCCGCCGCCAGGCGCGGCGCCGAGCGCGTGTGGCGCGACGGCTACACCTACACCAAGGCTGGGATCATGCTCGATGATCTCGTCGCCGCCGACCTGAGGCCGAAAACGCTGTTTGAAGGCGATGCGGAGAAGCGCGTCCGCCTCATGGCAGCGCTTGACGAGGTGAACGGTCGGTTTGGAAGGTTCTCGGCCGTAACCGGCGCCCAGGGGTTCAAGCGCGAATGGAAGATGCGGGCGGAGAGCAAGTCGCCTGCGTGGACCACCCGGATTGACGAAGTTCCGGTCGCCCGGGCCCGATGAGAACCCCTTGGTCGTCGGACTTGAGTTGGTTGGCGACAGGATAATGCGCTCCGCGTAACCTGTCGCTTCGTGATGCGCGAAGTGGCGGGTTAAACCCATTTGCAGACACGCACGCGCCCCTCACTGCCGGCAACTTCGGCCGTTCGTTAAGCTTCTGTATCTCAGCTTGAGGTACCGCCTCTAATAATCGCAACCTTGAAATCGGCACATGCACGCCGCTGGTGGAAAGAGCGTCTGGGTTACACCGCACACTGGATGAGGGTCTGGGTAGACCAGCCGAGGCCCGCCCGCCTCGTAATAGGGCCACAGAGGCGTAATTAGCGGGAGTCGGTACAGTGGCCAATGAACTCGATATCTATGCTGGTCTCGACACACGGGTACAGGCGGTCGCCCGAGAGGTCGTCGAACATATCGGGGGCCTTCAACAGCGCCTCATGACTGATATTATCGAGATTGGGCGCACCTTGTCGTTGGTGAAGGAGGCTGTCGGTCACGGTCACTTCCTGCCGTGGCTGAGGAAAGAGTTCAACTGGACCGAGCGCACCGCGCAGAACTTCATGTCGGCTGCGGAGCGGTTCGGTGCAAATCCGAAATGCGTTTCGCATCTTCCGCTGGCGACTGTGTATCGGCTCGCCGCACCCTCAACGCCCGACGATCTCCGTGAGAAGATCGTTGCCCGCCTTGAAGGAGGTGAGGAGTTGAAGCCGGACGAGATATACTTCCAGATCAAGGAGGCGCGCCGCGCGGCGCAGCGCCTGGATGAGGAAGCGAAGAAGTCCCCACGGTCCCGTGCCCAGGAGAAGGTTTGGATCAACCGGCGAATTGCAAACGAAGCCAGCGCAAATGCGCAATACTTCGAGGAGCAACGTCTGCGCAATCTCAGGCGGGAATCCGCTGCGGACTTGATTGTCAGTGGCCTGAGTAACGCTGATCTCAATCACCTGTTAAGTTTGATCGAAGATGGATGGGCCATCGGGCGCAGGGACATACTCAGCGCGCGAACTAGGGCGAGCCAGCTATAGCTCCGCAAAGCTGACCCACGTCCGGACCTTCCGCCGGGCTTTGGCGCTCCCGGGAAGCGGACGTGTGTTCATCCCGGCTCAACGGCCACTTAAAAGCTTACCGCCTGTAAACTGCCGCGATCCGTCCGCCACCTCAATCCGCCTTTGGCAGGCAGTCCCCAAACTGACATCCGTTTTTTACCACTTGGCGGCGGTGCCATCGGGACCCCAGGTGCATCTGAATGAAGGGCACCTCCACCGCTGACCGGTTCGATCTTGATCGCTTCGTCTCAGCGCAGGAGTTGACCTATGCGCGCGTGCTGACGGAGCTGGCGCGAGGCCACAAGACTAGCCACTGGATGTGGTTCATCTTTCCTCAGATGGCAGGTTTGGGGTCAAGCGAGATGTCGGACCGCTACGCGATCGCCTCGATCGAGGAAGCGCAGGCCTACCTTGCCCATCCGCTGCTCGGTGCAAGGTACCGGGAAAGCATTGCCGTTCTCCAGGATCTCATCGGCACCACTGCAGAGGCGGTGTTTGGGTCCGTTGACGCAGCCAAGCTCCGCTCCTCGATTACCTTGTTCGCCGAAGCAGCGCCTGGCGACCCGCTGTTCGCGGCCGCCCTTCAGCGCTGGTTCCAAGGCGACCAAGACGGGCGGACGATCGAAATCCTAAGTGCGAACGGCTCATCGGTTAGTGGCTAATTGGACCCAATTGCGGACATGCAGGTGCCTTCCCCGCCTTCCCAGAACTCGCCATTTATTCAGGTTTTCCGCAGCTCCAGGGAAGGTTAACCGCATTTGCGATGTGCAGGCATTGGCATGGAAGGGTTTGGACGAATCGATCGCAGATCTGATTCTGGCACGAAGCCACCGAAGCAGACCTTCAGCGGCAATGAGGTGACTATGGAGCCTCATACCGGCTCATGTGGAGCAGCATCGCACCCAAGACGACCAAGCCGCCCCAAAACCCGAAGCTGATCGCTGTTTCGCTTCGCCCGTGGTCGGCCGCCAAGGCGTTGACGGGGATCAGCCAAGGAAACCACGCGCCTTGCTTGGAAGCCGTCGCTGCCACCGCGACGAACGTCCCGCCAATGCCCAACACCAAAGGCGGCACGAAGCTGCGGAAGCGCAAGGCCGTCCACAATTGAACCGCGATCAGCATCAGCGATCCTGCGAACATCATCGCCAGCAGCCGCGCGGCTGCCCACGGCTCCGGTGAACCCAGAAGCGTCTCGCCCGGCTTTATCGCTTCTACGACCGCTCCAGCTAGGAACAACAACAGCAGCACCGCGACACTCATGCCCGCTACCAGCGCGATGACGACCAAAGCCTTGGCGGCGAAGATCCGCCAGCGCGGTACTGGAAGCGCAAGGACCGCGTTCCACGCCTTGGGCGCGTGCTCCACCTGCGCGATCAGAACGGTCAAGGCGGTCACCGTCATCGGCAGCATGAAATAAGCCCACATCGCAGAGCCGCCCGCTATGAACAGCGTCCAGGGTCTCGGCTTGTTGCCGTCCAGCCCAATCAGAAGCGCGAGCAGCGCCACGAAGACGGGCGCGGCGATGCAAAGCAGCAGCGCCAGCGAGCGTTTGAGCTTGGCCAATTCGACACCGATCGTGGTCAACATCGCGGGTCCTCCTCAGGCGGTTTGGAGGACGCGCGCGCCCGGAGCGCGGCGGGCGTCGATCATGCTGAGGTACACGTCCTCCAGGGTCGGCTCTGCGGCGACCAAGCGCGATACGGCGAAGCCCAGCTCGACCAGCGCCAGATTGACGTCCGCGGCGAACGACGCAGCCTCTCTGTCCTGCGGCATGACCAGACGCAGGCTGCCGCCGGCGGACGCGCGCGCCGCATATCCCTTGTCCGATAGAGCCGCCGCCGCTCGTTCGGCACCGACAACGGCCACCTCCAGCTCGCGTTCGCCCGCTCCTTTCAACTCCGCCAGCGTGCTCTGCGCAAGCAGTCGTCCCTCGTGCATCAGCCCTACATGCGTGGCGATCTGTTCGATCTCGCCTAGCAGGTGGCTCGACACGAAGACGGTGACGCCGTCCTGCTCCGGCAGTGTGCGGATCAGCGCCCGCATTTCGCGCATTCCCTCGGGATCAAGCCCATTGGCGGGCTCGTCCAGGATCAGCAGCCGGGGCTGTCCTAGCATGGCGCGCGCGAGACCAAGCCGCTGGCGCATGCCCAGAGAATAACCGCCGGCCAAGCGCCCGGCCGCATCTCGGAGGTCGACGACTTCCAGCACGCGATCAACCTCCGATTCCGGTGCCCCCAGCATGCGCCGGGTGAGATCGAGGTTCTCGCGCCCGGTAAGGCGATCGTAAAGCGCCGACGTCTCCACCAACGAACCGACACCCCGCGCCGCCGCCAAGCGCTCGTTCACGACGTCGTGCCCCCACACCCGTACCGTGCCGGCTGTCGGCCGAAGCAGCCCGAGCACCAGCCGAATGGTCGTCGTCTTGCCCGCGCCGTTCTGCCCAAGGAACGCATAGATGCTGCCGGTCGGCACGTTCAGATCAACGGCCGCCACGGCCTCGTGTTTGCCGAACCGCTTGACCAGCCCCTCGCTCTCGATAGCCGCAACCATGTGACTCGCCTGCCTTGTTCCGACTGGTGTTTAGGTTAGAGTTAAACCCGCCGTCTAGCGAGAATTTAACTCAGAGCTAAACCGCCTAACTGGAGAACCATCATGAAGGTTGCGGAGCTAGGCAGGCTCCAGGTGCGGAGCCGCTGGTTAGGCCGAGCCGTCACGGGTCTTGTCGGCCTTCTTCTACTGATTGTAGCCCTCAGCTTCGCAGGCGTACTGCGGTCGGGAAACCCCATGCACGATGAGATGGACCTTCACGCACGCGCCGCGAGCTGGTTGGTATTCTGGGCACCTGCGGCGTTCTACTTGTGGGCCTTGTGGGCCATCCGGCGCGCCTTGAATGATGTTGCCGCCGGGCGGTACTTTCATCCGGCGCTGGCGCGGAGCCTGCGCGATGTCGGCATCGGCCTAGGAGCAGGGGGTGCCACGAGCGCCGTCATTCAGCCCAATCTGATGCGGCTCATGAGCGACGCCGGATGGGGCCGGCAGATTTTTGCGAGCTACGGCCATTTCGACGTTGCCTATGCCGCGGTTGGCGCGGTCGGTCTTGCGCTGATTCTCCTCTCGCGCGTGTTACACCGCGCGGCCGAGATCCAGGCCGAACTCGACGAAATCTTCTGATGCCGGTTCGTATTACTCTGGACGCCGTCCTGACCCGCCGTGGCTTACGCGCTAAGGACCTCGCGGCAACCATAAATCTCAGCGAGACCCAGCTGTCCCTGTTTCGTTCGGGAAAGGTGCGGGGCATCCGCTTCAGCACCCTAGCGCGGCTATGCGCAGCCTTGGAGTGCAAGCCTGCCGACCTGCTCGACTATGGCTATGACCCGGCTGACCTTGCGACCTCAGACAACGCGATAGAGTGAAACGGGTCGATTGTCGCGAGGGGATAGTCCGTCAGCGCCCCTCTCGCAAAAACGGTGGTTTGCAGAAGAGACGCCTTTTGTTTCTGTCTCCCAGAATCCGGAGGCGCCAACGAGTTTCGGGCGACAAGTACGATCGTTACTTTGCGCATCCAGGATTCTAAATGGGGGCGTAGCTGCAAAGCGTCGGCCTGAATGCGTTGTTCGGCTGGCGCCTGACAGCGTGGAGGACCCATACCCGGACATTCAGGGCCGCTCCGCCGCTCCTCAAGACCGGCGGTTCGTTCATTTGCCGCAGATAGCTCGAACTGGCCGGAAACGGGCCGATTCAGTGCTCAACAACGGCCAATGTGATCCTGATTTTACGATGGTCACTTAGGGACCGCGTCAGGCGCAATTCCTACGGAGCTTGGCGTTGACAAAGATGCGACGAAAACTTGCGGTCGGCGCACTCCTTACGGTCGTGGTACCGAGCGCAGCGGCTGCCGCTTGGTGGCACAGCCTCGACCTGGCGAGCCAACCGCTGCCGGGGCCGGACATGCTGCCGGGTCAGCTCGACCTGATGCAGAATTCGGTGGAGGAACGCCGCGGCACTATCCTGGCGATCGTCACCAGCACTCCGCTCGCAGGTGGCGGATCGGTCAATGCCGGGCTTGAGCTGACCGAGCTGGCACGCGCCTACTACGTCTTTCGTGCGAACGGTTATGATGTGGAGATCGCCAGTCCAAAAGGTGGGCGCCCACCGGTCAACATCGACGAAGACCTGGGCGAGGCCGACATCGCCTTCCTCAACGATCCGGAGGCGCAGCGGCTGCTGGCCGACACCCGCCGGCTCGATGCGGTCGACAGCGATGCCTATGCCGCGGTCTACGTCGTGGGCGGCAAAGGCGTAATGTTCGACCTAGCCGAACCCGGCCCGGCCCAGCGCATCATCGCCGAAATCTATGACCGCGATGGCGTGGTTGGCGCCGTGTGCCATGGGCCGGTGGCTCTGCTCGCGACGCGGCTGGCGAACGGGAGACCCCTGCTTGCGGGCAAATCGGTTACCGGCTTTAGCAATGAAGAAGAAAGCTTCATCATTCCGAATGCAAGGGAGGTGTTCCCGCTTCTGCTCGAAGACGGGCTGCGGCGGGCTCCCGGCCGATACAGCAAAGGGCCGATGTATCTGGATCACACGATCACCGATGGCCGGCTCGTGACCGGGCAGAACCCCTGGTCGACATGGTCGGTGGCGGAATCGATGATCCGCGCCTTGGGTCACACGCCGGTGGAGCGCGCGCCGACGCGCGAGGAGAATGCGGTCCATCTGCTTGAGATATACGAACGTCATGGGCTGGATCGCGCGCGCGGCGCTGCTCCGAAGATGGGCGAGGCGGACAAGCGCTTGCTGCTGATACACGCGATGATCGCGGCCATGCGGGGCGACATCGGCGAAGCCTTCTCGCTCCAGCGGCTCGCGCACTAGCAGGCGGCCGGCGATGGCGGTCACCGATGCCTGCATTCGGCTGTTGCTGGTCGAGGATGATTTCGACGTCGCCGCGAGCCTCGCGACCTATCTGGAGCCGCGCGGCATTGACATGACCTTTGCCTATTCGGCGCGCGAGGCAGCGCAGATGGCGCTGGCTCTGCCGCTCGACGTCGCGGTATTCGACGTGCAGTTGCCCGACGGTGACGGGGTGGCCCTGTGCGCCGATCTTAAGAGCCGCGGCTTGGCCTGCCCAGTCGTCTTCCTGACCGCGCGCGGGTCGCTCGAAGACAAGCTGCGGGGGTTCGATGCCGGCGGGATCGACTACGTAGTCAAGCCGTTCGAACCTGCCGAGCTACTTGCGCGCATCCGCGGGATTGTCTCGCAGGTCGCACCCGGCGGGCGGGCGATGACGCTCCAGGCCGCCGGTTATACGCTCGATGTGCGGACGGGCACGTTGAGGCACGGCGATGCAAGCCTCGCCCTCGGCGCAACGCAGCTTCGGATCGTCCGCGCCCTGATGGAGGCCTATCCCGGAACACTCGCGCGGGCGGACCTGGTCGACCGGTTGTGGGAGGGCGAGGCACCGGCGAGCGACCCGTTGCGCATGCACATCTACCACTTGCGCCAAGCGCTCAGCGCGGCGTTGGGCAAGCCGCTGATAGCGACGGTGCGTGGCATGGGCTTCCGCTTCGATGGTTGAGCCGGCCCGCACCAGCCTGCGCGCCCTGCTGACCCGGCAGTGGCTGATCTTCGCCGGCGCGGCCGCCGCGATCGTAGCGGCGGGCGCCCTGCTGCTCGCCTACCTGGTGGAGGACGGTTTAATCGACCGGCAACTGATCGACGTCGCTACGCAGCTTTCCGCTCCCGGCGGCGGCGACGTCCGCCTGCCGCCGGAGGTGGCCGTCTACGACCTGCGCACGGTTCCGATCGACCTCGCCGCCAAGCTGGAAGGCCGGCGCAAGGGCGAGGTGTTCGAGATGCGTCGGGCGAACGGGGCCAATGTTCACGTGGTCCGGCAAGGACCGGCCGACGGCCGCTCCTTCGTGGTCACCTACGACGCGACCGGGATCACCGTGGTCCGCTCAGCCATCGGCACGGGGCTTGTCACCGCCCTCGCCTTCACCTCGCTGTTCCTGCTGGCGGCCTGGTTCATGGCGGACCGCCTATCGCGGCGTGTCGCACGGCATGGTGAGCGGCTGGAGGCGATCATCCGCTCGAGCGATGAGCCAGCCGCGCTCCGCCGGGTTGCCGATGACCAGCCGATCGCGGAGTTCAGCAGGCTGCTGCACCTTCATGCCGACCTGTGGGAACGCGAGCGCCGGTCGGTCATCAACGAACGCCAGACTCTGGGTTATCTCGCGCACGAGTTGCGCACGCCGCTGCAATCGGCGGTCAACAGTCTCGCCACCATCGCGGAAGGCGGCCATGACCCGTTGGCCGTCGCGCGGCTGCGACGGGCGATCGCGCGGCTTGAGCGCGCCAGCGCGGCGGCGCTTTGGCTGGGAAGCGCGCAGCCGCCGGTGCGGACGGCGGCCATCCCGCTCGGGCCGCTGTTGGACGAGCTGGCGACGGAGTTCGTCTCGTTGGCCCAGGTCAAGGGGCAGAGCATCGAGCGCGACGCGGACGCGGCGGCCCGTACCAACGCTCCCGTAGAAGTCGTCGAGACCGTGGTCGCCAACTTGCTCCAAAATGCCGTGCAACATGGGGCGAAAGGCACGATCCGGATCGGCGCGGCCGACGATCGGGTGACCGTTTCCAGCCCTGCAGACGGCGCGGCAGCCGTCGGCGGCTTCGGCCTCGGCCTCGAAGTGGTGCGCCGGCTTTGCGAGCGGCTCGGCGGGTCCATGCAGGTTTCAGAAGCGGACGGGCGGTTCGTCATCAGCGTTGGGTTCACCGAGGCCAGACCATGACCGTCGTGAAGAATATCTCCAAGGCGCTCGGCCTACTGGTCGTGACGGTCGCAGCACTGGCCGCGCTGGGCATCGTCTGGCCGGTTGCCCAGGCTCCTCTACCCGACCCGGCCGACAGCCGGCTGATCGTCAACGCGCGGATCGTCGATCCTGAAAACGGCACGGCCGGCGCGCCGACCAGCGTGCTGATCCGCAAAGGCCGGATCGCTGCCATTGGTGCACTGCCGACGGGTCGGGAAAAGCTCCCTGTGCTCGATGCGCGGGGCGGCTACATGACGCCCGGCTTCTGGGACATGCACGCCCACACTTTCCAATCGTCGCCGCAGCTCCACCTGCCGCTGTTTGTCGCCAACGGCGTAACGGGTATGCGCGACATGATGGACTGCCCAGGCGAGCATGACGCTCTGATCGCCTGCCTCCCCGACAAGCGACGATGGACGCGTGAGGTCGAAGAGGGTCGTCTGGCAAGCCCGCGCATCATCGAAGTCGCCAGCTTCTACTTCGCGCGTTCCGACCTACGCCCGGACGAGGCGGCGCGGCTGGCGTCGGTCTACAAGGCGCGCGGGCTCGACAGCCTCAAGGTTTATAACGAGCTGCCGCGCGCGACCTTTCTTCGACTGACGGACAAGGCGAGGCGGCTGGATCTGCGGGTCGTCGGGCACCTTCCCAAGGCGGTGAGCCTGGACGAGGCGGTCGCGGCTGGCCAGTCGAGCTTCGAGCATGCGCACCTGTTCGTCCGCCATTGCTTTGGACGCGCCGCCGACTGGCGGGCGGGCCGATTGGCCCGGATCGAACCCACGGCCGTCGCCGAGGCCATGGTGCGGGAGCGCGATCCGGCCGCGTGCGCGCGTAGCTACGCGGCCATGCGCGCGGCCGGAGCCTGGTTCGTGCCGACCCACGTCACGCGCGAGGAGGACGCGCGCGCGCGCGACCCGGCCTTCCTCAACGACCCGCGGCTCGCCTATCTCGACCCGTTATCGCGCTGGGTTTTCGTTAGCGACGATCTCCCCGCGACGGTGGCGGAGTATCCCGGCGACCGCGGCCGGGTAGCTCTTCAACGCTACTTCGAGTTGGGCTTGAGGCTGACCGGCGAGGCGTACCGCGCCGGCGTTCCCGTGCTGGTCGGCACCGACACGGCGATCGGCGGCTTTCGATACCATGATGAGATGGCTCTGCTCGTGCGCGCCGGCCTTACCCCGACCGAGGTGCTGCGGGCGGCTACAGTCGACGCCGCCCGCTACGCCGGCGCGCAGGAACGTTTCGGGACAGTCACCGTCGGTAAAGCGGCCGATCTTGTTATCCTCGACGCCAATCCACTTGCCGATATCGCGAATACGCGGCGCATCCGTGCTGTGCTGCTGGGCGGCCGCCTTTACGATCGCGGTCGTCTCAACGACCTGCTGGCGTTCGTTCGCGGCCAAGCGAACGCGCCGGCGAATTGGATCAAGCTCGTTTGGGGCTACGCCACTAGCTCCGTTAGAAGCGAACTTTGATGCCGCAAGTGGTCGCGGCCGCCATTCACTCCCGCTTTCCTGGAAGCGACCGTAGGCGGGAGAGACGTCGCCACTCGCATCCCACGCGCCCCGCAGCGTTTTTCGTAAAAGTCTCTTGTTTCCGTCTTCCATGTAGTGGGAGGATTAGATAACTTTTGAAAACCGACGCAGAGCAGCGACGACCCACATTTGGACATTCGTGCCCCCTCCCCGGCTGCCCACGTGTAGACATTAATTCATGTTTATCTCGCGCCCGAACAGGGCGTGTCGACGCCTCGCCCGCGCGGGTCGCGCGAACCTGCGTTAGCGACGCCATCAGCGAAACTTGAAGGCCAACGCCCTTGCGCTCTTAGGCCTCGACCAGACCCGCAATGCGCAGTTTTAAATCCGTTCTATCCAGGCTCCGCCCGTCAAGCGGGTGCGATCTGGATGCGACGCTAACGCTGGTTTCGCTTGCGCTGTTCGGAAGCAGCGCCACGCTCAGCAAATAGCCCAGCACTGCGCTTCCGCCGTAGCCGACCAGGGGCGTCGGATAGTTGTCGAGCGCGGCCGCGACCACCACGCCTAGCCAGCATCCGCCAAAGGCCAGCAGAGCGGGCCGTTCGCTTGCTCCCCGCAATGCACCGACCGCGGCGGGCATTATGAGGGCAACAGCTCCGATCACAACCGCGAGGCCGGCAAGCGGATGCACGCCGAAGGCGGTGTAGAAGATGCGATCGACATAGGGGGAAGCAGGAAGCGTATCCGGCTTCAGCAAGGTCCAACAGAACGCCAGCATCGCCGCCGCCATCGCCAGTATCACGTGGCGACTTGCCGCTGCGAACATGATGGCCAGGAGCCCAGCTAGCAGCACGCCCGCCATCGCGCGGTCGGGCTGAACCGCCAGAGCCAGGGCAGCGACCAGCATGCCAGCCGTTCCGATTGCATCCGGCCGCCTGGCATATAAAACGATCATGGCTGGGAGGACGATGAGGCTGACCTGGATGGTCAGCGGCCCCACGCTCACCCATCTAGATGCCCCATCCACTGCGATGCCAAGCAAGGCAGTCGCCAGGATCGGCACGGCAAGCGCGAACACTGCGGGTCCAGCACCAGCGAGGCGCCCCGCCGCTGTCGAGCCCAGCGCAAGCCATGCCGTCGCCCCGATTACCAGCGCGGCCAGATTCACGATTAGGTAGCGGGACGGTGCGCCGGCCGCGAGCAGGTACGCCAACCCCAACGCGACGGCACCAGCGCCGCAGAAGAGGCCGAGAAAGCGAGGTCGCGCTGAAATGCGGTTCATCATTGATAAGGTCCAAGTTGGAGGGGCAAGCGAGAACAGGATACCGCGAACCGCGACCCTTAATGATCGAAGCCGCAGAGTAATCGTAACGGTGAGAGCCGCGCGCAGACAGCCGAGGGCGAACATCAGGGCAGCTGTACTGCCGGGTATTTCGGTCAGCTCGCGCCCCATAGCGCGGGCCCACGACGCCAGGTGAGGCGGAAGGAGGCGCGCGGTCACCGCCAAGGTCCGCGATGCGAAGGAGCGAACCAGCCCGTTCACGATGCCGCCCTGCCCGCAAGCCAGCCTGCGACCGAGACCGGCCGATCGAGTGCTCCCGCTACGCTGCGCGCAAGCTGCTGGCCGGCGGCGGTCAGCCGATACGCGTGACGCGGCGGTCGACCAGTGGCCACGGGCTGCTGCCACTCCGCTTCGAGGCAGCCCTGCGCTTCGAGGCGAATGAGAAGCGGGTACAGCGTGCCGGATTTGATGCCGGTTAGAGATGCCAGTTCGTAACCGTAACTCCAGCGGCCGTTGGCATCGAGCAGGGCTGCGAGCACACTCCGTGCGTGATCGGATAAAGCGCGCCTCCTAGTCATCCACCTATAACTCTACTTATATAGAGATATGGTCAAGGCTTTGCGTAAATTCTTCGGCCAGCACCGACAAGGCAGGCTGAAGCCGACAAACGTCGGGACTCGATCGGCAGCTTCAGGACGACTCAATCCCGGACATTCAGGTGCGCTTGGCCGCGTCCCGGAACCGGACGTCCATTCAGCTTCCGATTGCGGTGCAGACTGGGATTTAAGCGGACGCCCAGCCCTTAAACCACCCGCGCAAGACAGCTTCGCACGCTCCTTAGTGCGTGGGCAGCGTGCCAGGGCGCAGGTACGCAAACATGTGCGCGACGTAATCGGCTTTGCCCAACTCGACACCTTGAGCGCGCAGTATCGCGTAGGCGGTCATCACGTGGAAGTAGAACTGCGGTATGGCCCAGTCGCGGGCGTACTGCTCGGCAGTGAGGTCGAACACCATGCCTTGAGGCAGCGTGTGGGCGATCGGCGTCGCCGGGTCCACCGCAGGCGCGTCCGTTGCGGCGGCTTCCACCACCGCCACAGTCTCGGCGATCCTCGCCCGCGCATCCGCGATCGTGCCAGGGCGCTCGACCGCGTTCCGGCCCTCGTCCAGGAGGACCGCGACCGAGCCCGGCAAGTCCTGCCCGCGCAGCCGGAACACGCCTTCCTGCGCCTGAACGCACGCGAAGCGGACTTGGGTGGAAAGCGGGAACATGTCAGGGGCAAGGCGCGCAACGAGAAGCGCCTCCGCTACGTCGCCCGGCCTCTGCGCTTCGGCCTTGACGAGCCAAGCGGACAACGCGCTCAGCATCTGCACGTAGGTCGGTGTGAGGACGTCCGGCAGCGTCATGATTCCTCTTCTACATTCTGCACCCAATATGGGCGGGGTGAGCCGTTTACGCCGGCCCAGGCGTGAGCGCCACGTCTGCCCATCCCAGCCGATCGGCCCGAACAGCGTGCGGGCGAGTTGCGGGCGGGTTATTCGATCCGTTTAGCCGCCATTTCATAGGCAGCGGCGATGGTTGTCATCACGGGCTTGCCTTGGCGCAATACTGTCGAGCCCGCTCCTGGGGCGCGATTGTCGGCAGACGCGCTCACCCGATAGGTCCATGGGCCAGCGCTGAACTCATAGCTCTCGTGGCCGGGGTCGGACGGAACCAGCCGACCGCCTTCGACAGTGACGGTCGCCGTGCTGGTAGTCCCGCCTTCGCCGGCCTCGATCACCTCGCCCGGCTTGGCATGATCGAAGCTACGATAGGTGTAACTCCCGTCCCGCTCGGCA
>JAABUS010005458.1_pt1 | contig 16636 bp, 18 predicted proteins | sample 5560161 | NCBI WGS metagenome assembly JAABUS01 (sample SAMN10711885, study PRJNA513376) | rock metagenome | isolation source: Antarctica rocks | place: Antarctica: Victoria Land, Trio Nunatak nord | collected 2016-01-04
GCCCTTCAGCGTGCCGGCGAGCATCGCGCGCACCTGCTGGTGCATGTGCGGCGGGAAGAAGTCGATCAGCCGGTTGACGGTCTCGGCCGCGTCGACGGTGTGGACGGTGGAGAACACGAGGTGGCCCGTCTCGGCGGCGCTCAGCGCGGTGTGGACGGTCTCCTCGTCGCGCATCTCCCCGATCAGGATCACGTCGGGGTCCTGGCGCAGCACGCGGCGCAGGGCCTTCTTGAAGCTCTCGGTGTCCTGGCCGACCTCCCGCTGGTTGATCGCCGAGCGCTTGTCGTTGTGCAGGAACTCGATCGGGTCCTCGATGGTCATGACGTGCTTGGCCATCGTCGAGTTGATGTGGTCGACCATCGCCGCGAGCGTCGTCGACTTGCCCGAGCCGGTCGTGCCGGTGAGCAGCACGATGCCGCGCTCCTCCTCGGCCAGCTCGCGCACGACGGGCGGGAGGTTCAGCTCGTCGATCGTGCGGATCGAGACCGGGATGGCGCGGATGACCAGCGACGCGAAGCCGCGCTGGCGGAACGAGTTGATCCGGAAGCGGGCGAGCCCCTCGATCGCGTAGGAGTAGTCGACCTCCCCGTCGACCGACCACTCGACGAGCTTGGTCTCGTCGCGCAGCATGTGGCGCACCGCGGCCTCGGTGTCCTCGGGCGTGAGGACCTCGAACTGCGCGCAGGGGTGCAGCTCCCCGTCCACGCGGATCAGCGGCCGGTTGGGCACCTTGAGGTGGAGATCCGAGCCCCCCGAGGTGACGAGGTGGCGGAGGGCGGCATCGACGTCGAACACCCTGCTCCGATCGGCGCGGGCGCCGCGCGACTTGAGTCTCGCGCGGCGCCGACAGACCCATCGCGCGCTACTGCACGATCTCGGCCTGCTCGTGGACCACGTCCGCATCGACCGCGGTCAGGCGGTCCTTCGCGGGCATCTCGTGCGTGCCCGGGATCATCGGGCCGTCGCCCGCCGGATCCAGGACGCTCTCCTCGAACCAGGTGAACTCCCCGCCGAGCACCTTCTGCGCCGTCTTGTACTGCGCGGCGTCGTTGTTGGAGAACAGCTCGGCGAAGAGCGGCTCCGCGCGACCACGGGCCTGCTTGGCGAACAGCTCGGCCAGCTCGAAGACCGAGTCGCGACGCTCGGGATGCTCGCGCGCGACGGTCTGCGCGTAGACGACGGCGCAGGAGATCGCGTAGAGCTCGGCGCCGATGTCGACGACGCGACCGAGCAGCGCGCCCTTCTGCTCGAGGCTCGCCTGGTGGCGGCCCATCAGCCCGAACGTCGAGCGGGCGAGCTTCCGGGAGGAGCGCTCGACGTAGCGCATGTGCTTGGCCAGCTCGCCGAACTCGGAGTACGCGCTGGGCTTCTGGCCCTCACCCGTCACGAGCGTGGGCAGCCAGCCCGCGTAGAACTTGCCGGCGGCGCCGGCGGCCTTGAGCTTGTCGGCGAGAGCGGTCTTCGGGTCGAGGATGTCCCCGGCGACGGAGAGGTGCTGGTCGACGGCCTCGCGAGCGATCAGCAGGTGCATGATCTCCGTGGAGCCCTCGAAGATGCGGTTGATGCGCATGTCGCGCAGCATCTGCTCGGCGGGAACCGGCTTTTCTCCGCGTGCCTTCAGCGACGCGGCCGTCTCGTAGGAGCGCCCGCCGCGGATCTGCATCATCGTGTCGACGGCCTTCCAGCCCATCTCCGAGCCGTAGAGCTTGGCCAAGGCCGCCTCGATGCGGAAGTCGTTGGCCTTGTCGTCGGCCAGGCGGCTCGAGACGTCCACGACGGCCTCCAGGCCGAACGCGGTCCCGGTAACGAACGCGAGGTGCTGCGCGACCGGGTCGTGTTCGCCGATCGGCCGGCCCCACTGCCGGCGCTCCCGGGCCCACTCACGCGAGATCTTCAGGGCGTGCTTCGTCGTCGCGGCCGCAATCGCCGGAAGCGACAGGCGGCCGGTGTTCAGCGTGGCCAGCGCGAGCTTCAGGCCCTTCCCGAGCCCGCCGACGACGTTCTCCTTTGGCACGTACACGTCGTCAAAGCGCGTCAGCGAGTTCTCGATGCCGCGAAGGCCCATGAACGCGTTGCGCGCCTCGATCGTGATGCCCGGCGTGTCGCAGGGCACGATGAACGCGGTGATGCCGCCCTTGGACGCGTCGGTCCTGGGGACGACGGCCATGACGATCACCACGTCGGCGATCACGCCGTTGGTCGCCCAGAGCTTGACGCCGGAGATCTCGTAGCCCGCGCCGTCCGCGGTCGGGATGGCGGCGGTCGTCATGCGCGCCGGGTCGGAGCCCACGTCGGGCTCGGTCAGCAGGAAGGCGGAGATGTGCGTCCGCGCGACCTTGGGCAGCCACTCGCGCTTCTGCTCCTCGGAGCCGAACATGCGCAGCGGCTCGGGGAGACCGATGGACTGGTGGGCGCTGAGCAGCGTGGCCAGCGAGGAGTGCATCGTGCCGACGAGCGCGAGCGCCTTGTTGTAGTAGACCTGGGTCATCCCGAGGCCCCCGTACTCCTCGGGGATCTTCATCCCGAGCGCGCCGAGGTCCTTCAGGCCGTCGATCACGTGCTCGGGGATCTTCGCGTCGGCCTCGATCTGCAGCGGGTCGACGTGCTCGAGGAGGAACGCGCGCAGGCGAGCAAGGAACGCCTCGCCCTTCTCGCGCATCTCGGGCGCCGTCTGGGGCTGCGGGTGGATGAGCTCGGGCTGGAAGGAGCCGAGGAAGAGGTTCCGGCCGAAGCTGGGCCTGGTCCAGTCGGCCTCGCGAGACGCCTCGGCGATCTCCTTGGACTGCTCGTACGTGGGGTTAGCGGCCATGGGGACCAAAGTAGCCGGTCGCTTCGGGTGGCGGCCCGGCTACGGCTGCCGATCCCAGACCGGCGCGAGGCCGCCGGGGTTCGCCGTCCGCAGGTTGCGGCTCCGCAGCGCGCCGATGCGGTCGTGCTCCTCGGAGCTGAGCTCGAGCTCCAACGCGCCGAGGTTCTCCGCGCGGCGCTCGTGCGAGGAGGCCTTCGGGATCGCCGAGACGAGCTCCTGGTCCAGCAGCCAGGCGAGCGCGACCTGGCCGGGAGTGGCGTCGTGCGCGGCGGCGACGTCGGCCAGGACGGGGTCGTCGAGCAGGCGGCCGTGGGCGAAGGGCGAGTAGGCCGTGAGCATGACGCTGCTCTCGTGGCAGGCGCCGAGCACCGCGTCCTGGGCGAGGTAGGCGTGGTACTCGACCTGGTTGGCGAAGACGGGTCCGAGCGCGGCGGCCTCGCGCAGCATGGCGCTCGGGAAGTTCGAGACGCCGAGCTCGCGGATGAGGCCCTCGTCGCGCAGGTCGGTGAGCGCCGCGATGGTCTCCGCGAGCGGCACGTCCGGCGCGGGCCAGTGGAGCAGGAGCAGGTCGAGCTGCTCGACGCCCAGGTCGGAGAGCTGCTGCTCGGCCGACCGCCGCAGGTCACTCGCGCCCGCCGCATCGGGCCAGACCTTCGAGGTCAGCCAGACCTCCTCGCGCGGGACGCCGGACTCGCGCAGCCCCTCCCCCACCTGCACCTCGTTGGCGTACATCCGCGCCGTGTCGATGTGCCGGTAGCCGACCTGCAGCGCGTCGCGGACACCTTCACGACCGTCGTCGCCGGTGACCTGCCAGGTGCCGAAGCCGAGCTTGGGCACCTCGGTGCCGCGGACGGTGAGCGTGGGAGCGATCATGGGTTGGACGCTACCCGTCGGCGTTCGGCTCAGCGTGGAGCGGCGACTTCCAGGCCAGAGGCCGCCGCACCCTCCCCCTGGCGATCGTCGTAGGTCACAAACGCACCGGCCGCGTCGCCGAGGGTCAGCGCCGAAACGATGTGGATGGCGTCGAGGGAGCGCGTGAACGCCCCGGGCAACTCCCCCGCCGCAAGGAGCAGCGCCCTATCCAGCGGAACGAGGTCGAGACCGGAGAGAACCCGGGCGCAGCTCCTTCCGAGCGCGGCCTGCTCGGCGGCGGTCCGGCCGATGCGCTTGCGATCCACCGCCCGGCGCACCTCGGTCAGCGCGAGCTCACTCGAGGTCGCCGCCGACCATTGCGCGAGCCATGCGCGCAGCGGGGCGGACTCCTCCTCGTCGGCGACGAGCTTGACGATCGCCGAGGCGTCGAGGTAGGCGACCTCAGTCGCCACGGACGTGCCGCAGCGCCCGCGAGAGCCCGTCGCGGTCGCCGCTCAGGCGGACGGGCTCCACCGCGCGCCAGCCCTCGGGCTCGGCGGCCGGGATGAGCCTGCCGTCCGCGACGAGCTCGTCGCGGGCGGTCCGTGGCACCGGCCCGAGCTGAGCGACCTCCCGGTTGCGATCGGTGACCACGAAGCGCTCGCCCTGCTCGATGCGGCGCAGGTACGCGCTGAGGTTCTGGCGCAGCTGCGCGACGCCTACGGGCTCGTTCATGTACACGAAAGTAGCACTGTGCGCGCGGTGTCATGGCGATTGTCGGCAACGCCGCCGAGCACTGGTCACGATCCTCGTCGCCAACGGCTTCGAAGTCGCGGGCGCGCTGCTGGCGATCCCCGGGGCTTGAGGACTGGCGCGTGCCAGCGCACGCGAGAGACGCAAGCCCCGGCGAGACAGCGCCGTACGGCTAGAGTTGCACGGTCCCAAGTCCCAGGAGAGCGGCACCAAGATCAATCGGTACTGCGCGGCGCCGTGCTCAAGCTGGCGCCAGGACCCGCAGACCCGCGCCCTGCGCGGCGTCGGCCATGCGGACGTCGTAGGTCACGAACGCCTCGAGCGGCTCGCCGAGCACGAGCGCCGACTGGACGTGGATCGCGTCGAGCGAGCGGAGAGCCGGCGGCTCCATGCGTCCCGCGGAATCCAGCAGGGGCGCCTCCAGCCGGACCAGCACCAGGCGGTCAAGGAGCACTTCCACCCCGGCCACCGCGGCGCCTCCGGTACGCGCGGCCGCGCGGCGCAGCTCAGTGCGGACGAGTTCGCTGGCCGCCAGCAGGCGTCCCTCGACGGCCGCCAAGAGCGCGTCGCTCTCGGGCTCGCGGACCACGAGCTTGGCAAGCGCGGAGGTGTCCAGCGCGATCAGCGCGGATCCTCGTCGCGCAGCGCGAGCACGACCTCGCTCAGCGTCGGTCCGGTCGGCGGGGGCGCCGGCAGCGATCCCGAGTGTCGGGGCATCTCGACCTTGCCCTCCGCGACCAGGCGCGCCAGCGGGTCGGCGCCGGCGAGCGGCGCGAGGAGCGCCACGGGCTCGCCACGGCTCGTCACGGTCAACGTGCTCCCGTCAGCGACACGGCGGAGGTGGACGCTCAGGTTCTGGCGCAGCTCGCGCACGCTGACCTCGTCGGCCATGTGCGTCACCGTAGCACTGCCTTCGTGGCGGAGCGTTGGATCAGGCGATCACGGCCTCGGCGGCGCGCGCGCCTGGGCTGAGCGCGAACGCGTCGGCGAGAAGCTCGTAGGAGCGGCGGCGGGCGGCGTGGTCGTGGGTGATCGTCACGACGATGACCTCCTCGGCGCCGTAGGCGCCGGCGAGCTCCTCCATCCGCCTGCGGCAGGTCGCGGGGTCGCCGACGATCGCCCGCGGGCCGCGCGGACCCCAGTCGGCCGGCTCACCGTGCTCGGCGATATAGGCGACTGCCGTCTCGACGGGCGGCACGCGGACGTGCTGCCCGAGCCCGCGCAGTGCCCGCGCCATCCGGCCGCTCGAGGCCAGGCGCTGAGCTTCGGCGTCGGTCTCCGCGCAGAGCACCGACGCCGCCACCGCCACCCGAGGGCTCGCGAGCCGCTGGCACGGAGCGAAGCGCTGCGCGTAGGACGCAGCGCTCTCGGCGCCGCCGGGGTTGATGAAGTCCGCGAACGCGTAGGGCAGCCCGGCCTGCGCGGCCCACGCCGCGCTCTCGTACGAGGAGCCCAGCAGCCACGGCTCGGGGGACTCCGGGCGACCGGGCAGCGCGGCCAGGGCCGCGAACGGGTGCTTGGGACCGAGACGGTCACCGAGGTAGAACAGCAGCTCGCCGAGCTGCTCGAGGAAGTCGTCCTCGGGTGTGTGGCGGCGGTCGCGCTGCAGCGCCCGCGCGGTCACCTCGTCGGTGCCGGCGGTGCGCCCGATCCCGAGATCGATCCGCCCCGGGGACAGGCCGCTGAGGACGCTGAACGTCTCCGCGACCTTCCGCGGGCTGTAATGAGGGAGCATCACGCCGCCGCTGCCCACGCGCAGGCGGGTGGTGACGGCGGCGATCGGCCCAATGAGCGCCTCGGGGCTGGCGCCGGCCAGCGACAGCGTGCCGTGGTGCTCGGCCACCCAGTAGCGGTGGTAGCCCAGGCCGTCGGCTAGGCGCGCGAGGTCGATTGTGTTGCGCAGCGCCTGCGCTCCCGTCGAGCCCTCCGACACCGGCGACTGGTCCAGCACGCTGACACGCAAGGGGCCGGGGCATCGACGAGCATCGAACGTAGCAGCGCCTGCTCCGAAGATGACTCGCGTCATTCTCGATGACGGCCCTTCAGCCGGCCACGCACCGCGCGAGATCCTCGCGCCAGCGCTCGCTCTCGAGCTCCCGGCCGATGATGACGATGCGACTCGTGCGCTTCTCGTCGGGCTCCCACTCGCGGCCCGCGGCCGATTCGACGTAGCTCTGGACGCCGTGCACCACCTGGCGCCGCGGCTCGCCGGCCAGGGCGAGGATCGCCTTGATGCGGAAGAGATCGGGTGCCTTGAGCATGATCAGCCCGCCCAGCCAGCCGTCGAAGCGCCCGGCGTCGAGCTCTTCCGAGAGCTCGACGGAGAAGATCTCCACGTCGAGGTGGGCGTGGTCGTGGCCACGCCCGTGCTCGTGATCGTGACCGTTGTCGGACTCCGCCCCGAACGCGAAGCGGTCGATCAGCAGCTTCGGATCGAGCTCCCCGCGCGAAGCGACGATGATCTGCGCCTCCGGGTTGAGCGCGCCCACCCGCGCGCGCACGGCGGCGAGGACGTCGTCGTCGGCGAGGTCGCTCTTGCTGATGACGACGTGGGTGGCGAGTTGCACCTGCTGGAAGGCCTCGGGGCTCTTCAGGCGATCGAGCTGATCGAGCGCGTGGACGGCATCGATGACGGTGACCATGGTGTCCAGCCGCAGGACGTGCGCGATGCTCGCGAGCGCGTCGATCACCGGCCCAGGATCGGCGAGGCCGCTGGTCTCGACGATGATGCGGTCCAGCTGCCCCGCTGCGCCGTGCAGGCGCGTGATCGCCTCGAGCAGCTCCCCTTGGCTCGTGCAGCAGACGCAGCCGTCGGCGATCTCGACGACGTCGTCGCTCGCGTCGCCGAGCAGATCGCCGTCGAGGCCGATGTCGCCGGCCTCGTTGACGACGACCCCGATGCGCTCGGCGCCCGCCCGCGCGGCGACCAGCCGGTTGATCAGCGAGGTCTTGCCCGCCCCGAGAAAGCCCGAGACGACGGTCGTCGGGATGGCGGTCAGCGGCGCCAGCGACAACTCGGCCATGGCTAGTGGTCGTCGCGGAGCTTCTGGGCCTCCGCGAGCGACTGCAGCTTCTTGAGCGACTGGTTCTCGATCTGGCGGATGCGCTCGCGCGTGACGTTGAACGTGCGGCCGACCTCGTCGAGCGTGCGGGGGTGCTCGCCGCCGAGGCCGTAGCGGAGCTCGAGCACCCGGCGCTCGCGGTAGGAGAGATTCTCAAGCGCCTCGCGCAGCGCCTCCTTGGTGAGGATCTCCGCGGCGCGCTCGTACGGCGACTCGGCGCGCTCGTCGGCGATGAACTGGCCGAACTCCGACTCCTCCTCGTCGCCCACCGGCTTCTCGAGCGAGACCGGGGCCTGCGCGGAGCGCTTGATCGAGTCGACCTCCTCGGGGTCGATGCCGGTGACCTCGGCGATCTCGTCGGCCGTGGGCTCGCGCCCGAGCTCGGTGACGAGCTTGCGCTCGGCGCGGCCGATCTTGTTGAGCTTCTCGACGACGTGGACCGGGATGCGGATCGTGCGGGCCTTGTCGGCCAGCGCACGCGCGATGGCCTGGCGAATCCACCAGGTCGCGTAGGTGGAGAACTTGAAGCCCTTGCGGTAGTCGAACTTCTCCGCGGCGCGGACCAGCCCGAGCGTGCCCTCCTGGATCAGGTCGAGGAAGGGCAGGCCCTGGTTGCGATAGTTCTTGGCGATCGAGACGACGAGGCGCAGGTTCGACTCGACCATCTTCTGCTTGGCGTCGAGGTCGCCGCGCTCGATGCGCTTGGCGAGGTCGACCTCCTCCTGGGCGGTGAGCAGGCGGACCTTGCCGATGTCCTTGAGGAACAGCTGCAGCGAGTCCGTCGTCATGTCGGCCCGGAGGTCGAGCGTGGCCTTCTTCGTGCGCCCGCGGCGCTTGTCCGGCGCACGCTCCACCTCGTTGGCGGCGGCGGTCGCCGGGTCGATCTCCTCGACGAGCTCGATCTCGGACTTCTCGAGGAACCCCTGGAGCTCCTCGACGTCGGACTCGTCGAGGTCGAGCTCGGAGACCGCCTTGGCGATCTCGGCGTAGGTGAGGACGCCGACCTGCGCGCCCCTCGCCATGAGGCCCTTGATCTCTTCGAGCTCCTGCAGTTCTGCTACTGACATCTGAGTCCGTTTCGTCCACCGGGCCCAGAAGGGCCCGCATGCGCTCGTACGACAAGAGGATCGTCCGCGTCGATCGGGGAGCGTCGCACCCCGGCCGCACGCTCGAACGGAGGCTTGATCCTAGCGCGTCGATTTGCGCCTCCGGTGGATTCTTGGCCTTCTTCGGCCCATTCCCATGGCGCACTACGCAGAACGCGTGCGGGGGTCGCGAGTTTCGGACGTGCCGCGGGAGCGTGCTCCTCACCGAGCGTGCCGAGGGCCTGCAGGGTCCGAGTAGGCGATGATGTCCGCGTGAGCCCACCCAAGGAGCCCAAGCCCGTCGATCCCGGCGTCCTCGCCGGCCTCTCGCGGACGCGGCCGCAGCGGCGGAGCACTCGCCGCACCGCCCGTCCCGGCGCCGACGCAGAAGCCGTATCCGCGGCCGCGGATGCCGTGCGCGATGCCTCGTCCGACGCCGGTGCGGCGGCGCCGGAGGCCACCGCGCCGAAGGGGAGCACGAACGCACCGGTGGCCGCTGCGGTGAAGGCTGCGCGCGAGGCGGCCACGCCGGATGCGGGGCCCGCGAAGGCTCCGAAGGCGAAGGGCGCGAAGGGCAAGGCTAAGGACGGCGCCAAGGCGCCGAGCAAGGCCGCCGCGAAGGCAAAGCACGCCAAGGGCAAGTCGGCGAAGGGCAAGTCTACGAAGGCCAAGGCGGCTAAGCGGGCCTCGGCGTCAGAGGCCGAGCTCAAGGCGGCGCTACCCTCCGACGCCGGTCCGGAGGCCGTCGCCGCGATCACCGCCGTGCCCCGAGCGACGGACGAGCGCCCCGAGCAGGGCAATGACGCCGAGCCAGCAGTCGCCGCGAAGCCGGCGAAGCGCCGCGCCACCGAGCCGGAGGCGCCGGCGCCCGAGGCGCCGGCCAAGCCGCTGCCCCCCGCGGGCTACGCGACGCCCGAGCCCGGAGAGCAGTCGTCGACCCCCGAGCTCGTGGCCACCGCCCTCCAGGCGGCTGGCGAGGTCACGCGGCTCGGGAGCAGGGCGATCCGCGGCCTGCTCTCGCGGCTCCCGAAGCCGTAGGGGCCGTCGAGTGCCGGTGAGCGTCGACCCCTCCGACGCTCATCGGCGCTCGACCCTCCGGGGCTCGCGATCACGCGAGCGGGAGACCCTCGGCGCGCGCGGCGAACAGCTGGCCGTCGGCGTGGGCGAGCAGGCTCTCCGGGGTGTCGCCGTCGCGGGGATGCTCCGCGATGCCCGCGGCCGCGCGCAGGGGAGCACCGTGGTGGCTCGCCGCGGCGGCCACGCTGCGATGCGCCGCACGAGCCACGCCCGCGCGACCGCCCGGGAGTCGGCCGCGGGGAGGCCGGCGAGGGGGCGCGGAGGAGCCATCGCCGCAGATCCTGCCGGGCGCTCCGGCGGATCGCGCGAGGCGCCTGCCGGGACCGTGCCGGCGCCGGACGCCGCTCGCCAGCGTGGCGCCGGATGGCGCACAGTGGACCCTTGTCCACCACGCTGAGCGCATCGACGCGACAGTCGCCGGCTCCGTCCCCTCACCGTGGCGCCCGATGGCGCGCTTCGGACCATTGCTCGCCACGCTGCGCGCACCACCGCCGCCTCGGGCGCGATGATCCGCGCGTGCTCTCCATCGACGACGCCCGCGCGATCGTGCTCGGCGCGACGCTGCCGCTCCCGACCGAGTCCGTCGCGCTCGCCGAAGCGCTGGACCGCGTCCTCGCCCTGCCGGTGACCGCCGCGGTCGACGTTCCCCGCTTCGTCAACTCCGCGATGGACGGCTTCGCGGTGCAGGCCGGGCCGGCGGCGCGCACGCTGCGCATCGTCGGGGAGTCCCGCGCCGGGGTGCCGGCCGCCGTCGCGGTGGGACTCGGTGAGGCCGTCCGTATCTCGACGGGCGCCGCGCTCCCCGACGGGGCGGACGCGGTCGTCATGGTCGAGCACACACGCGAGCGAGAGGGCGAGGTCCGCGTCGAGGCGGAGGCGACTCCCGACGAGAACCTCCGCCATCCCGGTGAGGACATGCGGGCGGGCACGCTCATCATCGAGCGCGGCACGCGCATGGGGCCGGCGGAGCTCGGCGTCGCGGCCAACGCCGGCGTCGCGACGCTGCGGTGCTTCCGCCGCCCTCGCGTCGTCGTCCTGGCCACCGGCGACGAGCTCGTCCCCCCCGGCGGCGCGCTCGGCCCCGGGCAGATCCATGACTCCAACGCCCTGACGCTGGCCGCGCTGGCCCGCCGGGCGGGCGCCGAGGTCGTCCACGCGGGCGAGGTCCCGGACACGCCGCAGGCCACCGAGGTCGCCGTCCGCGCCGCGCTCACCATCGCCGACGTCGTGCTCTGCTCCGGCGGCGTGTCGGTCGGCCCGCACGACCACGTCAAGCCCGCGCTGGTGGCCGCCGGGGTCGAGGAGCGCTTCTGGCGCGTCGCGCTGCGCCCGGGCAAGCCCACCTGGTTCGGCGTCCGCCGCCACCAGCTCGCCTTCGGCCTGCCGGGCAACCCGGTCAGCGCCATGGTCACCTTCCTGCTCTTCGCCCGCCCCGCGCTGCTCGCACTCCAGGGCGCCGACCCGGGCACGCCGCGCGAGCGCAAGCGCCTCACCCAGGCGCTCCCCCGCCACACCGGCCGCGACGAGTGCGTCCGGGTCTCCCTGGCCGGCGACGAGGCGACGCCGACGGGCCCGCAGGCCTCCCACGTCCTGACGAGCATGCTCGGCGCCGACGCCCTGGCCCTCGTCCCCCGGGGCGAGGGCGAGCTGCCGGCCGGCAGCGAGGTGGAGGTGGAGCGCCTTCCGCGCTAGCCCGCGGCCTCGAGGTAGGCGACCATCCGGTTGGTCAGCGCCGTGAGCGACGGTGCGGGCTCGTCGCAGGCCAGCGGCCGGTCGGAGAGCATCTCGGTCAGGCGCTCGCCGAGCGCAGGATCGGCCCGGCCGGCCAGCCGCGCGGCGAGCTGCGCGGCCTTGCGCGTCGCGCGCGGGTCGAGCGTAAAGATCGCCTCGAAGCGCCGGCTCATGTCGCCCGCGTCGCCGGGCTGCCCGGCTCCGGGCACCTCCCACGCCAGGAGGCAGGCGGCGAAGCCCGGCGCGTCGACGACCACCGCCCACTCGTTGCCGAGCTTCTCGTCGGGGGCGATCGGGATCTCGACGGGACCGCCGGGCGGATGGCCGACCTCCTCGAAGTCGGCGAAGGCGACCGCCGCGTCGGAGAACTGGGCGATGCGCCGGTAGCGCGGCTCGACATCGCGATAGAACGCCTCGTGCTGAAACGCGCTGAAGAGCATCGGCGAGGCGGCCAGCGCGAGCGTCTCGTGCTCGATCGCGCGCGAGAGCGCCACGAGCGTCGACTTCCTCAGGACCTGTGGGTGCCCGCCGTGGTCGGCCGCAGCGACCGCGGCGTAGATCGAGGGGTGGTCGGACGGGCCTCCCGTCTCCCGTGCGCGCTCGATCGCCGCCGGCACGGAGAGTCCGCGACGGCGGAGGGCCAGCACCCTCCGCAGCGCCTCCACGTCATCCTCGGCGTAGACGCGATAGCCCGCGTCGGTTCGCGCCGGTTCGGGGAAGCGATACCGCTGCTCCCACATGCGGATGGTGCCGGCCGCGATGCCGGTGCTCGCCGCCACCTCCTTGATGCTCAGTCCACTCACGATTCTGCCTCTCCCCGGGAGGAATCACATTCAACACCCCGTTGAAGGTTTCCTCCAGATCCGGAGGGGTTACGACTCACCCGCCTGGGAAGCTCATCCCGCGAGGCGATCCGATCCGTAGCCATCTCTCGTGACCACCCCCTCGAAGACGATCCTGCTCACCGGCGCCACCGGCTACGTCGGCGGCGCCCTGCTCCCCGCGCTGCTCGAGCACGGACACACGGTGCGCGCTCTCGCCCGCCGGCCCGAACGCGCGCAGCTGCCCGCCGGGGTCGAGGTCGTCGGGGGCGACGTCATCAAGGACCGCGGCCTCGACGCGGCGCTGGCCGGCGTCGACGTCGCCTACTACCTCGTGCACTCGATGGGCCGCGGATCGGGCGGCACCGCTGAGTTCGCCGCCAGCGACCGGCTCGGCGCGGCGAACTTCGGCCGGGCGGCGAAGGCCGCAGGGGTCCGCCGCGTCATTTACCTCGGGGGCCTCGACGCGGGCGACGAGCACACCTCCGAGCACCTCCAGTCGCGCCACGAGACGGCCGGAGTGCTGCGCGAGCACGTCTCAGAGCTCGTCTACGTCCGCGCGGCGATGATCCTCGGAGAGGGCTCGGCGTCCTTCGAGATGCTCTCGCACCTCGTGCGCCGCCTGCCGGCGATGCTCACCCCGAAGTGGGTCGACACCCGCTCGCAGCCCGTGGCCATCTCAGACGTCGTGGGCGCGCTCCACACGCTCGCCGACCTCGAGGACGTCCCGCCCGACGTGGAGCTCGGCGGCGCCGACGTGCTGACCTACCGGGAGATGATGCAGCGCTTCGCCGCCGTGGCGGGCAGGCGGGCCCCGACGATCGTGAAGGTCCCCGTGCTCTCGCCGCGGCTGTCCTCCTACTGGGTGAGCCTGTTCACTCCCGTCGAGAGCGGGCTCGTCCGCCCGCTCGTGGACGGCATGAGCGCCGAGACCATCGTGCGCAACCCGCCGCCGCCGGAGATCAACCCGCACCCGCTCGGCTTTGACGAGGCCGTGCGCGAGGCGCTGGACGGAGCGGCCGCCTGATGCGGGCCCGCCTGCACGCCGTCGCCGCTCTCGTCGCGCTCCTGACGCTCGCGATCGGGCTCCTCCTCGGGGTCCGCAGGCTCCTGGCGGGCGCCCGCACGATCAACGGCGCCGTGCTCCACACCCCGACCGACGACACGGGCATCGATCCGAAGACGGGCGCGGTGCGCTCCGTCCAGGGCGCGGACATCATCGTGCCGGAGCACGCGCTGGAGGGGCTCTGGAACCCGGAGCACCTCGAGCGCCTCGCGCGCACGTACTGGAAGTCGCTGGCGCGCTTCTCGTTCGGCCTCTGCCAGGTGGGCTACTCCGAGACCGAGCGCTGGGTCTACCTCATCCATCCGCGCATCCGGCTGCTGACGATGCAGAAGCCCGAGTACGAGATGAGCGACTGCCGCGCGATCGTGCGGTGGCGCATCGAGAAGGGCCTGCTCGTCGCGGCCAACGGGCGCGGCGGCGACGGCTACCTGGAGATCGACGTCTGCCGCTTCGACTACCCCGACTGGGACCGGGCCCGCATCCACATCGAGATCGAGGTGGCGAACTTCTACCCCCAGATCGCGTCGAAGCTCGGAACGTGGCTCTACGTCAACACGCAGTCGCGCCTCCACGTCGTCGCCTGCCACTTCTTCATGCGCCAGCTCGTCAAGCGCGACCTCGACGTCTCCGAGGTGCAGCACTTCGCCGGCCCGGCAACCGCGGAGGAGACGCCGGATCCCGTGCCGGCGCGCGAGAAGGACCCGGAGCGCGCTCGGGCCCGCCCCGAGGCGGGCACGCGCGCCTGAGCACCGCTCCCCGGGCCGGCCTCAGCTGTCGCGCTCGGCCTCGTACTCGCGCAGCTTGTCGCGGTTGTGGCGGGCGTGGATGCGGCGGATCGTGCCCGTGCGCGAGCGGGTGACCAGCGACTCCGTCGAGGCGCCGCGCCCGCGGTAGCGGACGCCCTGCAGGACGTCGCCGTCGGTGACGCCCGTAGCGGAGAAGAAGCAGTCCTCGCCTTTGACGAGCTCGTCCTGGGTGAGCTGCGCCTCGAGGTCGTAGCCGCCATCGATCGCGGCCTTGCGCTCCTCGTCGCTGCGCGGGTAGAGGCGAGCGATCATCCCGCCGCCGAGGCACTTCAGCGCCGCCGCGGCGATGACGCCCTCCGGCGTTCCGCCGATGCCCCACAGCAGGTCGACGGGCGCGTTCTCCGAGGCGGCGAGCATCGCGGCGCTCACGTCGCCGTCGGTGATCAGCCGCGCGCTGGCGCCCGCGGCGCGGATCTCCTCGATGCCCTCCTCGTGGCGCGGGCGGTCGAGGACGATCGTGACGACGTCGCTGATGTCCTTCTTCTTCGCCTCGGCGAGGTTGCCGAGGTTCTCGGTCAGGGACTTGTCGAGGTCGAGCACGCCGACGAGCTCCGGGCCGCCGGCCATCTTCTCCATGTAGAAGCAGGGGCCCGGGTCGAACATCGTGCCGCGCGGGGAGAGCGCGATGACGGCCAGCGCGTTCGGCATGCCGTGGGCCGTCAGGGTCGTGCCCTCGAGCGGATCGACCGCGATGTCGACCTGCGGGTCGGAGCCGTCGCCGATGTGCTCACCGTTGTGGAGCATCGGCGCCTCGTCCTTCTCCCCCTCGCCGATGACGACGACCCCGTCCATGCGGACCGTCTTCAACACGATGTGCATCGCGTCGACCGCGGCCTGGTCGGCGGCGATCTTGTCGCCCTTGCCGACCATCGTGGCGGCGGCCAGCGCGGCCGCCTCGGTGACGCGCACGAGCTCGAGGGCCAGGTTGCGGTCGGATTGACCAAGATCGGACGGGGACATGCGGGCTCCTGGGGTGAGGGGGGGTGGTCAGAGCGTGCCCGGGGGCTTGCGCTTGCGCTCGACGTTCGAGGAGCGCAGGGCGGAGCCGGAGAGCATGAGCAGCGTGCCGGCGGCCGCGACGAACCAGCCGAGCTGCAGTGAGGTCAGCGAGTTCGAGGTGCCGGGCTGGGCGATCAGCCCGTGGTAGAAGAGGAGGCCGAACGCGGCCATCGCGATGACGGCGGTCAGCTCCCCGCGCGGCCAGCTCAACGCGTGGTCGCGGAGGATGATGTAAGCGAGGACGAGCGGGGCGACGGCCGCCGCCGCCAGCGGGTAGCGGAGGATCGTGTTGATCTCTCCGCGCCCCTTGGTCGTGTACCAGTCGAGGAAGAGCCCGGCGAGCAGGAGGACACCACCGAGGAGGGCGATGAACTCCTCGCGCTGGAGCTTCGAGAGGTCCACGGCGCCGGACCCTAGTCGAACAGCGCGTGGGGCGGCCGCTCCGGGCGGCAAGCCCGACCTCGGCACCCTCACGCGGGTACCGGAGAACGCTCCGCGTCCCGAAGCTCCGTCCGAGTCAGCGGCGGGTTTCGCAGTTGCGGAGCACGTCGAAGCGATCGGTGGTGCCGCTACCCTCAACGGGCCCGCAGTCGACGCGGTCTGGTTGCCCGTCGACGGAAACGATGACATCCGTCAGCCAGTTGCTCACCGGAGACGGAAGCTGCGGGTCGTTGAGCCGTGCGTCCACGAGACCCGGGAGTTATGCACTCGGATAGAACGTGGATCGATCGCGTTGCTCGCATCGAGGGTGCGGGACCGTCCGTTCGCATAGCCGACCCGAACTTCGGCGACGGGATGCGTGCCGTCTCCTGGCTCGCGGGGACAGCGACTTGCCTTGAAAGGGATTGTCGAGGGCGGGGCGTCGGACGCGCAACTGCTCCACACGATGGTGCCGCTCGATAGCAGCGAAATCCGGGCAACGCGGGCCGGGTCGTAGAAGCTGCTGGCTGCATAGGAGCGTGGCTTACGGGTCTTGCCAGCGCCAACGTCGATCACTTCGACGGTGGTGGCGCTCTGATCATCGACGTCGTTGTAGTAGAGGCCGTAACCGACGCGCCCGCCAGCGATCGACATCGCCGGCGGCAGGAACGTGCGCTCGTCGAAGGCGTTCGCCAGTTCGGCATCCTTGCCGCCCATGCTGCACGCTCGCACTTCGTCCTCCTTTGTGCGGTACACGCGGACGCTCGCCCCTTGTAAGAGGGTTCGGGTCCCGGACGGTGGGCACGCCGCTGTGGTGGCGTGCCCACCCCCGGAGGCAGCGACGGCGATGATCGCCCAGATCAGCACTGGCGGGTGTCACCGCTGTTAGCCGCACCTTCCTGAGTAGGGATCCAGCCGAACAACCTGCGGGCCCTCATGCTGAACTCTCCGTGGGCCACGTAGAGCAGGTCGGGGGCGTACTCAAAGTCGGTGTAGTTGGCGTAGGGAGTGCCACAGGTGCTCAAGGTGATACTGACGTTGAACTTCGCGCAGCCGCGCTTGGCGGTGGACTGGCCTTGATATCACCGCGAGTGACAAATGGGTCCTAGTGGTGTAGGATCCGGGGTGTGAGTGAAGCTGATGGGCGGTCGTTGT
>JAABUS010005461.1_pt1 | contig 16627 bp, 21 predicted proteins | sample 5560161 | NCBI WGS metagenome assembly JAABUS01 (sample SAMN10711885, study PRJNA513376) | rock metagenome | isolation source: Antarctica rocks | place: Antarctica: Victoria Land, Trio Nunatak nord | collected 2016-01-04
CTCCCACCCCCCACCCGTCTCCAACGCAAGACCCAGCAAGTAACAACGCCTTCTTCCCCCCTGTCTCCGACCCGTTTCGCTGTGTCATCATAAAATCCTACGATGTTACCGGCTCGGCTAGCTCAACCGGTGAGAAAGACTTCTTTTCACGCTCTCCCCTCGCCCTCCTGCAGCCACCGCCTCCATCTCCCTACAGCGCCCCATTCGGATCGCGCGTCCCCGCGGGCATCCAAGGCTGAGGGTCATCGCCATGGGGGAGGTCGAAGATGGGGAGCATGCTGTTCGGATGTCAGTCGCAGCATTCTTCAAGCGGACGGTAAGGGGAGAGGAGAAAGGTGGGGACTTACGTGGGATGATGAATTCGGGATGGGGGTTTGGGGGGATCAAGGCGGCGTTGGAAGGTAGTGGAGATTTGTGGAAGCTTGGGGATGGTGAGAATTTGGGGGTCTGAAGCGGGGTGCTCTCGGGGCGTTGGATAGGGGGGTTGGAGAAGATGGGAGATGATGAGACGAAAGGGAGCAAGGGGAGAAGAAGTGCCTTTATGTATGTAGAGAGAACGTTGTTGTGCTACCAGGAAGAGGGGTTTTGGCGCTTGACATGTGAAGCTGGTGGGTGATGGGGAAGTGAGGCCACTGCTCCTGATAGTCAAGCACAGAGAGTAGGGCGGGTATAGGATTTAGGAGGTAAGTGAGGCTTGAATTGGCGCTTGGGCAGCAGTTGCGCAAGGCTGTAGCGAGGAATTTGTTGGGATTGAAGTCGATTCCTAGCCATTCACAGATTCCTGTATTGTTTGTGGAGCTACGCACTTCCTTGGATTGTTTGTGGAAAGGGGATTATGCCATTACTGAGGCGCCACGGATAAGCTTGCATGTGCGGTCTATACGACGACCATGAACGACCAAGGGGACAGGTGGAACGAAGAGTTTGGGCTCTGGAGAGGAGAGAGAACAGAGGAAAGAGTGAGCAATGCAAAGCAGCTTGGGTCGCTACTTCAACAAGGCTACCAGGCAAACTTGCAGATCGCTTGAACAGAACGTTGGCCTCGCAGAGCCCAGACACTAGGCATTCCGGGGTACAATTTTCTCAGCCTCGCGAACCTACCTAGCTATACAGATGGGGTGTTTGATCGCCGATCAGTAGAGGGTTTGAAGATCGGGCTCGAAGATCTTCCGCCGGAATCAGTGCAACAGCGTCCAATTGCTGACCGAGTGTGGTGCCATGGCTCCCATTATGCCCACGTGTTGGCCAGTCTAGACTGGATTTCCTGTCAAGACTTGAGTGGTTCATGTTGCTCGACATTTCTCATACCGTTGGCCACGCGGGTCTGAGAAGAAGGCTGCGGTCATACAAGCTAATTCCTCGGCCTCGCTACAACTGTGACCGAGATCGTAGTCCATCCAAGTTCGGTGGTCCATTGTTGAAAGATAGCTTCCTTGCTGCCGCTGTAGAGTCTGCTACCGACTGCGATAAGATACAAGTACGATGTCGGTCTGGCCCATCCGTGACGCTGACGGTAGCACAGGAGGCTGAGTGCTTGAAAATTCGTACTAGATAGACGCCGCTGCCTATGCCAGAATATGATCCATACATCCCAAGAGAGTATAACATCACCGGTCCTTACATTTGAGAGAAGACTTGTACGGTACATCAAGATTTGCTGTCTCTTTTTCCATACTTGCAAGCACAGTGCTGTATAATGGAGATGGACAAGGAAACACAACGTCGAAATCGTAGGAAGTACCTAACTTCAGAGTATGCCAAGAGGACGCTCGCCTGTTAGCGTTGACCCAACTCGGCTAGCGTGATATAATTATCATTCTGATCTTGGAAGGATTCACATAGCCTTTCTATCAGCTTCATTACATCTTGTCCTTCGACTTATTCATCATCACAGGCAAGTAAGCAAGCATTACCAGATATTCGTTGCGCTCACCCAATTCGTAAGATCGTTATCCATAGTGTATTTCGGTCATTGTGAGTTTGTTTGGTTTCCACCACAGGCTCCAATCCCTTCAGAGACACCCCAAATTCAATGTCATTCCCATGTTAAGAAGCTAATCCTGCTTCATCACTCTTCCTTTGTTGTTCCTCGGCCTCAGCTTACTGACAAACTCTCGATTCGGCGTCGCCCTGTTTAAGGTCACAATTTTCGCCTCGTCCAACATGTGATCAAAAGATCTCAAGTCATCGTACTGATAGTCTTCTTTGCGCCAAGCAGGTTTGATAACGAACAAATAATGAGGTGTGGTCATCGCAACACTGAAGTCGACCAGACGTCCGCCTTTGTAATTGCGAGCTTGAATGTCCATGTTATAGACTTCGAACTTGCGCATTCTTCGCAGATCAAGCAGCATTTTCTTAGCTGTCTTTGCAGTGAGAGGGACGTCCTCGGTGACCAGATCTTTCACGATGGCACGGAATGACTCCCTCCTTGACACCGGCTTTAAGTCTTCTTCGTAAGGTCGATTCCAGGTCGTAATTCCAAAGCGTTCTTTTAGCTCGTCCTCTCTGTTGGCTGGAATCATCAAATAACCGTAACAACGGACCGCGACTTTCCCGTTAACCTTCTTATCGATCAATCGTCCGTAAGCGCGGCACTCATTGAAGAACGGATCCATATGACCGCGAATTAGGGCAGTGGAGAGAATTTTGCGCTGGCGAACGGACAAAGCCGCACGGTCGTCGGAGTCATCATAGAATTTGAACTGATATCAAAGTACAATTAGCATCACTCAACAATTATGTCACGATCGAAAGAGTTACTGTCTTACAATTTTTAGTGCGTACGTCTTGGTTTGTATCGAGACTTCGAATACATGCGCATGTCCTCCGGCGGATGAATCCGCCAGATCCCTCTCACTAATAAGATCTCTGAAATCAACAGTCGCCTTCGGATCCTCAAAAGCCTGAAGTTTAGGCCCATTGCACTCTGGAAGGGATTTCGTCGAATGTCGAGTCATATGTTGAGTGGGTACATACGATCATTCACTCTGAAATAAATGTTGAATGGTTGAAATGGATCATTGTTCCGAGGGGCATGGAGCGCTTGGGCGTTTGTCTGTTACGATCTAAGACACCCCCACCTGGGTAAAGTATGCAATGATCTGGCCCATGCAGGTCAGGGAGCTTAGGCGCAAGAACACTGAGCAGACCGAGCTTTGCTCAGAGTACTTAGAGTACTGAGCAGATTGAACTCACTCAGCACAGGAGAGCTCGTATAGTATACAGATCCCGAAATCGATGCTCTTATGGCTCGTGCTCAACACTTTCGTTAAGATACTTGCTCTAGCATAATGATCGACTGTTGCATCGTGACAGGACTTGCTGACTCACCTGACGAACCCCACAGACCTCTCCCACAAGAGGGAGACAACCTTGGAACTATCTAGTTTTACCCCCGGTAGCGCCATAACAGTCTTGGGGAATTTGTTCTGATAGAAGCGACTGGATTGAACCTGGGCGCTCGACAGTACGAAAGCTAGGCCAATTACAATAGTCCTCAGACCCTCCAGATGAAAAGTACGAGGTGCATGGATTTTCTGCAACCCAACATTTCGAACCAATAGGGGCATTTGGAGTCGACCACTACGCCCCGTAGCGGTTGGAGTGGCACTTTTAGTAGCAGTTCGAGCATCACCGTCGCTACTGCAGTAGAACTCTGAACGCTCCAGCATGTGCAGGCGTAGCAGATGCAATTCGAAGCACTCGTAGCACCCAATAAGATCTCGAATTTCCCTTCCCACGAGACGCTATTCATCTTTGTGCAGTTATGCGGACTCAGATTCGTCAATGTCAAGCGAGCTGATGGATTTGCAATGCGCCACGACAACCATCAGAACGCATCTCGGGCTATTTGCGGCATGGGATTGAGGTTATTGGTAAATGTCATCAGGCAACTTGCAGGATCACTTCTCTAGACCTTCCTGTTCACGTATTGACGCAGGAGTAGGTACGATTATAATGCTCGAAACCACTGACTTGTTTCATGTGTCTACAGCCTTGCGACATAGGTGAGTCGCAGTGCTATTTTTAAAATGTCCGCTTCGATACTGCTTCACGGCCCTTCCTATATAGTCATGGGTGTGTCAAGGCGGCTGGTTCGATCGCAATCCGAACAGTATCCTACTGCACTTTACATCAGTAGTTACGACCAACGCTACATGAGAAAAACGTACAATGCCGGATGTTTATCCAAGTCTTTTGCACTACCTTTCAGCGAAGAATCCCACCCTAGATATCAAAAGTTGTAACAGCGGTCCAAACACCAAGTCAGGTAAAACTGCCTGGGATCTTCCGCGTCGCATCCAGGATTGGGCGGACTTCGAATACCAGTCACTAGACTCGATATACAATGGCGCACTCCGAAATGTTCTTCGACGTCAGTTCAGCATCAATCACCAAGACCATCCTGATGAAACCAGTCGTGATATCCATAGTGAAGCGGACATGACAAACATCGTCGTCCTATGGAACAAAACCAGAGTGTCCAACGGATTGAAGGTCGCTCAGAAACAGATCGGTACCGACTTGCCCCATGAAAAGATATATATGTGTCAAGGCAAACAAGCACAGCCCCCTTCCAAGGTTCCGGAAATGCTTGATCCAGAGTCGAAGGGGAAAAAGAAAAACCAAAAACACCGTAACCCAGACTGGGCCGGTAAGAAACCTTCCACTGTCAATCCTAACGAGCCTCGAAGGAAAGCGAAGAAACCGACTAAAGCGAAGAATCTTTTACCAGGCGACACAAAAGTGTCTCGAAAGTGGAAGAGCGCTAATCTTACTAAAGGCGACGTCAATAAGGCCGTTGTGAAAGACAAAAGTTGGTTTCAACCGGTGGGACAAATCTATACTTATTGCGTCAGATCGAACGCTCGCTATGGGTATATCATTACAGACAAAGAACTTGTTGTCGTTAGGATTCGTTCTCTTCCTCAGACTGGCCCAACGCAAGAGGAGGAGAGCACTGACAAGAAGCGGGAAGAGCGGGAAGAGCAGGATGAGTACAGGAAGCTGGACCCGGACATCATGGCCGGCTCACAGGAGCTAGAAGAATTCGTCGAAGGGGCACCAGAGGCGACTCAAGCGTTTACTGATGGTGTCATGGAATACAAAGCCATTCCCTGGGACTCCCATATTCCTACCTCCCAACGGAATCCCGAAGTGATGACCGTCAACCTGGCTCTATGGTGGCTGCATATGATGGCTGCGGAAAGCAGTGCGATCGAAGAGGACTATGTTACACTTACAGATGCTGTGTGGGATACCGATCCAGGAAACAAAACGCCAGCCTACGCCGTCGTAGAAACAGACTCCCAAGATACTGCACCATTACATGAGACCTCTTTCAACAGTCAAAGCTGTGTAACAAGCTTCGAGTCAGATCTTGGAGGAAGAAAGCGCCCCAGAAACAGTCAAAGCTATGTGACAAGCTTCGAGTCGGATCTTGGAGGAAGAAAGCGTACCAGAGACGATGATGGAGACGCTGAAATGCTGCATATGGCTAGTCAGTCAAAACGCCCCGCGCGAGGCCGCAAATGAGGATCCAGTTGAGGGATGAGCACATTGCTGGCTGGCCCGCAATCGCTCACTCCTTAAGTCTTGTCGGAGGGGAGCTGGAATCGACAAGGAGTAGATGGAGTAGATGCCGAAGATTGTAGCATGCGCTCTGGTCTGGCGTTAAGGAGTCTTGGTATATCGTTTCAGCTCAATCTGTGTTGTAACTTCCGAAACCCCTGTATGAAAGAGTATCCCACTTCTTGATACCATAAACATCGTAGGAAACAGCTAGCAAAGTCTGACCATCGACTTCTCTTTTGGTTAGTCCAAGGTTGCCGTGACCGAGTAAGACTCTGAAGAACAAGAATCTGCTTCTCATCTGGTAGATGTATCTTCAAGAATAGCGAACTTGACTTGGCCTTCAATTTTTGATCTCAATGCAGCAGGCAGCAATGAACGCTGTGGACAATTGCGAATATCTGAAAGCTCTGGCTGAAGTTCCTCCACCATAAGGTTGATGGATCCGAAATTAAGCTTGAGATCACACAGACCTGAGGCTGAGACAGCCCCGATGCGCAGCGAGGGTCTACCCCCTTCTGATTCCCCAAATACCCTAAGGCTCGCACGCGTCTCTCGCGTCTATCCCACATCAAGTCTGCATTCTAATTTCTGTCATCAGCGTACCTCAGGCACAGAGCTCATTCACAATGGTTTTCCCCATCGGTCCGCTCTCTAAACCCCTCACTCAAGCAAAGCCACACTCAAAGCACCCACAACCCCTTGAATAACCCTCCACATCCCGCCTCCATGACAACCCTCACCACCGACCCCCGCCACGGCCGCGCCTTAATCTGGCAGCGAGCTCTCCAACGCTGGCTCACCCGCTCCTCCGTCGACGAGATCCTCCCCTCTCTCTACCTCGGCGGGTATAAACCCCTTCCCCTCCCCCTCCCCCTCCCCTTCCCCTTCCCACCAAACCCTCCACTAACCACCCCTGCCCCCCAGCTCCTACGCCGCCTCCAACACCCACCTCCTCGCCTCCAAGAACATTACCTTCGTCCTCACAATCATGAGCAAGGACCTCCCCGCCGACGTGCTGCTGCAATACCAAGAGGCCGGGATCACGCACCTATATGTTGCGAAACACGACACGGAAGAGGAAAACCTACTTGATGTGTTCGGGGAGCTGTGTCTGGTCATTGAGGAGAAACTGCGGGGATCAGAAGGTGGAGGGGAGAAGCAGGGGGTGCTGGTGCATTGCGCTATGGGCATCAGTCGGAGCGTGAGCGTCGTGCTTGCTTATGGTTCGTCAGCCACCCCTCCTCGGGTTTTTCCCCCGAAGACGAGAGCTTTCGAGATATTGCTTCTCGTTATCCCAGCCCAACACCATCATCGAATTCCTCCCCCCCCTGGCCCCCTTTTCCTCCCTTCTTTCTCCCTTCTAATCCATCCCCAGTAATGCAACGCTACGGCATCTCCCGCTCCGCCGCCAAGCGGCTCGTGCGCGCCAAGCGCAACGTCGCGAACCCGAACGCGGGCTTCTACCGCCAGCTCAAGGTCTGGGAGGCGTGTCGGTACGATATCCATACGCTGTGGGCGATTGACGGGGTCAGGCAGTTGAAGACGGAGTATCGGGCGTGGTTGGGGGATGTAGAGGAGGAGAAGAGGAAGCGGGAGAGGGAGTTGGAGGCGAGGGGTGTGGAGGAGGAGGAGGGGGAGGAGGCGGGGGCGGGGGGAGGGGGCGGCTGAGCGTGGGTTCTCTGGTACCACTGTCGAGGAATCGCATCCAAGATTCCCGTGGCCTGGAGCACCCGCCCACAGAATAACGAAGACCACCGGATGCGAGACTGCGGGATTTCATGGATATGGAGGATATGGGTGGGGTCGAGGAGTTCTCGTTGGATTCTTGCACACCTCGGCGAGGAGAAAGGCAATTATGGCCTGGAACGAGAGAAGTCTATGGGATTAGGGGGGAGGAAGCATGTTGAGCGTGATCACAGGGTCTGCTCAGACGTGGCATGCTCCCGGCTATTGGGAGTGGTGGTAAGCGAATAGACTTGCAGGCGAAAGCGAGATAGATATGGATTTAGAGAAGAGGAAAGGTTAGGAGATAAGTCGCGAGAAGGCATTGAATAGATAGAAGGACAGACACTGGTGAAGAGAGATCCTGCATAACCCTTTTCGGGTTTTGGGGATATGTTCCTTGAAAGCTCTCCTTCTCCGAGCTTTGAGAATTCGAATCACTATCAAATCCATATATGGATGCAATTCAAAACGCAACCAAGCACATCCCTATCCAACTCGTCTCATCCCATCACCCATGCATCCCTCCCCTTCACCCTCACAACGCCAATGCCAAAACCCTCTCTCCCACTTCTATTGCCACCCCCCCCCCCATCAATCACTCTGTATCAACACCTTAATAGCCCCACTCGCCGGATTCCCCGCCGTCTCAAACGCCCTAACCGCATCCTCAATCCCAAACCGATGACTAACCAACCTCTTCAAATCAATGACCCCACTCTCCACCAGCCGAATCGCCCTCGGCCACGTATTCGAGTACCTGTACTGGAACTGCAGATCGATCTCCTGCGTGCTGAGCCGCATGAACGGCAAGCTCATGTCCGGCTTCCCCACCCCGATCACAAACACCTTCCCCCCGAATTTCGTGGCGTAGATGGCTGCCGCGATGGAGGACTCGACGCCGGTGCATTCCATAGCTACGGCGGGCTGGACGTTGGAGGCGAGGGTGATGAGTTCCTTGGCTGTGTCCTCGGTGGAGGTGCCGCGCTGGACGTGGTAGGTGCGGACGCGGGGGACGAGGGATTTTGCGAACTTGAGGCGGCTTTCGTCGATGTCCGTGATGACGAGCGGTTCGGCGCCCGCGGCGGCGCAGCACAGGAGGGTGATGAGGCCGATGGGGCCGGCGCCGCAGATGAGCACGCTGTCGCCGAGGCGGACCGCGGAGCGCTCCATGCCTGCGAGCGCGACGCTGAGGGGCTCGAGCATGGCGCCGTCTTCGAAGGACATGGCGCCGATCTTGTGGCACCAGACGGCGGGGTGGTTGACGTAGCGGCGGAGCAGGCCGTGGATGGGCGGGGTTGAGAGGAAGCGCATCTGGTGGCAGCCGTTGTAGCGGCCCAGGAGGCAGGGCTCGCAGGCGTGGCAGGGGAGCCCGGGCTCGATGGCGACGCGGTCGCCGGGCTGGAGGTGCGTGACTGAGGGGTGCACGGCGAGGATCGAGCCCGCGGACTCGTGGCCCAGGATGTGGGAGTCTTCGACGACCATGGGGCCGATGCGGCCGGCGTGCCAGAAGTGGATGTCGGAGCCACAGATGCCGGTGGTGTGGATGCTGATGGTGACTTCGCCGTGTTGGAGCTCTTTGCCTTCATTGACGCTTTCGAGGGTGGGTTGGGTTTCGGCTAGCCAGAGCTTGTGCTCAGGGTTGGTGAAGACGCCGACGTTGGGCTTCGTAAGGGTGGTGGTGGTTGCCATGTTGGGGGAAAGACAGAGCGTTGCCGAAAGCTCAAGGGTTGCTGTGAGTGGTGGCGCGAACTGTGATTCGGATCGAAGAATTAGGCGGTTCTTGTATGGACTGTGAGGTGGATGGCACGAAGGAAGATAGGTGGGCTAATGCTCAGGAGCAAAGATGCGCGCGTCAATTGCTTCGTTGATCGGGAGGGGGGATCTATGTCAGTAGCAGCTAACCCAGATCGCTTGAGCAAGGCAAAGACAATCGATCGTCGAGGGTTTGGGTGAGGCTGCAATCCAAGTGACTTGTAGGCGCTGGCGAGCAAATGAAGCTGAGGTGCCCCACCAAGAGGCGGAGGATTTCCAGCAGCGGGGTTCACCTCGACTTTATTCCGCACCACTCCTGGACTAGCAATGTCTGGATAAAGTCAACATGCTAGATAGGCCATCCATGGAAACCGTGAACTCAATAGCTTGCGAGGTTTGATGACACTCCGCATTCCTATGAAAACGTCCCTTCCATAGTAATACCGATTATCAACACATCGATGGATCAGAAAGAAAGCAAAGGAGAGAACGAGATCGTCGTACTCATAGTCTTACATGCTTGGAATGCCTGCGGGTCCCTACGCCTCCTGATGCTCCCTTCGTGGTATACCAGCCAATCCATCCAGCGCCATGTTCTAATGCCAGCATGCGTGGTACTCTATATGAAGAGTGTCTTCGCTTCTACAGGAAAGCTTTCGCTAGGGCAATAGGGGCATTTGAATCTGCCACCCTTGGCGTGCCGGAGCAACGATTCCTTCGCAATCACGTGGCCGCATGGCATCATATTTGGAGGGTTCTCGTCCGTTGTCTGCTCCTTGGAAATGGGACAAACAAAGATGGAGTGGAATTGGTAGGCCGGCGGCAGCGGTATCTCAACCTAATCCATTCCATCAGCGTATGAATGACAACCAATCCAAGGTTGACTCACAGGGAGCTCGTTTTGCGTCGTCCACTCCGTCCGCTTCTCTTTCATGATGTTCTGCAATTTCAGTAGCGTTGGTAAAGCGATGGCTCCTGCCGTAGCGGCAATGTATAAGGGAGATTCTGCGGACAAGCCAAGAAGAGAGCAGAACTCTCTTGTGAAAGAATTCGCAAGCTCATCACATGCGTCGTTGTTACAGAAGATGCGGCGATACGGCGATTGCTGTAAATTAGCACGGAATGCCATCGCACCGATCAATTGCTGGATTTCCCGCATGTAGCGTGTTTGAAAGGAAGCAAACCCCTCTCGTGCATACTGAAGCGCTCTTTGCTGCCCTTGATATGCTGAACGTGGATCGTTCGAGGTATGTTCTTCGCTCATGAACAGCCAGATGAACTGCAATCGCTCGAGCTCAAACTCTAAGTTGCTACCTCTTGCTTCCAAGACCGCGCTGTTAGCTCTCGCCCATTTTATCGCTGGGCGGAGGTTCTTCCTCTGCTTTAAGTCGTGGAGTATGTTGTACATCATGGCAAATTGGTCCCGTAGAGCATCCGACTTGAGTAAGTCGTCGCCAAGTTTGTAAGACGCATCGTCAAGGTCCCTTATGTGAAGGCTGGCGTGAGGGTCTCGCAGTGCATCCCTTAAGAAGGTTGAAGCCACAAGAAACTGGCCTTCCCTCAATAGATGCATGGCAATCGCTCGGTTGATCAGGGCCTGGTGTGAGGAGAGAGCATCGTAATCAGTAGTCGGCAAAGGCTTGTCTTTGAATTTCTGAATGGACGGTCAACGAGCTGGTCGGAGTTCAGAGAACGAGGAACTCTTGCCTTATCTAAGGCCTTTGAGTAGTTGCCCAACGCCTTGTAGACCTCTTTCAAATCAGTGTTTACACTGTCGAAACTCTGTTTGACGGGGTTTTGCAACTTTGCCAGAGCGACCGACGCAGTCTTTGGATCTAGACACACTCAATAAGCAGTGGGACTTTACAGTAGTAAGGGTGACGGAAAGGAGACGCTCGAAGCAAACCTACTTGCAGCAACAGCATCCCGAGCGCTGACGAGAAGATCAATGGTCTTCTGAACATCATCGATGCTCTTCGATAGGTTGCCCTTCTTCGCAAGCTTCTCATGCTCGGCTAGCAAGGCCTCCATGTCGCCAAATAGAGCGGTCTTCGCACTTCGTTCACCGCAGAGGCAAAGCTCGAGACCTTCACGGAACGTACAGGGCTACCTCAGGGCTGCATCGCTCGGCAGGTATAGTCCAGGTAGCCATCCGAGCTCCGGTAATGGTGTCTTGACAAGTTCGGCAAATATACTACCAATTGTGAAGCTACAACCTGGAAGCATCCCACCTCAGTCACGAGTTGTCGAAGCTCTGGTGACAGGTCGGCCCGAAGTTTAACCTTCCTTATCTCCTACCTCCGCATCTTGAAGAGTACTCCATGACCTCGACGAAAGACAAGCTAGCGGAAGTGGCTGTCATGCATCGAGAAAGGACTGCTAACCAGCGCAGAAATAGTTGCTAAGTATGGTTGTATTCCTCGTCAGCCAGAAGCACGAGAAGATGGGCTCCTGGAGCTTAGGGGTGGATGGGAGTAGCCGAACGCTCTCTGACGAAGTGACGACTTGACGACTAGAACTTGGGTTTTTGCTCAAGCCTGTAGAAATTTGAGACTCAGCCAAGCGCTATGGATGGCGAAGACTCTGTCACGAATGACAAGCCTCCGGATTCACCTACCAATTCCTCAACAATGGCCACACGGGATCTGCAACCTCGCCCAGCACATCAACGGCTCGTCTTAACTGACCCGGTAGCTTTCAGGTATGCACGTCGGTCAAGGAAATGGGATGTAAGCGACTGAAGAATGCAGGTATCTTGAAGAAGATCCGTCGATCACTGTCTTGGATAGGCGGCGACAACTGCACGGCTACGAACTTTACATCGTAGAGCAGTGGATATGTTCGAGAGTGCATCCAAGTTTCGTAATTACGACTTACACTGGATTGGAACAGCAATCTGTGCTTGCTGGCATTTTGAGTGTCCCTACCGATGAGGATGAATGGTCTCCACGACTCCGAGTATGGTTCAAGGCCCTCGCCAAATATCATGCTCGGAAAAAGGAGACTCCTCTAGGAACACTGATGGTCACAAACCTCAGCAGTTTCCCCTCTGCACTGACCGTAATCTCAGTTCCCGAGGGAGACGTCAAAAAGCACCGAGAGGACTTCTTCGTCAATGAGAATCTGAAGCGGTTGGGCTGCTCAGGTCGAGCAGGTCTCAACCTTGGTACGCCAGTGAGTGCCACGCAGGCCAAGTTCTACCAGCTGTACCACACGAGCGACCGTGTACCGCTGTATGGGGCGGTTATTGAGCTTGTCAAGCTGTGTCAAGTCGCTCTTGTTCTCTACGGCAAGCTCGCACCTGAGTACGTCGACGGTCTATTATGTGACGTTACGGAGCAGTCCATTAATAACTGGTGGACCGACCTTGGGACGGAGTACTTCAATATCGATCCCACCGATGGCATCCTCGGTCCTACGACGGTCTCAGCGTTGCTTGGTATACTCTTGGGAGCCCGTAACAGGCTACACGCATATGGAGCACCTGTAGCCAAAGATGTCTTCGATGTGGTCAGCACGAAGAGAGGAATAGCACACTTTCAGAAGTCTCAGAAGCTAGACCGGACCCGCAGGCTTGATCGTGAGACTTTGCATCGACTACACAGGGTGACTGCAAAAGCTGCAAGTGGAGAAGGCTGGACCATGCCTCGAGCAGTCAAGACCACAGTTGCTGAGCTTAGCGGCAAGGGAGGTGACATCGTCATGGGCAGAGTAGGTGTACGAGAGAAGGCTGGGATAGCGGACATCGAAACCTTGGACATTGAGACATTCGTGAGCTTACTTTCCGGCGAGAGGTCAAAGTGGCTTTGGCATGGAAAGCCAAGAAAAAACGAGACTGATGGCTTCAACAACCTAGGCAGCGATGAAGGCGTTGTGTTTACCAAGGATGAGAATGGCAACTACATCTGGACAAGCCAGAAACCAGATTCGGTCATTGACGGCCATCGGTTGCAGGGTATCACGAGTCGGATCTATAATCATCCGTCCCACGACTCGCAGGCTAGCATTGAGTCCCCCGAGAAAGATCAAGCGTTACGGCGCAACGTCCTCAAGACTGTATCTGGAAAGGTAACGGATGCCAGAAGCGGTCTTGGTCGCATTAAAGATGCTGTGGGCATTACTGGGTTTCGCGGACACTATCACAGATTCTCGAAGGAGGACAACCTCTTATCAGATGGAGACAGCTTCAAAGAAAGGCCCGCAGGGCGTGACAGAGACCAGGCCAAAGAACACCGTGGAGATGCTGGCTCTATGGGCGATGAAGACGGCATGAGTATGGACGCCGGATCTGCGCAACTGTCTCCTGTCTCGCTACCGGCTGCCGATGAGCACTCGGAGAAACTAGATACTCGGAGGTCTAGACCAGATAGCTCTCGGTTTGGCAGACCAGAAGAGGATGCCGCGTCGACGTTGAGCTCAGAGGAAGTAATGACCAACAAGCCAAGAGAAAAGCGCTCAAGTCTTCCTCTCGCGTCCGCAGACAACCAATTTGCGTTGGACCTTGACAGTGATCTTGCACGTTTTCGTAGCAATACTTCTGTCGATCAAACGAGGGAGAACAAACCCTTCCACGAAGGATCAGATATGCCGCCATTGCTTCGCAGAACCCAGAGCCTCATGCGGCCAGGTAAGGTGTTAGATGATAGGGATGAACACCGACTGCCCAGGCATCTCTCTTTCGGTACATTCGTGGATATTGTGGCTGCTGATGACGCCAGTAGTCGGGCTGCCGACTCTTCGTTTATGGAAGATCTCACAAAAGCGCCTGATAAAGCACTACTGAGGGAGATGTGTCTGGCTTTAGATGCTCAGACTATGGCGGCATACCTTCAAAGAATGAAGTTGGTCGATGGCCCCTCGATTGAGCGCAAGGTCGACGAAGTTATGGCCTTGGACAAGCAAGCTACCCAGGACCATGAACTCATAATCGAGATGTATGATGCGAAGTTTGAGGAACATAACAGTTTGCGCGAGGCTACGGATGATCTGCTGTCTGAAGAGAGAGCTACATTGACTGACTGCCTTAAGGATGTAGAAACATTGGCTGCGAAGCTGGAGTACGAATTGAACGCACTCCAATCTAAGATTGAAGACATGGAGAATGGTGTAGCCGACTTCGAGCGCCAAGTCGAGCAGCTGGAAATCAGAGCAGAAGAGCTCAATGCGAAGAAACAAGATTCATGGCTATCGTGGTGCAACCACCTGTTTACGGGGAAGGATAGCAAGCAGACTTGAGAACTGCTATGCGATATTGGCATAGCGAAGGCGTCGTTGTTAAATCAAGAGCATCCAGGCATGGGCCAACGGCAAGTCGGCATGTCGCGGAAGCATTACTGGCGTTGATAGGCAGTCCCCGGTTGTAATGTATATGTACCTTATCTCCCTTGAAGTTTCACACGGCGCAAGCCTCCCGACAGTGCTGCTCCTGGCTTGCCCTCCATCCCTTATAAGTGGTGATGTGCTTTCCTCCCCAGACCTCTCAACCTTCTAGAGAATCTGCCCATATTCCCCAGTAATCCTCTCACGCCCCGGGCATCCCGATACCTCCACCTCCATTCGCCTGTTGTTCCCTCTGAAACTTGTCGCTGACCTTCATCGTGACATCGAAGAACTTGGCCACGCATCGGTCCAAGCAGACGGACTCGCCCTTGTTGAGGTCGGGCTCTCGGTAGTCTGTTGGTACGCATTTCTTGGTGCAGGATTCGTTGAGTCTAGGTTGGTTATCAGTACGTGTTCGATATGACGTATGACAGTAGTTGTGCTGTTTGGAGCGTGGTGGGAGGTGTACCGGTTGACCATGCCTGAGATCATCTCGAGCTCTGATTCTGCGGCTGCGATCTTTTCGGCGGAGGAGGGTTGCGGACGACCACCGAACATGAACGACATGATGAGGAGCAATAGATATCAATCTTCCCAGATATCTCAATTACGTACTTTCGACGTCGTCTAGAAGGGAGCAATGAACCGGCGGACTCATGTGGTTGCTTGAGCTTGCAAAGCTTGTACGGCGGGCAGAAACTGACAAGAGGTGCAGTCCTGAGAAGCTCCTCATTGCTTTTGCGCGGATAAGCTCTCGATCATATTTCGCGCCAGCAAGCTCATCGAGGTAAGCAAACTACCTTTCCTACTCGTCCCTCAATTCTTGCACGTTCTATGATGAAATGAATTGCAAGAACCGTTGCGAATGACACCTCTCCGGGGGTGGATGGTCATACAATCTCAGTCCTGAACAACCCAATACACCTTCAAAATCGTCTCTCGTTCTTGCTCAGTTGTGTAGATACTGCGATACTGACAGAGCAAGGCATGACGAAGATACTACCTTTCCTCCGCCCCTCTCTGTATCGCAAATTCCGACCCTCCTCTCCTGCTGCATCTGGGGCCCATCTGCGATTGTACAGCACTCTTCGTTCTGGTCAGAGTGACACTGGGACATCGGACTTCCAATGGCGGCAGCAAACCCCTGTCAGCGAACATGTCTCCCGTCAAGATCGATTGTACCCCCGAATCGCGTCTCAACCCCAAGCAATCAGCGGCAGCCACTTTCGCAGCCGGTACAGTTCGTTGCAGCATGACGAGGTTGAGGAGAATGAAGAGGTGATCTTACGAGGTATATCGCGTGGACCTGTCAACGATAAACAAGCTCATGCTTCTAGGAAGGGTCTCGAACCAACGATCGGCCGGCCTGAAGCTTCGATTCCTTGAACTTCAACAACAAGATGGGCGACCAATACAAATTGTCTGCAATTATGCGAGGTTAGAACACCAGTCTAGTGAACAGGCATACCACGATTTCCTTCATAGCGTGCGAAGGGGTGATATCTACAGTAAGCTCTCAAGAGAGCTATGTTGTCGAGCTAATGATTGCAGGCTGCAAAGGTAGCCCGTACAGGACAAGCAGAGGCGAGCTTTCACTGCGAATCACTGAGCTTCCGAAATTGCTCGCGCCCTGTCAACATCCCTTCCCTACTACGCTCTCGGATCAGGAGACAAAGATCCGCAATCGACATCTTGACCTTTGGATCAACAGGCGATCAGCAGAGACATTTCGATTGCGTTCCGACATCATCCAACGCATCCGTCAGTTCCTACTAGCGTCTGGCCATCGAGAAGTGCAGACACCCATACTAGCTGATGAGGCCGGCGGGGCTGTTGCGCGACCCTTCAGTACTTTTGCGACCGAGTTTCCTCTGCGCCGAATATCGCTACGCACAGCTCCAGAGCTCTGGCTGAAACGGCTAGTCCTCGGCGGGTTTGAAAGAATCTTCGAGATTGGGCCCTGCTTTCGTAACGAAGGTGAGACGTCTCCTATCCCACCTTAGCCCTGGATTTGCTGACAAGCCAACGGGCAGGCCTGGATCTCAACCACAACCCCGAGTACACCACCTGCGAGTTCTACCAGGCCTACTCCAATCTCGAAGATCTCATCGCCACAACTGAGAATCTCTTCGCAACCCTTGCCACCCTGACCAACGAACAAATCAGCGCCGCCTACCGCAACCTCCCTCCCCTAACCATTGACTTCACCCCCCCTTTCCGCCACCTCGACTTCATCCCCACTCTCGAGGTCGCT
>JAABUS010005463.1_pt1 | contig 16622 bp, 13 predicted proteins | sample 5560161 | NCBI WGS metagenome assembly JAABUS01 (sample SAMN10711885, study PRJNA513376) | rock metagenome | isolation source: Antarctica rocks | place: Antarctica: Victoria Land, Trio Nunatak nord | collected 2016-01-04
GTCGGGAAAGCCAGCGCACGCCGCCCGCACGCCATCGAGAAGGGTCTGAAGAACCTGCATGATCCGCTTGCATCATGCCTCGGCACGGCGCACCACACCGAAATCCGACCGTCATTTAGAATTGCTGGCTGAAATGCCGACGTTTGGAAACACGCTCGTGCGGTAGCCAACCTTGCCGTAAAGCAGCGTGGGGCTAAGTTTGCGGCCTTGCGGATCGCGGTAGATCACGTCCCGGTAGCCGCCCGCGACGGTGAAGTTCAGCCCGCTCTTCAAAAGCAGCGACGCGCTGCCATCGTACTGGAGACTGCCGTTCGCCGACACGTCGCCGGCTGAGGGAGTCACGGCCGTCCCGATTGTGGTCGTGCCATTTGCCCCGGTGGGCACCCCTGCGTAGCCGTAGAAGTTAGCCGCTGCTCCCGGAAAGCCGGAAACGGCGCCCTGAGCAAGGTGGTTCCGCGCGATGGCATCGACGAAGCCGAACGCGGCGGCCAGTTGGTTGCCGCCGTATTCGCCCGCGTACCGCAACGCCGCATCAAAGGCGCCGCCATCGATAGCCGAGGCGGATACCTGAAAGCCATGGAAGCGGGGCGAGTCATAGCGGACGCGGTTCTCGCGAACCAGTCCATCAAAGTAGTAGAAGACTGAGCTGACCGCAGGACCATAGGATCGCGCCGGGGAGAGCGCCAACCGGCCGCCGGTCGTCGGCACAAGGGCGGCATTGCGCTGTCGGAACGCAAAGCCGCCATCGAGATCCGCCACGTTCACATAGGACGCGACGGCCGTCCCCGAAAGATCCACCTCTGACGTCAGATACGACGCGACGCTGCCAAAGCCGAGCCGTATGCCGCCGTAGCGGGAGTCCTGCAAGTAGGCTTCGACCTGCCGCACGGTCGGTGTCGTCGTCGATGCCGGTTGCGGCAGGTTCTGCGTCAGCGTCGTGCTGCTAGAGGCGTTGGGACGAAACTCCGCTTCGACGTTCACGCCGCCCGAAGCAGTGTCGTTGATCTGTCCCTCGCCGACGATCCGGAACCGGGTGGACGAGTTGCTGTTGTCAACGTTGCGCACGTTCGAGTTGAAGCCGTCGTTGCCGTAAAGCAAAGCGCGGTTAACCTGGCCGGAGATGGACAAGCGCACCCGGTCGCCGCCGCCAGAAACTGGTGTTGCCGGTATCGGGGCTACCGCGCCCGGAGAGGCGACGTTTGCGGCGGTATAGGGTGGAACCACCGACCGGCCCGGCAGGTTGCCCGGTTGCTGGGTCACCGCAACGTCACGGTCAGCCGGCGCGGGGACCCGGCCCGAAGGTCCGACGGTCAGTGGATGGGAGCCGGATGGCGCGCCCAGCTCATACGATGCCTTGGGGTTCGCTGTTACTGGCGGCGCCTCCGCCGTGCGAGTCGGCGGGACCGCTGCGCCCGCTTTGGCCGCAACACGATTTTCGGGAGCACGCTGCCGTGCTTCCACGCCGGCCAGCCTCCGTTGCAAAGCCTGCATCGTCGCCGCTTGCTGACGCACCAGCGCCCTCAGCTCCTGCAACTCCATCTCTGTCGTCGAGACCTGCGCTGCCGCAGGCAGGGCCAGGCAGGCCAACATCCCAGCACCGACAAAACTGGGCCAACGCTCTAGACGAATTGCAGCCACCACGCCCTCTCTCGGATGCCTCTTGTGTCGAGGGGACCACGGCGCCGAGCATCACTCAAGGACTTGCGATATTGTTAAGCATTACACCAACGATATCGCGACATATTGGCCACAGCATGAATGCCGGTTACATTAATATGCCATCCGGTAATGACTGTCGAAACTTGGATGCTTAAGCATTCACTGCAAATTGGGATTTGACCCTGGCTGTAGCCCCCTGCGCAGGCAGACCCTAGCCTCCAGCACTCCGATACTTCGCCCGCAGCCGCTGCGCATACACGTTCACCACCAGCGCCAGCAGCAGCACCAGCCCGCGGATCAGGATCTTCAAGAAACTATCCATCCGCACGTGGTCGAGCCCGTTGTTCAGCACGCCCAGTACCAGCAATCCGACGATCGTGTTGCCGATGCCGCCCTGGCCGCCGAACAGGCTCGTGCCGCCCACGACCACCGCCGAAATGGCGTCCAGCAGGTAGTTGTCGAACTGGTTCTGCTGCGCGCTGCCGAAATACGCCACGCCCAGCATCCCCGCCACGCCGGAGCACAGCGCGCACACCAGCAGCGCCGCACCCACGACGGCCTTGACGCCGACGCCGGAGTGCTCGGCCGCCTCGCGGTTGCCGCCGACCATGTAGATGTAGCGCCCGAACCGCGTGTAGGTCAGCACGAGGTGCCCGACCAGCAACACCAGCGCCGCCACCACCACGATCCACGGCACCGGGCCGATCGAGCCGGCGCCCAGGGTCAGCAGCACCGGCGGCACGCTGTAGGCGATCTGACCGCGCACCAGCAGCGCGCAGATGCCGTTGCCGATCTGCAGCATCGCCAGCGTCATGATGAACGACGGGATGCCGATGCGGGTGACGCCGAACGCGGTGATGGCCCCGAGCGCCAGGCAGCCCAGCAGCCCGCCGGCGATCGCCAGCGCGCCGGGCAGCGGCAGATTGGGGATGTTGACGCTCGCGTCCTGCACGGTGAGGAAGGCGACCAGGATGCCGGTGGCGTTGGCGACGCTCGCGACGCTCAGGTCGATTTCGGCGCATAGAATCACGTAGGTCAGCCCGACCGCGATGATCGCGGTGATCGAGACCTGCTGCAGCACGTTGCTCAAGTTGGCCAGCGTCGCAAAGGACGGGCTGGTGGCGCTGAACAACGCCACCAATGCCACAAGCGTCACCAGCGGCGCCAGGTTGCGGAGCTGGCTGCGCAGGCGCACCCATAGGGTATCGCGCGACGGGACGGCGACGGATGCGGTCATCAGAATCCTCGTTCAAGCGGCGGCGAGCAGGCGGTCCTTGCTGACGGTCTCGCCAGCGAACTCCCGGGTGACGGCGCCGCGCCGCATCACCAGGATGCGGTCGGCCAGCGACAATACGGTCTCGGGTTCGGAGGAGACCACGACGATGCCGATGCCCGCCTCCCGCAGGCCGCGCACGATGCGCACCACATCGTCCTTGGCGCCGACATCCATGCCGCGCGTCGGCTCGCTCAGCAGCAGCACCCGCGGCAGGTGCGTCAGCCAGCGGGCCAGCGCGACCTTCTGCTGGTTGCCGCCCGAGAGCTGGCCCACCGGGCGGTCCACCAGCGGCGGGCGGATGCCGAGCGCCTGCACGTGGCCCTCGGCGATGCGCCGCTCGGCCCGGGGACGAAGCAGGACGCGGCCGATCCGTTCCAGGATGGCGATGCTGATGTTGCGGTACACCGGCTCCAGCGCGAACAGCATGGCGCGGCGGCTCTCGGGCACGAAGGCGATCCCGGACCGCTTGGCCGCCGGCGTGCCGCCGCGGAGGCGCGCCGTCCGGCCGTCCACCCGCACGACCCCGCCGCCCAGCGGCAGCTTGCCCGACAGCGCCCGCGCCAGCTCGAGCTGGCCCGAGCCCATGAAGCCGTAGATGCCCAGGATCTCGCCGGCGCGGACCGCGAGCGACACGTCCTCGAACAGGCCGGGCACCGCCAGCGCCTCGGCCTCCAGCACCACGGGCGCGTTCGACCGCTCGCCGAGCAGCATCTCGCCGGCGTGGCTCTCGCCCAGCCGCTCGTGCCCGGCGCCGACCATGCGCTCGATCAGCCAGGGCTTGTCCACGGCATCAGCCCGTGCGCCCTCGACCAGGCGGCCATTGCGGAACACCGTGACCTCGTCCGACACGCGCAGCACGTCGTCGAGGAAATGCGAGATGAACACGGTGCTCCGCCCGGTGTCGCGCAGCCGGGCCAGCAGGGCGAACAGCCGTTCGACCTCCGGCGGCGACAGGGCCGAGGTCGGCTCATCGAGAATGATGATGCGCGCGCCGGACAGCAGGACGCGCGCCAGCTCGACCATCTGCTGCAAGCCGAGCGGCAGCGATCCCACGGGGACGCGGGGGTCCACGTCGATGCCGAACGCGTCGAGCTGCTGCTGCGCCTGCGCCCGCATGCGCCGCCAGGACACCACGCCCATGCGCGTCGGCTGCGCGCCCAGCAGCACGTTCTCGGCGACCGACAGCTCGGGCACCGTCGAGAGTTCCTGATGCACCATGCCGATGCCGGCGTCCCGCGCGTCGCGGGCGGAGCGGAAGTGGACCGCGCGCCCGTCCAGCCGCATCTCGCCGTCGTATTCCGCGTGCACGCCGGCGATGATCTTCATCAGCGTGCTCTTGCCGGCGCCGTTCTCGCCAACGAGGCCGTGCACCTCGCCGGCGCGCAGGCTGAAATCCACGCCGCTGAGCGCCGCAACGCCAGCAAAACGCTTGGAGATGCCGCGCAGCTCCAGCAGAGGCCCTTCCGCCAAGGCCGGCACTCAGATCAGGAAGTGCTTTTCCATCCAGGCCATGCCCGGCGCGTTGGCCTTGGTGACGACGGGCCCGTCGGTGATGACGCTCTTGGGAATGCCGCCCTCGCCGCTCTTTTCGCCCAGCACCGCCGCCGCCACGCCCGCCATCACCGCGCCGCCATGGATGCGGCAGGACGGGTTGCGCACCGTCGCCAGCATGCGGCCGTCGGCGACCGCGGCCAAGGCGGGCGGCATGGCGTCGCAGCCGCCGATCTTGATGTCGGTGCGCCCGCGCGCCTTCATGACGTTGTACGCGGCCAATGCCATGTCGTCGTTGTGGAAATACGCCGCGCTGATCTTCGGGTGCTTGGTCAGATGCGTGTCCCAGATGCGCGCCACCTTCGTCACATCCCAGTCGCCCGGCGTCGTGTCGAGCACCTCGACTTTGGGAAATTGCTTCATCACCGTCTCGAACCCGCGCGCGCGGCCCTGCGCCCCGGTGTGGCCCAGCGCGCCCTGGGTCATGATGACGGTGCCCTCGCCGCCGATCGCCTCCATCAGCGCCTGGGTGACGGAGGCGCCCATGAACTCGTTGTCGGGGGCCAGGAAGGAATGCACGTTGACCTGGTCGAGCGGCGCGATCAGCGTGTCCATGTCGATCACCGGCACGCCGGCGTCGATCATCTTGCGCACCGGGGCGGCCAGGGTGCCGATGCCGAAGGCCTGGATGGCGACGAAGTCCCACTTCTGCGACGCCATGTTGTCGATGGCCCCACGCTGCCGCGTGGCGTTCAGCTCGCCGTCGAACCAGGTCACATCGACGTTGAACAGGCGGCCCCAGTACTCAGCGGCGGCCTTGCCCTGGGCACACCAGGTCGCCTGCAGCCCAGCGTTGGAGAACGCTGCCTTCAGCGGCTTTTCCGACCGCCCCATCTCGGCAGCGAGCGCTGGACCCATCGCCCCCAGCATGGACGCGCCCGCGCCAGCGGCGACCGCGGCCAGCAGCAGGGCGCGGCGGTTGGTCGATGGGATCGATTGGTCGTCCATGGTGTCGTCCTCTCCAGGTGCCCGGGCGATCGTGCTGCCGCCGCGTATGCCCAGGCAGCTTGCCCTGCTACGGCGACCACATGCAACGAACAACTGTGGCCCGGCCGCATTCGGCTATGCCAGGCCCCCTTTTGCCCGGCGCGCAAGCTGCTGGTCCGCCAGGGCGCCGAGCAGGATCACCCCGCCCATCACGGCAAAGTTCAGCGAGGACGGGATGCCCAGGATGTTCACCAGGTTCTGCAGGATCTGCAGCAGCACGGTGCCGAGCACGATCCCCATGATGCTGCCCTCGCCGCCGCGCAGCGAGCAGCCGCCCAGCACCGCCGCCGCGATGGCATACAGCTCGTAGAAGCTGCCGAACGCCGAGGGGGACACCGAATTGGTGTAGAACACCAGCAGCACCGTCGAGATGCCGGCAAGGCCGCCGGCCAATACATACGCCCCCGCCACCACCAGCCCGGTGCGGATGCCGGAGTACCGCGCCGCCTCCTCGTTGCGGCCGACCGCGAACAGATAGCGCCCGAACACCGACCGGTGCAGCACCACCGCCATGACGGCCGCCACGACCACCAATATAATGAACGGGTTCGGCACTCCGAAGCTGCGCCCGGAGGCAAGCCAGGTCAGGCTGTCGAGCCCCTCCGCATAGCCGAAGCCGATCGTCGCGTCGCCGGTGTAGTAGCGCGCGGCACCCCGGTAGATCAGCAGGCCGCATAGCGTCACGACGAACGGCTGCAGCCGTGCCCGCGTCACCAGCACGCCGTGCAGCGCCCCGATCAGCAGGCCGCCCAACAGCACCGCCAGCAGCGCCAGCGGCCAGGCCACGCCGTGGTTCGCCAGCAGGTCGATGAACACGACGCCCAGCAGCGCGAACACCGAGCCGACCGCGAGATCGATGCCGCCGGTGATGATCACCAGGCCCTGCCCGATGCTGAACACCCCGAACAGCCCGATCAGGTTCGCCATGTTCAGCAGGTTCACCGCCGAGAGGAACCGCGGGTTGAGCGCCGTCGTGATGGCGCCGATCACCAGCACGAGCACGAGCAGGCCAAACTCCTTCTTGCCCATGCCTAAGCCGCCTGGCCGATGGCCAGATGCAGCACCGCCGCCTCGCTGAGTTCCGCGCGCCCGAGCGTCCCGGCCACCCGGCCCTCGTGCATCACCGCCACCCGGTCGCTGACGCCGATCACCTCCTCCATGTCGCTGCTGATCATCAGCACGGCGATCCCGCGGTCCGCCAGCGCGCGCATCAACGCGTAGATCTCGCCCTTGGCGCCGACATCGACGCCGCGGGTCGGCTCGTCGAACACGATGGCGCGTGGCGCCAGCGACAGCCAGCGTCCCAGCACGACCTTCTGCTGGTTGCCGCCTGACAGCGTGACGACCTCCACGGCGGCGTCCGGCGCCTTGATGCGCAGCGCCGTCCGCTGCGCCTCCCCGGCCCGCGCCTCGGACGCTGGGCTGATCAGCCCCAGCCGCGCGTGCCCGTCCAGCGCCGGCAGTGTCACGTTCTGCGCGATGGACATGTCCAGCACGAGGCCCGAGAGCTTGCGGTCCTCCGGCACCAGGTACAAGCCGCGCGCGATGGCGTCCCGCGGCGAGCCGATCCGCACCGGCTTGCCGTCCAGGTGGATGCTGCCGCGCAGCGCCGGCTCGATGCCGAACATGGCGCGGGCCAGCGAGGTGCGGCCGGACCCGACCAGCCCGGCGAGGCCGAGGATCTCGCCGGGCCGGGCGTGCAGGCTGGCGCTGCGGTCCGGGAACGCCGTCGTCACCAGGTCCTGCAACTGCAGCCCGCCGTCGCCCGGCGGCCCGGCGGGCGGGCTGTACAGGGATTGCAGGTCGCGGCCGATCATCAGCCGGGTCATGGCGGCGTGGGCGATCGCCTCCCGCGGCAGCTCCCCGGCCACGCGACCGTCGCGCAGGCACAGCACCCGGTCGGCGCAGGACACCACCTCGCCCAGGCGGTGCGTGATGTAGATGATCCCCGTACCGGCGGCGCGCAGCGTGGCGACGATGGCCAGCAGCCGGTCGGTCTCCGACAGCGTCAGGCTGCTGGTCGGCTCGTCGAGGATGATGATGCGGGCATCAACCGACAGCGCGCGGGCGATCTCGACGAGCTGCCGCTGCGCAATCGACAGCCGGGCCACCGGCGTGTCCGGCCCGAAATCCGCGCCCAGCCGCTCCAGCAGCGGCGCCACGCGGTCCCGGCAGGCCCGGCGGTCCACCAGGCGCAGCGGCCCGGCCCGCAGGTTCTCCCGCCCGATCAGCACGTTGGCGGCGGCGTCCAGGTTGTCGAACATCGACAGCTCCTGGTGCACGAAGGCGACGCCCGCCGCCTGTGCCTCCGCGACGGTCAGGTGCGCACGGACACGGCCGCCCAGGCCGATGCGCCCGGCATCCGGCCGCACGACGCCGCCCAGCACGCGCATCAGCGTGCTCTTGCCGGCGCCGTTCTCGCCAATCAGCCCGAGCACCTCGCCCCGGCCAAGCCGGAGGGACACGCCGTCCAAAGCCTTGACGCCCGGGTAGCTCTTGCTGATGTTTTCGAGTTCCAATAGCAGGGGGAATCCGAGAAGCGGGGCGATCACCCCATCAGCTCGGACGCAGGATCTGCTTCATAAAAGCCTGGAACTCCGCCACGTTGCTGCTGTCGATGACGCGGGTCGGCACGATGATCTGCTTGTTGGCGGGCACCCAGGCCTTGTCGCCGCCGAGGTAGCGGACCATGCCCTTCATCGACTGGTAGCCGAACTCGAACGGCTGCTGCACCACCGTGGAGTCGATCGTCCCGTCGGCCACGCCGCGCAGGGTCAGGGCGTCCTCGTCGAAGCCGACAATTTTGACAGTCTTCTCGCGCCCGGCCTGTTTCACCGCCTGGTAGATCTGCGGGGTGTTGTAGGCCCACAGGCCCACCATCAGCCCGAGGTCGGCGTAGCGGGAAAGCGTGTCCTCGGCGTTGCGCTTGGCGCGGGCGAAGTCGCTGTCGTCGGTGCGGACGTCGAGGATCTCGATGTTGCTGTCTTTCAGCGTCTCGCGGATGCCCTGCACCCGTTCCCGCGCGTTGTCGGCGTCCATGGTGCCGACGAACATCATGGCCTTGCCGCCCTTGGGCAGCGCCTTCTTCATCTGCGCGCCCGCCACCCGTCCGGCATCGACGTTGTCGGTGCCGATATACACCACCCGGTTGCTGGCCGGCGCATCGCTGTCCGTGGTGAACAGCAGCGCCTGCGACGCCGCGCGGTTCAGCGCGTCGGTGGAGCTGGCCGGGTTGATGGCGGAGATGGCGATACCGGCGGCCTGGCGCGCGATCAGCTCGTCCAGGATGCGGCGCTGGTCGGCGGCGCTGGCCTGGGCGGGGATGATCATCTGCATCTCGAACTCGGGGTGTTCCTTGTTCGCCTTCTCGATGCCCCGGCGCGCGATGGTCCAGAAATCCGCGGACACGTTCACCACGAAGGCAAGCAGCTTCTTTTGCTGCGCCGCCGCCGGACGCACCCCGGCAGCGAGGGCGGCTGCGGCAAGGCTGGCCGCAGCAAGATTGGCGTTGAACTGGCGACGGTTCATAAGCAGTCTCCGCGAGCGTTTCCCGGGGTCTCAGCCGCCCCTCCGTTTCACGTTAGCGACATTTGCCCATAAATGGGAAGGGCCGTGTCACACCCAGCCGCCATCCACCACGTAGTGCTGGTTCGTGCAGGCAGACGCCTCCTCGGAGGCGAGGAACAGCACCACGCGCGCCATCTCGTCCGGCACGAGCTGACGCTTGAGGCATTGGCGCTGCATCAGCTCGCGCTCGCCGTCCGAGGTCAGCCACAGCTCCTTTTGCCGCTTGGTCATGATCCATCCGGGGGCGATGGCGTTGACCCGGATGTTGTCCGGGCCGAAGTCGCGGGCGAGCGACCGGGTGAGGCCGAGCACGGCGCTCTTGCACGCGGTGTAGGCCGCCATGCCGCCCTGCCCGACCATCCAGGACGTCGAGCCGAAGTTGACGATGGCGCCGCCGCCGGCCGCCTTCATGTCCGCCAGCACGGCCTGGGCGGCGAAGAACTGGTGCCGCAGGTTCACCGCGACCCGGCCGTCCCAGTACTCGGGCGTCACGTCCTCGGTGCGGTGGCGCTCGTCGTGCGCGGCGTTGTTCACCAGCACGGTGATCGGCCCCAGGGCGTCGCGCACCGTCGCGATGGCGGCGCGCAGCGCTGCGATGTCGGTGAGATCAGCATGCACGTAGCGCACGGTCGGCCCCAGCTCGGCGGCCAACGCCTCGCCCTCCGCGTCCTTGATGTCCAGGAAGCCGACCTGCGCGCCCTGGGCGGCGAAGCTCCGCACGATCGCCTCGCCGATGCCGGACGCGCCGCCGGTAATCAGCACGACCTTGCCGGCCAGGTCTGGGTAAACTGCTGCCATGGGGAAAATCCTTCGTTGACGAGCGAACTGCGCCCTCGATAGCCTGGGTCCAACGAGAATGCGAACAGGGAGATGCGGCCATGCTCGATCAATCGGCGTCGCAGAAGGCAGCGCTATGGCTTTCGGGGTTCGAGGACGCCCTGTCGCGCGGCGCTGCCGACGAGGCCGCCGGGCAGTTCGCCGAGACCTGCTTCTGGCGGGACCTCGTGGCCTTCACCTGGAATATCGCGACCCTTGAAGGCCGCGACGCCATCGCCGCCATGCTGCGGGAGGCGCTGCCGCGCACGCAGCCCGGCCATTGGGCGATCGAGGGCGAGGCCACCGGCGCCGATGGCGTCATCGAGGCGTGGATCAGCTTCGAGACGGCCGTCGCCCGTGGGCGCGGGCACCTCCGGCTCAAGGACGGCAAATGCTGGACCTTGCTGACCGCCATGACGGAGCTAAGGGGCCATGAGGAGCGCCGGGGCACGACGCGCGAGAAGGGCGCCGAGCACGGTAGCACGCTGGGCCGCCAGAGCTGGGCGGAGCGCCGAGCGCAGGAAACCGCCGAACTGGGCTACACGACCCAGCCCTATGTCGTGGTGGTCGGCGGCGGGCAGGGCGGCATCGGCCTCGGCGCCCGGCTGCGGCGGCTTGGCGTGCCGGCCATCATCATCGACAAGAACGACCGGCCCGGCGACGCCTGGCGCAACCGCTACAAGTCGCTGTGCCTGCACGACCCGGTTTGGTACGACCACCTGCCCTATTTGCCGTTCCCGGACCACTGGCCGGTGTTCTCGCCGAAGGACAAGATCGGCGACTGGCTGGAAATGTATACGAAAGTCATGGAGCTGAACTACTGGACGCGCACCGAGTGCAGCGGCGCACGCTACGATGAGGCCGCCGGGGAGTGGGTCGTCGAGGTGGTGCGCGACGGGCAGCCGGTAACGCTTCGCCCAAAGCAGCTTGTGATGGCGACCGGCGTGTCCGGCGTGCCGAACCTGCCCGACTACCCCGGCATGGACCGCTTCCAGGGCACCCAGCACCACAGCAGCAAGCACCCCGGCGGGACGGAGTGGGCCGGCAAACGCTGCGTGGTGATCGGGTCCAACAACTCCGCGCACGATATCTGCGCCGACCTTTGGGAGAACGGCGCCGACGTCACGATGGTGCAGCGGTCCTCCACCCACATCGTGAAATCCGAATCGCTGATGCAGCACGGCCTGGCCGGGCTGTACTCCGAGCAGGCAGTCGAGGCCGGCATGACGACGGACAAGGCCGACATGGTGTTCGCCTCCATCCCGTACCGCATCATGCACGAGTTCCAGATTCCGGTGTACCAGAAGATCGCCGAGCAGGACGCGCCGTTCTACGCGGCGCTGGAAAAGGCCGGGTTCATGCACGACTGGGGCGACGACGGCTCCGGCCTGTTCATGAAATACCTGCGCCGCGGCTCCGGCTACTACATCGACGTGGGCGCGTCGGAGCTCGTGGCCGACGGGCGCATCAAGCTGCGGAGCGGCGTGGACGTGCGGGGGATCACCGAGCATGCGGTCCAGCTCAGCGACGGCAGCGAGCTGCCGGCGGATCTGATCGTCTATGCCACCGGCTACGGCTCGATGAACGGCTGGGTGGCGCGGCTGGTCTCGCAAGAGGTGGCGGACCGGGTCGGCAAGTGCTGGGGCTTCGGGTCCGACACCACCAAGGACCCCGGCCCGTGGGAGGGCGAGCTACGCAACATGTGGAAGCCGACCGCGCAGCCCGGCCTGTGGTTCCACGGCGGCAACCTGCACCAGTCGCGGCACTACTCGCTGTATCTGGCGCTGCAGCTCAAGGCGCGGCTGGAGGGCATCCCGACGCCGGTGATCGGCCAGGATCCGGTGCATCACCTGCGCTGAGAGCACCACCTGCGCCAACAGATTGGGCCGGGTTAAAGCAACCCCGAACCGTCATCCCGGAAGTTTTAGGGGCTAGACCCCTTGTTGGCGCGTGCGCTGGCCTTCAACTGTCGCGGCAGGGAACAACACCACAGCGTTTGATCTTTGCCGGCCGGACGCAATGGCCGGGCATTTGGGGCGACAGAACTTCATGGTACTGCAATCGAGGCTAAGCCACCTGACGCTGGTTGCGCCAGGCAACGACGCCGCCTTTTCGGACGCACTATGGCGCCGACTGCGGCTGGAGGCTGAGCAGGCCTATGCACGCTCGCCCATGCTGGCGCCCCTGTTCCTGGACTCGATCCTGAACCAGCCGAGCTTTGAAGCCGCGATGTTCCACCGCATCGCCGGCCGGCTGAAAAACGATGTGATCTCGCAGCCATTGATCCTGCAGGCTTTCCATCGCGCGGCCAGCGCCACGACCGAAATCAGCCTGGGCCTCAAGGCCGACATCGCCGCCGTGTTCGACCGAGACCCGGCCTGCGAGCGGCTGATCGAGCCCTTCCTCTACTTCAAGGGCTTCCATGCGTTGCAGGCGCACCGGCTGACGCATTGGCTATGGGGGAATGGCGAGCGGGACTTCGCGCTGTATCTGCAAAGCCGCACATCGGAGGTGTTCCAGACCGACATCCACCCAGCGGCGCGCATCGGCCGGGGTATTTTCCTGGACCACGCGACCGGGCTGGTGGTGGGGGAGACCGCGGTGATCGGGGACGATGTCTCGCTGTTGCAGGACATCACCCTGGGCGGCACCGGGAAAGACTCCGGCGACCGTCACCCGAAGATCGGACGCGGCGTGATGATCGGCGCCGGGGCCAAGATCCTGGGCAATATCGAAATCGGCGAGCAGGCGCGGATTGCGGCCGGTTCGGTCGTGCTGACTCCCGTGCCGCCAGGGGCAACCGTCGCCGGCGTGCCGGCCCGCATCGTTCGAATGGCGTCCGTCGGCGACCCGTCCCGCAGTGCGGACGAGATCCTGCGCGAGCTGTCCTACGCCAGCTTCGACTACACGATCTAGCGCCTCGTCACTTTCTAACGACGGCGGCGCAACTGGTCGAAATAGACGATCAGAATAATCAGCGCGCCGGTGATGATGAGCTGCCAGAACGGGTTGACGTTCAGCAGGTTCGCCCCGTTGGCGATGGTGGTCAGCAGGAAGCTGCCCAGCAACGGCCCGTAGATGCTGCCTACCGCGCCGAACAGGCTGGTGCCGCCGATCACCGTGGCGGCGATGGCCTGCAGCTCCAGGCCCTGCCCGGTGTTCTGCGTGCCGATCGACAGCCGCGAGGTGGCCAGCACCGCCGCCACCGCCGCCAGGAACGCCGACAGGATGTAGGCGACGTAGATCATCCGCGGCACGTTGATGCCGGACAGCCGCGCCGCTTCGGGGTTGCTGCCGATCGCGAACAGATAGCGGCCCCAGCGGCTGTGGTGCAGGAAGACGTAGGACGGCACCGCGACGACGATCACCATCCAGAACAGGCTGGGGATGCCGAGGAAGCTCGACGGCGCAAAGGCGGTGAAGGCGTCCGGCAGGCCGGAGATGGTGTTGCCGTTGGTGATCAGGAAGCCGACGCCGCGCAGCGCGGTCAGCGTCGCCAGCGTCATGATGAACGGCGGCAGCCCGAGCTGCACGATGCCGAAGCCGTGGAACGCGCCGATGGCCGCGCCCATCGCCAAGGTGAGCAGGATTGCCACGGGAATCGCGACCTGCGCCTTCAGCAACAGGGCCAGGATGACGCTGCAGAAGCCGATGACGGCGCCGACCGACAGGTCGATCCCCGCGGTGATGATGACGAAGGTCTGCCCGACCGCCAGGATTGCCACCAAATACGCCTGCCGCATCAGGTTGGTGACGTTGATCTCGGTCAGGAAGGTGCGGGTGCTGACCGCGAGCACCGCCCAGAGCAGGACCAGCAGCCCGAGCAGGGTCAGGCTGAGCAGCAGGTTGATGCGCGACTGCGACCGGCGGGCGGCGTCGAGGCGGGCCTGGTCGGCGGTGATGTCGCTCAAGGGCGGTCCTTCCCGGTCAGGTGCCGATCGCTTGCGTCAGGATGGTCTCCACCGGGGCCTCACGGTGGCTGTAGCTCGCGACCTTGCGGCCGCGGCGGAACACATGCAGCCGGTCGGCCAGCTCATAGACCTCGGGCAGATAGGACGAGATCAAGATGATGCCGGCGCCCTTCTGCAGCAGCGCGCCGAACAGGCGGTAGATCTCGACCTTGGTGCCGACATCGACCCCCGCCGTCGGCTCGTCGAAGATGAAAAGCTGCGCGCCGTGCGCCAGCCACTTGCCGACGACGATCTTCTGCTGGTTGCCGCCCGAGAGCGACTGCGCCAGCGTGGCGTGGCTCGCGGTCAGGATGCGCAGGCCGCCGATCTGCGCGTCGGCCGCCCGCGCCTCGGCCCGGCCGTCGATCGTCAATGCCCGGGTCAGCCGATCGAAGATGGCGAGGTTCAGGTTGGTCGAGACGCCGAGGTTCAGGCACAATCCCTGGTCCCGCCGGCTCTCCGGCACCAGCGCCATGCCGAGCGCAATGGCCCGCTGCGGCGAGTTGATCGTGACCGGCCGGCCCTCCCAGCGCACGCTGCCGGCGCTGTGCGGGTGGCGGCCGAACAGCGCCTGGACGAACTCGCTGCGCCCGGCGCCGATCAGGCCGTACAGCCCGACGATCTCGCCCCGCCGCACGTCGATCGAGATGTCCTCGAAGCCTTGGCCGGACAGGCCCTGGGTCGCCACCAGCTCTGCGCCGGGCGTCACCGGGTCCTTGTGGTAGATCTGCTCGATCGAGCGGGCGATCATGCCGCGGATCAGCCGCTGCTCGTTGGTGTCCGCCACGCGCTCGGTGCTGATCAGCGCGCCGTCGCGCAGGATCGTCACCCGGTCGGCGAGCTCGAACACCTCCTCCAGCCGGTGGCTGATGTACACGAGCGTCACGCCGTCCGCCTTCAGCCGGCGTATCAGCGTGAAGAGCTGCGCCGCCTCCTGCCGGGTCAGGTAGGCGGTCGGCTCGTCGAAGATCAGGAACCGGGTGCCGCGCAGCGCCGCGCGGGCGGCGGCGACAAGCTGCTGCTGGCCGATGGTCAGCGTGGACAGCACGACGCCGGCCGGAATTTCGAAGCCGAGGTCGTCCAGCACGCGCTGCGCTTCCCGCTCCATGCGGGCCTTGTGCAGCACGCCCCAGCTCGTGTGCTCGTTGCCGAGGAACAGGTTGGCGGCGACCGTCAGGTGCCGGCACAGCACGACCTCCTGGTGCACCGCGTTGATGCCGAGCGCGATGGCGTCCTGCGGGCCGGAGAACACCACCGGGCGGCCCTCCCAGATGATCGCGCCGGCGGACTTGAGGTGCACGCCGGTCAGCAGTTTTATCAGCGTCGATTTGCCGGCGCCGTTCTCACCGACGATGGCGTGGATCTCGCCCGCCTCGAAGGCGAGATCCACCTGCCGCAGGGCGTGGGTGCCGGTGAACCGCTTGTCGAGGCCGCGGAGCTCCAGCAGCGGCGTCATGGCGCTTAGCCGTGCATTGACAACACTGCGCTCATTTTACCTTCGGGTTCAGCAGTTCCTGGCTGCGCGCGGAGGCCATGTTCTCCTTGGTGATCGTGTTCACCCCGGTATCGACGAAGGTTGCCACCTTCTCGCCCTTGCTCGCCGCCAGCGCGGTCTTGATGCCGTCGTAGCCCATGCGGTACGGGTCCTGCACGATCAGCGCGTAGATCACGCCGTCGCCGAGGAACTTCACCAGTTTCTCATCATTGTCGAAGCCGATCAGCGCGACCTTGTTCTGCAGCTTGTTCTCGCCGATCGCCTGCCCGGCGCCCTGCGCCATGATCAGGTTCGAGGTGAACACGCCCTTCAGGTCGGCGTTGGCGGTGATCAGGTCGGTCATGATGTTCAGCGCCGTCGTCGCCTGGCCGTCGGCCACCTTGTCGGCGACCAGCTTCAGGCCGGGGTACTTCGCCAGTTGCTCCTTGAAGCCCTTCGCGCGCTGATCCAACGAGCCGACGCCGGGCAGCGAGGTGATCAGCGCCACGTCGCCGGCGATCTTGCCGCCGTTCTTGGCGCCGATCCCCTGCGCCAGCGCCTCCGCCGCCGCCCGGCCGCCCTGCACGTTGTCGGTGGTCAGGAACGAGGTGAACGCCTGGCTGTCGGCCGCGCTGTCGATGCCGATGATCTTGACCGACTTGGCGGCGGCGTCGATCGGCTTGCCAAGTGCGGCGAACTGGGTCGGCGAGATGACGACGGCGGCCGGCTTCCCGGCGACCGCGTTCTCCAGGATCGAAATCTGGCCGCTGATGTCGCTCTCGCTCTGCGCGCCGAGTTCCGGCACCTTGACGTGCAGGTCCTGCCCGGCCTTGCGGGCGCCGGCCAGCACGATCTGCCAGTAGAAGCTGGTGGTGTCCTTGACGATGATGGGGATGGTCGGCTCCTGCGCCCGCGCCGGGACTGACCCGAACCCGAGTGCCGCGACGGTGGCGACAACGCCGGCGAGCAGCAGTTTCTTCATGGATGGTTTCCCCTTGTATTTTATACGTTCTCGACAGGATGCCTGGCCTGCCGGCGCATATCAATGCTCAGCGGCGGTTTTCACGGCTCGCGGGCCGGTCGTCCTGCAACCGGGAGCATGCACGCCGTTTGGCGCAGGAACGTTGCCGTGTTTTTTCCTTTCAGCCGAGGCGCACGATCCGCCCGCTCGCCATGCTCTCCAGCGCCGCGTCCGCGAGCGCCAACGCCTCGCGCCCCTCGGCGAAGCCGGCCAGCGGCGCGGCCCCGGTCTCGACGCATTCGATGAAGTGGTCCAGCTCCGCCCGGTATGCGTCGGCGTAGCGGGCGATGAAGAAGTCCTGCACCGGGTCCATCGCCCGCG